>Ga0155966_1126_pt3 | contig 23443 bp, 17 predicted proteins | sample RifCSPlowO2_02_FD_107620 | JGI IMG/M metagenome (GOLD analysis project Ga0155966, IMG submission 107620) | Ignavibacteria bacterium RIFCSPLOWO2_02_FULL_55_14 | reverse complement strand
TGCGCCGCCAGAAGAGTGGGGAGAAGAAAGAGGGTAACCCTGACAGAGCGCAATGGGAAAAGTGTTAGGAGGTTAATCATTTCATTCTTCCGTTCTCACGTACCAGCGTTCTTAAATCACTCATCCCCTCTAACCACTTCCACCATTTTCTTCAGTAACGGCTGTATCTCTCTATCCCAGTATTTCCATGAATGCGTTCCGGGAGTTTCGTGGTATTCATAGGCGATGCCGACAGTCCGAAGGGAATCGGCAAATTCACGATGTGCGTGAAGGAAGCCGTTAAATCCATCCTGGATTCCGGCGGCCATGTAAATGAACGGAAGATCGGCGGGGGGCGCGGTGCGGAGCAATCGAAAAACGTCGTTCGACAGTACGTGCGGATTGTTCGGCGGTCCAAACGCCGATGTAACGCTTTCCGCGATCGGTCCCCGAAGAGTTTGTCGGACTGTGTCGCCGAGGAAATGGGGGAGGCTGAACGCTCCGCTGAGACTGCCGCAGAAACGGAATACGGCCGGGTGTTTGAGCCCGAAGAGAATCGCCCCGTATCCACCCATCGATAATCCCGCGATCGCCCGCCGTGCAGTATCAACGGAATACCGCGTCTCCACCGCCCTCAGCAGATCGTGCAACAGGTATTCTTCATACCGGAGAAGCGGCCGTGTGTATGAATTTATATACCAGGAATTGTCCGCATCCGGAAGGACAACGATGACCCCCAACGTGTCGACATACCGCTCAATGTCCGTCAGTTTTGTCCAGTCCCGGTAGCCGCCGCCGTACCCGTGGAGCAAATAGAGGACCGGATAACGCAACGATGTGGAGTAATCCTTCGGCAGCAAAAGCCCGAACGTGCGGACGGAACCGAGGGCGGGAGTTTGGACACTGTCGACGAGAACCGGGCGCTGAGCGGACAGGGGAACGACGAGCTGGCAGAAGAAGGCGAGGATGGCAACGGAACGAAGAACGGTCACAGCATGCCGAGGCGCTTTCGGAAGAACCATTCGCACGCCAGCAGGCATACTGCAAGGCCGAGTGTCCATGCGGAATTCCAAAGTTCGGTTTCGGTCCGTTCTACGCGTTCACGGGGGACGAAGTCCGGCACAGTTCGTATGCGAGCCGCAAGTCCCGACAGGTCGCGCCCATCATAATACGCACCGCCGGTGCGGAAGGCAAGATGCTCCAGGAGCGACCGGTTCATGCGGGTCTCGAGGAACTCCGCATTCAAACCACCGACGGAAAACGATCCACGATCTTCTCCGAGTCTCTGTGTTCCCATGTTCACCGATGCGACGAATGTGTACTCTCCCGGCGGCAAGATCTCCGCCGATCCGGCATACTGACCTGATCCGAGCGGCACCAATCCGGTCGTCGTCCGACCGTCTGGGCCGTTGATGACGACCGTGATGTCGGCTTCCGACAGCGGTTCCATGCTGTCGTCGTACACCTGACCGGAAAACTCCACGGATTCGAACGCAGAGAACGACTCCCGAACGGGGCGCACCCTGATGCGGCGCTCGTCTTCGATCGACGTCAACCACCGAATCGCATTGCCAAGGAATTCATCGGCACGCTGGGCGGCTGTTCCGTCGAGGGGGGCAAGCATTTTCCATCGCCATATACCGTAACCGAGGAACGCAGCCGATTTTCGTCCGGCGATTCTGCGGACAACAAGGAGCGGCTCGTTCAGCGTCGCAGTCTGCAGGCGCACAACACCGAGCACGTCGGATTCCGGCTTGGAGCGAAAGTTTCCCTGGAGGCGGAAAACCGGCGGGAGGGACGACCAGTCGTCCATCTCGCCGGCGGACCGAAAACGGACAACCGGATGCATTCGGCGAGTTTCGGGTACGCTCATGAAGACTTGGAGTTCGTTCGGCAGCACGGATTCGACAATGAACGGAAGCAACGGATTCAACCGGCGGAGCCGCTCATGATCCACAGTTCGTCCAAGGAGTACAAAGAACGGTTTGCGCTGCACGTCTTCTCGCAGCAGCATCTGCAGGTCTGCGTCTTTCGTCATGGCGGTTGGAAATCCGGTCAGGATGACGCAGTCGGAAGAGGTGAATAATTCGGGGGTGAGGTGTCCTTCACGAAAACCGTCCGGCATCTGTACTCGAGTGGTGACGTCGAAATTCGGGTCGGCCTCAAGACTGTGGCGGAGGAATGCCAGGTCCTGTCCGGGGGAACCCGCGACGAGGAGGATCTTGAGTTTACCCGAAAGGACGCGGGTGAACACGACCGACGTGTTGTTTTTGTGTGTGACCTCTCCTTCCAGACGCGATACGCTTACCGTGGAACGATGAACACCGGCGCTATCGGGCGCCATAAAAAGCGTGACACGATATTCGCGTGTTCCGGCATCGACAGAAATGGTGGCGCGATCGGCCGGTCGGCCCCGATGGTCCAGCGTCACTTCCACACGCTCTCCACCATAGCCGCTGCTGTGCACGATGACATTCACCGGTACACGTGTACCCGCATACGCGACGGCGTTCGTTGTCACGCTCCGGACGGCGAGGTCCCGTTGTTCCGCAGTGTCGCCAATGCCGACGGTGAAGACCGGCACGGCCAGTGCTTCGGCGTCGTAGACAGGATTCTCGGGCGTCGTGGCATTTCCGTCGGTCACGAGGATTACAGCGCGCACATTGTCGGCGGAAGACCGCTCGCGAAGTGCGCGGAACGCGCCTGCGATGTCGGTGCGGTCGCCGGTGAGCGTCAAGGAGTCCGCCGACCAGGTTCCGATATCTCGCACACGATTATCGAACAACAACCAGAATGCACTCGCCCCGCCAGCGACCGCCCTCAGCTCCGTGGAAGCGAGAACACGCCGTTCGGCATCGGCCCTGCTTCCGGCCCCGTCCGTCAGCGTCATCGAGCGTGAATTGTCCACAAGGACGGCAACCCCCGGGGGCTGATGGGTGCGGTGAACGACAGAAAGCAACGGCTCGCCGATGAGCAGGAAGACCAGCATGAGGGCGGACCAGCGTAGCACGCCCAAGATCACGCGCCAAGGGGTCGAGACAGGAGGGACAGGAGACCGGTAGGCCGCAAAGGAAAGCGCGGCCGCGATGATCGCGGCCAACAATGGCATGAAGAGGGGAAGCGCAAGTGAGAGATCGAGCTCGGGCATGTGCCGGCTATTTCAACAGCAGTAAGCGCCCGGCTTTGATACCGCGGGGCGTGCTTAGTCGGGAGAAGTACACACCGCTCGGCAGCGATTGGCCGGCATCATCACGTGCATCGGACCACGTGACAAGATTGTCCCCGAGCCGGCACTTTCCGGAGAACAGCGTCCGAACTCGTTCGCCCAACACATTGAATACGGCAAGTTCAACATATTCGGGGGCCGGCGCGTGAAAAATGAAATTCGTTCCAGCGTTGAATGGGTTGGGGTAATTCGCGTCCAACACATATGCCGACGGACCCTTAGGTAATGCAGGAGGAGGGAAGAGGGAAAGAACGCTGTCGGAAGAGGGAGAGAGAGCGAACAGCGCTGTGCCCGTTGGCCGACGAAGAACGGGTCCTGATTCCGCCGCTATTGTCACATAGCCCTCGAAGGATGTGTCGGCTTCTCCCATGACTGGGATTGACGCAGCATACAACTGAGGTGAACTTTGCGGGGCTAATTGGACCGAGGTAAACACCGAATCGGTGCGGCGTCGATAAAAGAGCTGTGGCTGACCGGAGGCAAGCGGCGTTGCCGACGCCATACGAATAGATACATATAGCGTAGTGTCGCCCTGGATAACGAAGTAACCTACTAACGGCGTATTCGACATGACGGGTCCGAGCGAGAGTGCTGCGGCATACGCATTGACCATGCCCCAGCCGTAAAACGGGTTTGGATACATGGCCGTCTTCCAGGTCCCGTCGTAGTAACGCGTGGTGGTATTCATGAGCGCTGCCCGGATCTGCATCGGCGTCGCCTCCGGATGGGCGGAGAGGATCAACGCCGCCGCACCGGCAGTAAGAGGCGTGGCGAATGATGTGCCGGAACCAAAGTAATACGAAGCAACAGTCGCACCGTTCGCGGCATACACACCCGTTCCCTGAGCGACTACCTCAGGTTTCATGCGTCCATCGAACGTCGGCCCCGTGGAGCTGTACGACGTCAAGGGTCCGTCGGAAAGTGTGGCACCGACGGAGATGATACTGTCCGCATCCGCGGGAGCGATGAGTGTGCCTGTGAGCCCGGGGGCACGAAAGTTTCCTTCATTCCCCATTGCGGTGACGAGCAGGACGCCCCTCGAAGCGAGCGTACGAGCGGCTTTCGTTGTGGTCGCGGTCATACCGTCGAGGCTGTCATACGAATACCAGTCGATGTATCCCAGCGACGTCGAAATGATGTCGACTCCCAGACCTTCCAGCCATTCCAGGCCTTCGACATAAAGGTCTTCTTCAAACCTTGTTTCGGTGGGAACGACTTCGGTCTTTCCCAGGGCGACCGAGGCACCGTAGGCAGTTCCGATCAGCGAACCGTTGTGATATCCGGCAAGGGTTGAGAGAGTGGCAGCGCCATGATAGCCTTGTTCCACCGAGTCTCCGGGGCCAATGGAGACGCTGCTGTCCCGCTGAATGAAATCATATGCGGCGACGACCCGAATGTTCTTCAACGCGGCGTGGACGCGGTAATTATTGTAGCCGTCGTCCAGCATGCCCACCAAGACTCCCTGGCCGATAACGCCAAGATCGTGCAACGGTAAAACGTTCAAGCTCCGAATTTGCGTTAATGAGAATCCATACGAGACGGCTGCCCCCGATGTGCCGTCAAGTGAACGGAATGCAGGGGTCGAAATCATGGGTTCCGGCTTCCGCCGCATCGTCATGACGGGTCGGACCTCGCGCACGAAGGGAAGCGATCGAATTGAGGCAAGAGAGGCGGCAGGAACATCAGCGGAAACGGCGTTCAGCCAGCGAGAAACCGAGCGGACCCGCACGCCCAGCAATGTTGCCTCATGTATGTAGGACTCGGAAACGGGGAGGTCGATGTCGGTGAGAAGCCGGTCGGCTGGAAGCACCTTGGCACGTCGCTGAAGAGCTCGGTCCGAAATACCGAGCGACCGAGGGTCCGCGCCGGCAATGGAAACGGCCCCCTTGTCGCGAAAGACGATCCATGAGCGTTCACTGGTCTGGGCTTCCAACCTCCACATTCCACATACGCAGAGTACAGCTGTCAACGATCGACGGAACATCATACGGATGCCGACTTCAAGTAGCGCGCTCGAGCAGCTTTTCGACGATCTGAAGGGGTGAGACGCCCTCCGCCTCAGCGGTAAAGCTTGTCACGAGGCGGTGGCGCAGTACGGGAGCGGCGACAGCGCGCACGTCATCAATATCGGGAGTCGGCCGGCCGAACAACGTAGCCCTTGTTTTTGCGCCGAGGATGAGGAATTGTGACGCTCTCGGTCCAGCGCCCCACCGGATCCATCGTTGCACGAAATCAGGGGCCTGGGGCTGTCCCGGGCGGGATGCGTGCGCGAGACGAACGGCGTATTCCACAACCGCGTCCGCGACGGGTACTCTGCGGACGAGATGCTGGAAGGCAATGATATCCGCAGCATTCAGGACGGAGGACACTGTCGCCTCGTATTGACTCGTCGTCGTTTTTACGATGCGCACCTCCTCGTCGGCGGACGGATACTCGAGCCAAAGGTTGAACATGAACCGGTCCAGCTGTGCTTCGGGCAGGGGATACGTGCCTTCTTGTTCGATCGGGTTTTGCGTCGCAAGGACGAAGAACGGCTCGTCGAGCGGATACGTTTGGCCGGCCGCGGTCACATGATGCTCCTGCATCGCTTCAAGCAGGGCGGCCTGCGTCTTTGGCGGCGTCCTGTTGATCTCGTCTGCGAGGATAATGTTTGCGAACACGGGACCGCGCACGAACCGAAATGACTTCGAGCCTTTTCCTACATTCTCCTCGATGACCTCGGTGCCCGTAATGTCGCTGGGCATGAGGTCGGGTGTAAACTGGATGCGGCTGAACTTCAGGTCGAGCGCCTGCGACAGTGTCTTGATCAGCAGGGTCTTCGCAAGACCCGGCACGCCGACAAGAAGGCAATGACCCCGCGAAAGCAGGGAAATGACGAGGTGCTCGACGATGGAATCCTGTCCAACAATGACCTTTGCAATCTCTGCGCGCAGCCGTTTGTAGGACTGCGCCAGTTGGTCTACTGCAGCAACATCATTGCCTGGCATGCTCGACACGTCGATCACCGTTCAGAGTCGCACATCCACATAGATCGTCCTCTTCATTTCCTCCACCCATTCTGTATTTAGTCGGTTGCGCTTCATGTACAGCGCCACTTGGGATACGCGCTCGAAGTCCTGCTCCAGGTTCATCGCATGCGCCGCCACCCGCTTACGGAGCCAGACAATGTGCCATCCGTAGCTGGAGCCTATGCTGGCGCGGGCCGGCGGACTGATCTCGCCATCATTGAGGGGTAGAACGACGGCGGAAAATTCGGGCACGAGCTGGTCTGCAGTAACAGCGCCAAGATCGCCCCCAATTGCCTTCGTCTCCTCATCCTCGGAATGTGAGCGCGCAAGGTCGGCGAACGGCTTGCCATGGAGGGCGCTGTCCCGAAGAAGGCTCAGGAACCTCACGGCCGTGGAATCACTTTCCGGACCCCGTTCAATCCTCAACAGAATATGCCGTACACGCACAGACTCTCCGCGACGTTCCTCCAACCGGACGATATGGTATCCGTATTGCGTCTTGACCACATCGGAAATCTGTCCCGGCTGCAGGGAAAAGACCGCTTCTTCGAATTCCCTCACATACTCCCCACGCTTTGCCCAGGGCATTTCGCCTCCGCTGGCGGCAGTGCCGTCGATCGAATACCGTCGCGCGAAATCCGCAAAATCTCCCCCCGCACGAATGCTGTCTAAAATGGCCTTCAGCTTCATTCGTGTCGCCCGGTCGACCGCGGAATCGGGCGAAGGAATGACGAAAACATGACTGAGAAAAAATTCTTCCGGTACTTGCGGCAAACTGTCCTTATAGGCGGTGAAGAACTCCTCTGTCTCGCGCCGGGTAACCTGCAGTCCCGATTCGCGCTGCTGCCGAACCTTCTGCACAAGAAGCTGCTGACGGATCTGGTCCCGGTATTCACGCTTGATGCGACTGATGGGTTTGCCGTACATCTGCTCCACCCGGGCTTCGGAGCCCACCTGCCTGACAAAGTTCTGCACTTGCTGGTCGAGCGCCCGCGTTACTTCGTCGTCCGTCACCTCGATGCTGTCGATCAGCGCCTGGGCGAGGACGAGCTTTTCTGTGATCATGCCGTCCAGGACCTCAGAACGCAGGCCGGGAGCCTTTGCGTCGAGCTTGTTCTGCATGGCGACAAGCGTAACGCGGTCGTTCAACTCGGATTCTGTGATGATCTCCTTGTCGACGACGGCAATGATGCGGTCCAGGACCTGCGTGTTCTGCGCAAGAGCGACGGAACAGAACAGGAGAAGCAAAAGTGCTGTTGATCGGATCATGGTTGGCAAATGTCTCACAAACTGACTCTCGCTGCGACGCTGCGAGGAACCTATTTTGAGATGACGTTCAGCATCATCGTGGATACACGGTGGAATCGCCGAACGACGGGCTGACGTAAATGTCGACGTCGAACCGGGAACGGAGGTTTTCGACCAACGAACGGTACGCCCGCTGGCGGCGCTCCACTGTCAGACGGTTTCGAATCTCTGCCTGCACATATTCAATGTCGGGTGTCGAACCAGTCTTCAGGACTTTCCAGACATAGACGACGTAATAACCGTCCTGCGTGCTGATGGGAAACGACGGAGATCCGGGAGCAATCGTGGTGGAGACTCGCCAGAGCTCGCGAGGCCACATCCGGGATTCCGTATAGTACGTGGAATCGCCTCTGCCGATCACGCTGCCGCGGCTTTCGGCCGTGGATTGCGCCTTCTGCCAGGAGGTGCCTTGGAGGACGCTGTTTCGGAATTCCGTCGCCCTGTCGCGTTCATTGAATAGAAGGAAGCTGATCAACGCGACGGGTTGCGTAACGGTGAATTCCTCCTTGTGTGCCTCAAAATAAGCCGTGATCTGCTCGGTGCCAAACTCCGTCATTCCGGGCGTATAGATTTCGTTGTCCAGGAGCGCCTGCACGACCAACTGCCGTCGCATGTCCTCCGCGCGGCGGTTGACGTCGGCCGATTGGTCCAACCCCCGTCGGACAGCTTCACGGTACAGTAATTCATCCGCCACCCATTGCTGCAAGTACTGCTGAATCTGGGCCTCCGTAGGCGGGTGCTCGGAGTCGAACTTCGCGCGAATTTCCTGCATCGTGAGCGTACGGTTCTCGATCCGGGCCACCGCCGTCTCCTGGGTCTGCTGTCGGCAGCCAGCGACCGTCAGAACAAAGGCGAGTCCTACTGTGAGCTCTGGTCGGCAGGCGATCATTACTGGAAAGTCTGCTCCTCGCTCGCCGCGGGCGTTCGCGTGAACGCGTTCCGCAGCGCCTCCGCATCGATCATCACCCCGTACTTGGCTTTAAGCGATGCGATCCATTCCTGTTCACGCACTTTCGCTACTTGTTCCTGATATGCGCTTGTCAATTCGGGGCCGGCCTCTTCGAATGTTTTCACCCTCGCAGGATCTTTGGCGAGGACCTTGATGATCGACCAGCCGGCGCCAAACCGGAATGCGAGAGAAACACTGTCGAGCGTCATGGACGAGGCGCGCATGGACAGCTCATTGAGCCCATACGATTGGAATCCCCATTCACCCTTCTTGTCGCGGTAGCCCGCGCGCATCGTCATATCCTCCGCAACATCCATGAAGTCTTTCCCCCCGCGGAGGCGTTTTTCAGCCGCATCTTTGAGACTGTCCGTCGTCACGTAGATCTCCGCGAAATTCACACGATCGGGCCAACGGTACTGGTCTTTACGCCCTTCATGGAAGATGCGCAACAAGGAATCGTTGACGGTGACGCGCTGCCAGATCTCGTCTTGCTCGATGCGATACAGGAGGATCCCGTCGCGGTACTCGTTCATCAGGTTCGCAAATGCCGGGTGACGATCCTGCGCACGCAACGCGTGGTGCTCCATCAGGATGGTTTCCGTCACCTGGTCGACGATATTCTCGACATTCGCCGGCGTCAGGCGCATTGTCCGGAATTCGGGGGTCGATGCAATGCGGTCCAACGCCTGCTGAACCGTTACCGGGGTCCCATCGTAGGAACACAGCTTTTGCCCCAGGAGGTTGCGGTTTTCCAGTTCGTTCCACATCGAATCAGCCGGTGTTTTTGTGGTGTCAAATGCCGTTGTCAACGCCTGTAACGTCGGAAGGTCATACGAAAACCCGTACAAAGAGCGGAATCGCTGGGCATAGTCCTTCCGGTCCTTCGCATACCGCATCTGCTGGTATTGCTGCTTCAAATCGCGCTCAGCTTCTTCAAACGGAGGTATGCCGCGGGCATCCGTGATCTTGAAGATATATACGCCGTTGGGTACTGGAAAAGGCTTCGTCACGGAGTCCTTCAACGTACGATAGAGAAGCTCTCCCATATCCGGAGGAAGTCTGTCGCGGTCGTAAAAGCCGACATCACCTCCGCGCAGCGCGCTGTTTCGTTCTTGTGAATACTGCGAAGCGAGCTGGGCAAAATCCTCACCGGCTAAGATCCGTCGGTACAAGCTCCATGAGCTGTCCTGAACACCCGTCGAATCTTTGGGATTGTTGTAGTTCAGAAGGATAAAGCTGATCCGGAGTGCGCCGCGGCTCGGACGACGATCGGTTACCTTAATGACGTGATACCCGAATTGTGTGCGTATGGGACGAGGCGTGGTTTCACCCGTTCGCAGGGCATAACAGGCGTCCTCAAACGGCGGTACCATCCGACCAGTCCCAAAATATCCGAGGTCTCCTTTGTTGAAGGATGCGCTCTGGTCTTCGGAATAGATCAGCGCGAGTGAATCGAAGCTCTTCGTCGGAATGCGGCCGATGACCGTCATCGCGCGTTCGTACGCCTTCAGCGTATCGTCCGCGGGCGCATTCTCGGCGACCCGAATGAGAATATGGCTGGCCCGCAGTTCCTCTTTCTTTCGTTCGTAGAGTTTCTTCAGGTTCGGCCTGACAAGCTCTTTCTCTATCATGTAGGTCTGGGCGACGCTAAGCTCGTAACCGCGCAATTCATTCTGAATGGAAGTGTCCTGCAAAAGACCGCGTGACTTTGCTTCCTTCACTTTGAGCCGGAACTTCACCAGCAGATCGAGAAAACGTTCTCGTTCTTCGAGCGAGGCCTTCGCACCGGCGTCCCATCCGCCGTTGTTCTTGGCATACGAAATCTCAAAATCCTTCATGGTGATGAGCTCTTCCCCAAGCGTTGCGACGGTTGGGTTGGAAGCCCCGCAGCCGAAGCCCCCCAGGGCTGTTAGAAGGATCAAAATGGAAAAGGTCGTTCGGTTTTTCATCATGGGTAAATCACCGTAAATCCTAGAAAAATCAATCAATTGTGGACGAACAAAGTAACCATTTTTGCTCCGGTGCGCAAGGAATGCAAGAGCAGGGTGGGACACACTGAGGGAATTCTGACGCAAAAACCCGCAGGAGTGCAGAAATTGGTCGACTCGCTAACGCACGGGCTTCAGACCAGATCTTTTTTCCGTTTCAACACCTGATCTGCACGCCACGTTTCTAAGATGTACCATTGCGGACTTGCGGATGTACGAACATAGTACTTCCGGGACCCCTTGTCGAATGCGAACAGCACCTGAACTCCCCCCGCCGTGATCTGAATGCCGGGCTTGACCGCAGGTTCTGTGTCGAGAAAGTCGTCGCATTGCAGGGACAGCAAGCTCGTCAACAGATTTTCGACGGTCGCGGCGTTCGCTTTGGACCTGTCGATCATCCAGGCGCTGTCCCGCAGGGAAAGAGTGAACGTCGTGTCCCCAAACCGAAAGCCGATCTCTTTGACGTCCGGCTTGAACAACGACAAGATCGTCTTATCGCGCCAGTCACGCACCGACCGATTGAACATCCATCCAAGGGACCCGTCCACAATGGCCACTTCATCGGAGCCGGCGGCGCGCACATACGTGTCGGTAAACGACGCCGATGCTTTTCCGACGACAAAGGAGGCCTGTTCCTTCCCGCCCTGGTAGACCGTCACGTGAGTGCCCGCAGAATCCACCTGAAACAATCCGTGCTTTTCCCGTCTATTGGAAACTGTCCCTTTGACCCGGAGGTCTTTGACGCGGTCAAGAAGGCTTGCAACATTGGCCGCATTCGCCTTGTAGACGATCGGGGCAGCGACGAACCACTCTACGCCGCGGCGTTCAAGCGTCACCGGTCCGGACGTCGATCGGATCTCAACCTTATCTACAAGCGCAGAATCGACCGTGAAGAGCGGCTCACCGGCTTCCGTGCTCACGCTGCGTTCGCCGGGTTTGAGTGTCACTAGATACGCTACGACGCCCAAGAGGGCAAACAGTCCGATCAAAGCAAGGGTCGTTCGTTTCATGGTCTACACTCCTGCCTCGAGCGTTCGTTTGACGGCTACGCGGCGGCGCCATCGCAGCAAACCGTAACCGACGACGAGCAACGGAGGCACGAGCATGTTGGCGTACTTAACGAGCTGTCGCGTCCCATCCTCAAGTTGTTCCAACGGAGGCTGCGTGATGTTTTTTGACCGGATGGTGATCAATCCGGCGTCGTCCGCCATGTAGTCGACGATATTCATGAAGAACGTCATATTCCCCTGTGCACGAGCAAAATCATCCTTCATAAAATCCCCGTCCCCCACGACAAGCATTCGCGTGTCGGAGCTCTTCGACAACGCGGGCGTCATCGGCTTGCCGGTAAAGAACGATGTGAACGAGCCCTCCACTAGCGCTGCAAGCGGAATGCGCGGTTCCATCCAATCGCTCACTTGCCAACGTTGGTACGGGTCGATCATGACAAACCCCGTCGCGCGGCCGCTCTTGTCGGACGTCCGCGCCAGCACTTCGGCGCGTACGCCCTTCGACGAAGCCATGCTCGTGTCGACGGACGAAGCGAAGTACAGAATCAGGCTCGAAAGATCCTTGACAACCGGGTTCTCGTTGAACGAAGAAGCGTTCGGAAGATACGGGAAGGGGATCTGGCTTTGGATCTGGAAAGGCCCTTGTTGCTGCATCACCGAGACATTCGCGCACTGCTGGTCCCGGACAAGATCAGCGTTGACCCTGATGCCGTAGGCTTCGAGCATGTCTTCGAGACCGGTATCAACCGCCTGAGCGATCCGATACTGTGCGTTGAGGTTAACGTTCATCTTGTTCAGCAAGAACGCAGCCTTGCCGCCCGCCATGAGGTACTGGTCGATCGCGTATTTTGCGGAGTCGGAATACCTCTGTGCCGGCGCGATGATGAGGAGCGAGGCAATGTCGCGCGGCACCGGCGCTCCGGTACTCAAATCGACCGGTACAAGCTCATATTGCGTGCTCAATTCCTGGAACGCCCGCTGCCACTGCTCCGGCGGTGTCTCCTGATGACCGGTCGCGTAACCGATCTTCTTCTTCACACGCGTCGTCAGCCTTTTGATGGCGGCGCTGATGTCGTACTCGAGCGAACCCAGGTTTTGAATGACGGGAAGAGCCTCTTTCTTGTCTTCATACAGGAACACAAGTCCAAGGAACGCCCGCTTCACCTGAAACTTGTCCTTCTCCACCACTTGCACTTCCACCGGGGGGACGCCTTGTTGCCGTGCATCCGACTCCCCCTTTTCGCCGACCGGGTTGATGAATTCGAACTGCAGGTTGTCCCCCGCATACGCGCGATATTCGTTCAGAATGTCGAGCACAGCGCGGCGAGTATTGTTGTACGGGGACGGCAGATCCTCCGTGAAATAGACCTTCACAGTGACCCGGTCGTCGAGCGCCTCGACGAGTTGCCTGCTTGCGCTCGAAAGCGTGAATACATTCTGCGCCGTCAAGTCGACGCGCGTGAATAATCGAACGGCAATGAAGTTGAACAACGTCAGAATTCCGACAAGCAGAAGCATGCGGACGAAAGCCTGAGTACGTTTACCGGATACTTGGGGCATGTTCATAGTGCGTTTTCCTTCGGGCCTACCATTGACGTCGTTCGAGGGAAATGACCGACAAACTCAACGACAGGCCGATCACGGACAGAAAATAGACGATGTCGCGGGAATCGATCACCCCGCGGGCAATATTCTGATAATGGAAATCCGTACCGAGATATTCCACGACACTTGTCATGAAGGACGGAACATAGACGAGCACTTTGTCGAACATGAAGAACGCGAAACAGAGGAGAAACCCGAAGATGAAGGCGACGATCTGATTTTCAGTCAAACTCGAGGCCAGCAACCCGACGGAAACATACACGCCGGACACGAGGAACAGGCCCACATATCCGCCGATGACGGGACCGTTATCGATGTCGCCAAGGAATGCGATGGTGACGTAATACACGAGGGTCGGTGCCAGCGTAATGCCGACGAGGACCCAAGCAGCGAGAAACTTGCCTGCTACGACCTCGACATCGCGTAGCGGCTTCGTGCTCAACAGCTCGAGAGTTCCGCTCTTGCGTTCTTCGGAGATGAGCCGCATGGTGATGGCCGGAATTATGAACAGGAAGACCAGCGGCGCGAATTCAAAGGTCAGCCGCATCGACGCGATGTTCATGAGGAAGAGATTGTTCGTGTGGAAGTAGCCGATGATCGCCAGGAAGACGACGATCACGACGTACGCCACGGGAGAATTGAAATAGGAACGCAACTCCTTGCGGAAGATGATGCCGGTGTTGCGAAGTGGAACCTGGATCGGGGTCATGGTCGGTGTCGGTTCAATTCTTGTGGTCGTCAATGGTGGTGAGTTTGTGGAAGATCTCTTCCAGACTCGTGATGCGGCGGGAAAGTTCGAGAAGCGTCCAACCTTGCACCACGGCGAGACGAAAGATCTGTTCACGAACATCAGATCCTTTCACGGTGTGGAGCGTGAAACCATGGGTGTCGCCGTGCGCGCCCGTGTATTCGGCCTTTTCCACGTTCTCGATGGAACGAAACTTCGGGAACAGGTCCTGCATGGCGTCGGAGGTCTTCGCCTTCAGCTCGACCGTTACCGTCTCCGAGCCCCGGAAATCGCTCTGCAACTGCTCCGGTGTACCGTCTGCCACGATCCGGCCTTCGTTAATGATGATCACCCGGTCGCAGGTCGCCTGCACTTCGGAAAGAATGTGCGTCGAAAAGATGACGGTCTTTTGCCTACCCAGGTGACGGATCAGCGACCGGATCTCCACGATCTGGTTCGGGTCGAGACCGCTTGTCGGCTCGTCGAGGATGAGCACGTCTGGGTCATGAATCATCGCCTGGGCCAGACCGACACGCTGGCGGTAGCCTTTGGACAATTCGCCAATATCTTTGTGGCGAACGTCGCCGAGACCGCACAATTCCACCATATCCTTGATGCGTCCCCGCAATCCGGAGTTTTCTAGGCCGTGCAGGCTTCCGGTGTAAGCGAGGTACTCGATCACATTCATGTCGAGATACAGGGGATTGTGCTCGGCAAGGTAGCCGATCTTACGCCGCACGTCGAGCGAGTGATCGGCAATGTTGAGATCGTCGACAGTCACAGTTCCTGCGTTCGGAGGAAGATAACAGGTGACGATCTTCATCGTCGTCGTTTTCCCTGCGCCGTTCGGTCCAAGAAACCCGAGGATCTCTCCTGTTCGAACATCGAAGGAAATGTCGTCTACGGCCTTCTCCTGACCGTAGAACTTGGTTAGGTTACGGACAGCAATAGCCATACCGGCTCATACCATGTTGTGAAGTTTGGGTTCGCGGAGCGGGTGTCTGCTGAGATTACTGCGGCGGAAAAAGCATTGAAATCTACTCAAAAAAGACGATTCAGTCAAGAAATCGGAGATACAGACGATGGAGAGTGAGATGGGGTTCCCGGAGCGATTGAGAACATCGGAGAGCTTGGTTCATTGACCGCCATGAGCGCCAAGTCAGCCAAGGAAAATGTAACGTAGGGGTACAATTTCCATCACTTCTTGGCGATCTTGGCGGTAATCTTTCTCTTTATGTCGCTTTAGAGAAAGCGTAACTGTTCCGGGCCCGGCCTTCGGAAATGCGTAGTCGCCAGCGCCACGCGTGAGGTGTTCAGTCCCAGGCGCGTGCAAGTCATGCGAAACAACCGCGAGATCGCTTCGGCAATTTCCCCTTCGCCGGTCATCCGTTTGCCGTACTCGGAGCTCGACAACCCGCCTCCCCGTATGGATCGAATGCGAGCGACGATCTTTCCGGATCGATCGGGGAGGGTCCGTTGGAGCCATTCAATGAACAGGTCCTTGACAGCGTAAGGAAGTCGGATCATCGTGTGGCTTGCGCGACTCGCTCCGCAGCGGGCGGCCTCGGTCAGAAGCGCGGGTATCTCCTCGTCGTTCAGCCCGGGGATGATGGGTGCGATGTTCACTCCCACTGGAACGCCCGCTTCATGTAAACGGTGGATGGTCTCAAATCGTTTGCGGACCGAAGCAGTTCGAGGCTCCATGCTTCTGGCCAGCTCCTGGCGTATCGTCGTGATCGAGACCGAAACGAAGACCAGGTTGAGCTCGGACAACCGGCTTAAGATGTCGATATCCCGCTGGATCAACGCGTTCTTCGTGATGATGCCGACGGGATTCCGATATCGGAGGAATACCTCGAGGCACTTCCGCGTGATCCCTAGTGTTCGCTCCACCGGTTGATAGCAATCTGTGTTGCCCGAGAGGGCGACGACCTGAGGCTGCCACGAAGTTTTGTCAAACGCCTGCGCGAGAAGGTCGGGGGCGTCATATTTGACGAGGATCTTCGTTTCGAAATCCAGGCCCGAAGAAAACCCGAGATACTCATGACTGGGACGCGCGTAGCAGTAGACACAACCATGTTCGCATCCCCGGTATGGATTCATGCTGTACGCAAATCCGAGGTCGGGGCTGTCGTTCTTCGAAAGTATGCTCAGCGATCGGTCGCGAAAGAAGATCGTCGGCTCGCGGCGATCGGCGTCAGGAGGTTCGAAATAGCCTGCGATATCATCGGGCGCTGGACCAATGTGCAGTGCCTCGAACCGATTTCCAGGATTGAGCGATGTGCTGCGACCAGTCGGCGGGATTGCCATTCGGCAAGATACGACAAAATTGTCGCATCAGTCAAGCATGGAGAGCGCGAAGAGCATGGCGCTGATCGCACTTTCCTGGTCTGCACCCGGAACTCGGAACCGGGCACTCTCCGCGCCATCCTGCGAATGCGCCACTTCTCCCTATTCCCCAATAACGCATCCCGCATTACGCATCCCAGAACGCAGCATTACGCTGTATTAACCGTCCAACCATTTAATCAACTCAGCCCTCCGCAAGCCATTTAACCATTCCATCATTCCATTATTCCGCCATTCCCGCTTTTCCCCTCGTCCCTCGCCTCTTGCTTTCCAGCGCCAATCCCCCTATATTACCTGCTCAAATACATACCCGCTGGCTGACCGAGAAAGGCCTGGGTCACCGGGCCCCCGCTCTGACCGCTTGTAGCTACAGTAGCACGTCTCAGTTTCATCCTTTCGTTGGCATCCTCACCCAGGTATCCATCGTAGGTAGAAGCTTCGTTAGCACTGAAGCGAGCCTGGGAGGGGCGCAGATCGCTGCGGGAACATCCTCCACGCTTCAACGAAAGGATTCACCCATGGTACAAGGAACCGTCAAGTGGTTCAACGCCGCGAAGGGCTTCGGCTTCATTTCGCGCGAAGGCGGCGAAGACGTGTTCGTGCACTTCAAGGCCATTGTCGGCGACGGCTACAAGACCTTGAACGAAGGCGATAAGGTCGAGTTTGAGGTGGTCAAGGGACCCAAGGGTCTTCAGGCCGCCAACGTCACAAAGATCTGACGCCTTACGCAGTTCCATGACCCCGGCCCCGCACAACGTTGGGCCGGGGTGCCGTTTGTTTTCCCAGGAGAGACGAGAGCGGACCGGCAACATCCGGTTCCGGTCCGAGCAAAGGAGATGCAATGGAAAAAGGTACAGTGAAGTTTTACAATTCTAACAAGGGATTTGGGTTCATTACAACGGAGCAGAGGGAAGAAGTCTTCTTTCATCGCTCCAACGTCAAGAACGCCGGTTTTCGCGCCGAACTGCTGGAAGGCGATCGCGTCGAATTTGAGATCAAAGTCGAACAAAAAGGCAAGCGAGCACTGAACATCTCTCGCGTCTAAGCATCCCCCTCAAGTATTACGACAAAGGGGACGCGGAAGATCCCAAGCAGGGTCTCTCGCGTCTCCTTTGTGTTTATGTGGAAGGAGTGGGAGAAGTGAGGAACGCGGCCCCTCAACTCTTTCTCCATACTGCCTAGCTACTGCATACTCTCTTCGCCTTCCACCCGTTCCAGTTCTTCAAAGTATTTCCTGATCAAGTCCTGATAGTCCTTTGCATATCCCTGTTCAAGCGCTCGCATCAGATCCTCACGCAGCTTCGTCCGCCGTTCCATCGCGTTGGCGTCGATCTCGCCGGGACTTCTCCGCGTAATCTGCGTTCCCGTTCGGGCTTGACGCTTCTTTTCAAAATCCCGCTCCCGCATTGACCGCGAAGCATCGAGCAACCGGGAAAGAATTCGCTCTTGCCGCCGGATCGTCTCCGGATTCACATTGTTCTGCTCCAGATTCCGAACGACCTCGCGCATTTCCTCGGCGATTTTCTGCAGGTCGCCCAACACGCGCCGCTGTTCGTCGCTCCCCTGTGCCTCCCGGTTGAGCTGTTCCACCGACTTTCGGACGGCCTCCTGCTCCCGGGCGATACGTGCCGCCTCGGCTGCGCGCCGCATCGCTTCACCCTCTCCAATCTGTTGCGTCTGCATGTTCAGCGCTGCCTGCTGGCCAGCCATCATCTGCAATTGTTGCATCAAGCCCATGCCCCCGGGGCTGCCCTGTCCCTGCTGCATCATCGCCTGCAATGCGGCCTGAACCTGCTGGGCGGCGCGATTCAATGAGGCCATCGCACCCGTCTGCTCCTGCGATGCCATCGACCCGCTCCGTACATCCAAATTTCGCATTGCGTTCTGCATCCTCCCCAGCGCTTCGCCCAGCTCTTTCCCCATTCCCGGCGTGACCGCAAACGATTTTTGTGCAAGCTCGCTCAAACCGTCGATGACATTACTCAGGTCCTGCATGACGCGCATCTGGTTCTGCGCGTTCTCCCGCAGCTTCGGGGAATTGGAGGGAGTGGACTGTGCTTCGTTCTTCAGACCTTCCTGCCTGCGGGAAAGCTCCAGGAGGTTGTTCGTCGCTCGCCGCAGCGCCGACTGGGTCTGCTGTGCCTGGTTCTGCAGCAGTTCCTGTTGTAGAGCGTTCATCTGCTGCGAGAATTGCTGAAGCTCCTTGCCAATCTCCCTCTGCATCTGTTGCGCCTGCTGCTGATTCCCCCGGCCCATGTGCCGTGCCGCTTCCTGCATCTTTTCGTCGAGCTTCTGCTGTTCCATGCTCTTGTTCAGTTCGGCGAGCTTGTCCGCCGGCATTTCCGTGAAGAACTCCTCCATCTTCTTCTGCAACACAGCGGATTCCTGCTCCATTCGCTTCTGCTCGGCCGCAAGGTCCTGCTGTTGCTTCACCTGCTCTTCGTTCGGCGTTGAGCTGCGTGTGCTGTCCGAACGCAACTGCTCCTGCCGTTCCGCCAGATCGTTCGCCCGCTTTCGCACCTCGTCCATCTTCTGCTCGATTTCGATCCGCTTGAGCAGGTTGATCGTCCTCTCAATTCCCTGCCGGAACCGTTCTTCGGAGAATTCGGCCTTTTCCAGGGCCTGACGAAGTTGATCCTTGTTGACGTTCTGCATCGCCTGCTGCATCTGCTTGAGTGCTTTCTGCAGCTCGTCGGAATTGATTTGCTGGAACAAGTCCTGCAACTCCTGGTATTTCTCCATCGTCTCCGGCGAAAGCACCTGCTGCTGTTGCATCTGTTGTGTCATGTCCTGCAACTGCTGTTGCGCCGCATCGAGCTTCTTCTGAATTTCCTCGGTCTTCTTCTGCAGGTCCTTCGCCTGTAGTTGCTTCTGCCAGTCGATCTCCTTGTTCGTCTTCAGATCCTGGCTGATGCGCTCCACTTCCTCCTTCAATTTCTTTGCTTCCTCGAGGGCCGTGTCCAGGTGCTCCAGGCTTTGCTCATGTCCCTTCTCAACGTCTGTGAAGACTTCTTCGAGCGAGGGGAGACGGAGCGTGTACAAAAGACTTCGCGTCGTCGACGGGCCCGTCACAGTATTGTTGTCGGAGACCTCAACAAAGTATTCGACGACGTCCTCAGGCACGAGGCTCAGCGATTCAAGGTCCCACTGATACGAAACCTCGGTCTCGGGGCCTCGTGAGGCGTCAAAAGGCATCGGCAGATAGCTGTAATTTTCCTGCGGCTGCTCGTAACGGGAATGTGTCAATCGATAGCCGAGTCGCATGAGGGAAAGGCCGTAGTCGTCCGCGGCCTGGACGAGAAGACCGATCGGATCGCCGCCGGCAATGTCCATGTTCCGTCCCGGCTCGACGACCCGCACCATGGGGGGAAGGTCGGGCGTCACCGTGAGCTCGTACCGGATAGGAGATGCGTTCGACAGTCCGTCCCCGTCGCTTATGTGGACGTAGTATGTTCCGGATGCGGAAAGACGGAACGACCCGCTGAACCGATCGCCGCCGACGGTAAGAAGCGTGCGGTTTGAATCGCCAAAGACGATTGCGCCGGAGCTGAGGTCCTTGCTGGCAGACCCCGTGATAGTCACCTTCGTCCCCGCGGGGGCGGAGACGTTCCCCGCGAACTCCTCTTGCACGCGCACAGGAAGACGCGTGTAAGCCGGAGCTTCGAGCTTGACCCGGAAGGAATTCACGGCCGGACGGTCGACAACGGTCACGAGAAAATGTTCGCTCTCCACTCCGTCCGCGGTCGCGAAATACGATGTCGAGAATCGGAGCGAAGCAAGCGACGCTGTGTGCGATCCAGTGGAATCGTGATATACGGATGTGCGTTCAAAATCCTGCTGACCCTCCGCACGATGGAGCACCGCAACGGTAACATCCCCATCGGCGCGTCGGCCATCTTGCGCGCGCACGTCGACGCGTACGATGACGTCCGCTCCCTTCACCACTTCCACACTTCCAGGGGAAACGAGAAACGTGTAGCGGGGTGGTGGAGTGAACTCGCGGTCGTACTCCCACAGGCGATATAATCCTCCGCTGAACGACCCTGGAAGTGCAAGGATTGCAAGGAGTGGCAGAATCCACGCCGCAACGAAGACGGTACGCGCGGTTGTAAACGGCTTTCGATCGACGGCATCGGACAGATTCACTGCAGCAATGTCTCCGGCGACGCCGCGAATGGCATGTGCAGCGAGTTCAGAGGAGACCCAATCCTTCTCGGGGGTCAATCGCGCCAGTTGAAGTGCGTTACGGAGACGGTCTCGAATCGCGGGAAAATATCCCCCCACGACTTCAGCGATATGCAAGAGGTCTTTCGCTGGAAGAATGCCTGCCAGACGGCCAACAGGGAGGAGTGCGTAGATGAGGGAGGGAAGAAAGACAAACACCGCAAGCCCCGCCGCCAGGAAAGTTCGGGCGGTCGAAGAGAGTTCTCCCGCCGCTTCAACGAGCGCGAGTATCGTTACCAATGCGACCGACACAGCCAGCGCGAGAAGTCCGCGTCGCGCGGCTTCAACCCGCTCGCCGACCGCGCGAACACCCACAACACGCATTTCGATCTCGCGAACGGCTGCTTCGACGGTGATATGACGGAGTGAAAAAGTCATCACAGAATTTCAAAGTGGCACTTCGTGGATAAATCTTCTCCACCGGCGGCGACATCTCGCAACTTCACCCTCGCGGTCAATATCAATGACTCAGAGCCCAGACAACAACATTCGTCCCGAACCTGAGCGCATCGAGCCGCACTGCCGCAGGATCGCCGTGCACCTCTGGATCCACCCAGCCGTCGCTGGGGTTTGCTTCGAACGTGTAATACACAACGAGCCGTCCGCCAAGAAAGATTCCATAGCCTTGCGACGGGGCTTTGTCGTGTTCGTGTGTCTTAGGGACGCCGCTGGGAAACTCGAATGGCGTGTGATATATACTGTGACTGAACGGGAGCTCTGCAAGTTCCTGATCTGGAAAGACTTTCTTGATCTCCCGACGAAAGGCCTTGTCGAGGCCGTAATCGTCATCGACATAGAGAAATCCGCCCCGCTCCAGATACGTGCGGAGTCGCTGAACGTCGGAGGGCGAAAAGACGACGTTGCCGTGTCCCGTCATAAAGAGGAACGGATACGAGAACAACCGGTCGCTCGAGAGCTCAACAAACTCGTATCTAGGGTCGGCATCGATGCCCGTTTGTTCGCGCACAAACCGTAAGAGATTGACCTCAGCCGAAGGGTCATTGTACCAGTCTCCGCCGCCGGCATATTTCAAGCGTGCAATGCGAAACTGGGATTCGATACGCGACTGGGCGCCGGCTAGGTTCAAGAATGCCAGGCATAGAAAGAGGCTGCGAAGAGCCCTAGAAAAAGACTTTTCCACGAAGTACACGAAGTGAATGTCTTATAATGTATGGACATCGAAGAAACATTACAAATTCGTATATTCGTGTCCATTCGCGGTCGATATTTTCCAAAAGGCCTTCTTATTAGAAGCATTTTCCACGAATTAACACGAATAAGTACGAATGAACACTAAAGCATTTTCCCATTCATTCGTGTTTATTAGTGTATCAGACTAAACCAAGCATTCGTGTCCATTCGTGGACGATCTCTTTTCATAGCGCTCCGGAGAACCAAGCTCATGTGCGGTAGATACGCCGTCATCAGGACCGCCCGGGACCATGCGACCGAACAATTATTCAAAAATCTCTCAAATGCCGACGCAGCATTCGAAGGCATTCCGAAGTACAACGCCGCGCCAATGCAATTCCTCCCCGTGATCGCCGTACGGAACAACGAACTCCGGGCCGACACAATGCAGTGGTGGTTGATACCGCACGGGTCGAAGGACGGAAAGCCGTTGAAGGGCAAAGACGGAACTCCGCTGAAGACGTTTAACGCAAAGGCCGAGACGCTCGACACATCGCGACTCTATGCGCCGTACTTCCGGTCGTCCAGATGCCTTATTCCCGCGGATGCGTTTTACGAATGGAAGGTACTGAACGATGAACCGCCGCTTCCTTCCGGAAAACCGCCAAAACAGCCGATGGCTATTCGAATGAAAGACGGAACATCGTTCATGTTTGCAGGACTGTTCTCAATCTGGAAAGGAGAAGAAGGGAAGGAGGTTCCATCGTTCACGATCATCACCACGGAACCGAACAAACTCATGGCCACAATTCACCGGCGAATGCCGGTAATCCTGGATGAAAAGTCGTACGATGCCTGGCTCGACAGGGAGAACAAGGACACCGATTCGTTGATGCGGCTTTGTGCTCCATATCCCGAGAAGAACATGGAAGCATACCCGGTTTCGAAAAACGTCAATAATTCAAAGAATGATGGGCCGGAATGCTTGGAGAAGATCCAATAGCCGACTGAGGAACACTTCCACCGGTGTTTCTGGGTGACGGCGGAAGCTCACCAGAAAACAACGGATGTCCTACATTCACAGACACGCTGATCGGACCGAGTCGCGGAAATCTGTGAAGGAGTCTGTCGGGAACCATCACTTTCCTTCTCGTCAACATGTGTCGGAATTGAAATCCGTTCAGCAGTGATTGTGCATCAGGGTCGTTGTGGAAGACGACGAACGTTTCATTCCCCTGCTCCCGAACCTTCTTCACCGCTTCTGCCAATCGTTCAAGTTCACTCGATTCGTAGAGATACAAATAACGGTCGCTGACGACATGACGACCATCCGGCTCCAGCCGGTATGGCTGTTCCCATGTTGCCGCATTCCTTCCCATCAACCGATAGTATGAAGCTCCACCCCACGCAGTTTCGTGGAACGGCATGTTGCGTCGGATTTGAGGGAGGTCGACGTTAACGAGATGCATGCCGTTTTCCTGGAAGAAATTAAACATTAATGGACTGTCCCAGGAATTGTGACGGACCTCTGTGAACAGTCGGAAGGATCCGAACGATCGGGCGAGCCCCATCAAATAGCGACGTTGGTCTGAGCCGTTCACGAAAGAATACGGGAATTGCATGACAAGTCCGCCGAACTTTCCGTGAGAGCGAAGAAGATCGAGGAGGCGATGCGTTGTGAGAAAATTCTTACGATCCGCATCGTAGGTGTGAGTGAATCCGCGGTAGAGTTTTACAGTGAAGATGAACCGTGGGTTTGAGTCGACGTCGTCAAGCCAGCGGAGGACCTGGTCGGGTGAAAACGCCGTGCTGTAGAACGTGGCGTTGATCTCGACGCTGTCGAAGAATTGCGAGTAATAGCGGAGTTTCCGGAAGCCGCGTGTCGCCTGAGGATAAAAGACCTTTTCAAATGGGGGAATGTCCCACCCCCCCATTCCTA
>Ga0155966_1069_pt1 | contig 25603 bp, 20 predicted proteins | sample RifCSPlowO2_02_FD_107620 | JGI IMG/M metagenome (GOLD analysis project Ga0155966, IMG submission 107620) | Ignavibacteria bacterium RIFCSPLOWO2_02_FULL_55_14 | reverse complement strand
TTCCGGGGACGGTGGTGGGGTGAACGTGGAATTGGACCAGGAACGAGGGTCGTTCTCTGTCAGCCTGCTCGTACTCGGCATGTGCATGGGGATCGGGAGCCTGATCAGCTTGGGATTTGCTTCGGCGGGATGGGTGTTGCCGGCCTACATCGGCGCGATGATCGCAGCATCGGCCGTTGCGAACGCGGCGGAACACTCCTCGCTCCGAGTCATCGACCTTCGGTTGGTCCGATTCCTGGGTGGCGTCTGCCTAAACATATTCCTTGTCGTCGCGCTCATGAACCTTCGGATCGCGGACCTGGCGAATCTCGCCGTACCGCTGACCGTTATACTCATGCTGCAGGTGGTCATAGCTGCGTTGTTCACGCTGTTCATCGTGTTCCGATTCATGGGCCGCGACTACGACGGCGCAGTAGCTTCGGCTGGTTTTATCGGGTTCGGACTCGGCACAACGGCGAACGCCGTGGCCAACATGCAAACGCTGGAGGAACGGTTCGGCGCAGCCCCGCGGGCATTCCTGACGGTCCCCATCGTCGGCGGATTCTTCATCGATTTTACGAACGCGTTGGTTATCAACGGTTTCCTCAATTGGTGGCGCTGAAGTCAAAGTGTTTCAATCATTTCTGTATTTTCGTGTTCTTCGTGGGTAATCTTTTCAAAGGCTTTCACTAGAAAGATCTACACTATGAAGCTTCACAACAAGATTATGCTCGGCCTTCTCCTGGGCGCCGCGCTCGGCATAACGGCGCATATGACAGCGCCGCAGGCGGAATGGCTTGCGTGGTTCAACACCAACGTGGCCAATCCGGTCGGCCAGGTGTTTCTGCGAATGCTGTTGATGGTCGTCGTTCCGCTGGTGTTCGCCTCGATCTCGCTGGGAGTGGCCGGACTAGGCGACCTTCGGAATCTTGGCAGGGTGGGGGCGAAGACGCTTGCCTACTTCATGATGTCGACGCTCGTTGCGGCCGTTCTGGGACTATTCCTCGTTCAGGTATTCCAACCCGGCGGAGGAATGGACCCGTTGGTTCGTCAACAGTTGCTCGACGCGTACAAAACGCAGGCTCAGGGACTGCAGGCCGGTGGAACGACCAGATTCGGCATTGACATGTTGGTCAATATGGTCCCCCGGAATCCGATCTCGGCGGCGGCGAACATGGAAATGCTGGCGGTCATTTTCTTCGCGATCGTGTTTGGCGCGGCGATGACGCTCGTTCCCGCCGAAAAGTCAAAGCCGGTGACAAACTTCCTGGAAGGTTTGAACGAGATCGTCATCAAGATCATCGATTTCGCAATGAAGTTGGCCCCGTACGGCGTCTTTGGTCTCATTTTCTATACGACCTCCCGATTCGGATGGGACTTGCTACGGCAACTTGGAATGTATGTCGCGCTGGTCTTGGTTGGGCTTTCCATCCATGGCGTCATCAGTCTTTCTGTTTTTGTGAAGGTCCTTGGCGGCTTGAATCCTGTCGTCTTTTGGAAAAAAGCACGTCCGGTAATTATCACGGCATTTTCCACATCATCCAGCAATGCAACACTGCCGACGAACATCTCTGTCGGCGAAAAGGATCTCGGACTTCCTCCGAAGATTGCCGGCTTTGTGCTCCCCCTTGGGGCGACAATGAATATGAATGGGACGGCTTTGTACGAAGGCGTTACTATCCTGTTCCTTGCGCAGGTGTTCGGCATCGATCTTGATATCGGACAACAGGCGATTGTTGTGTTTCTTTCAGTCCTGATGGCAATTGGAGCCGCGGGAGTCCCCGGCGGCTCGCTCCCCCTCATGATGGTCGTCCTGGCGACGGTCGGCGTTCCTCCCGAGGCCATCGCCATCATTCTTGGCGTGGACCGCATTCTCGATATGAGTCGTACGACGCTCAACGTAACGGGCGATTTGACAGCCGCTGTGTATGTGGCTCGATCTGAGAAACTGTGGAGCCCCAAGTCCGTTCCCGTCGGGGAAAAATCGTAGAGCCAGACTCAAAAATTATCTCGCTACGCCCGCAACGAGGAATATTTTGGAGAATGGCCCTTCCCGGATGAATTCACTTTTCGTTGCGTCCGTTGCGTGCGTTGCGAGAAACTCTCTCTGACGTGGCGTTTTGACGGAGGAAACGAAGCATGATGTATTGATTCTTGCCGGAAAGTCCGTTACTCTTTGAAGATTCATTTCACGGACGTCACTCCCATCCCGACGTCTTTTCTTGCATCTGAACTAGCCAGGGAGGTACTGTGGCCGAACACAAAGAACGCTGGGGTTCACGGGTCGGTTTGGTGCTGGCCATGGCCGGCAATGCCGTGGGCCTCGGCAATTTCCTCCGTTTTCCCGCGCAGGCCGTCCAAAACGGCGGCGGTGCCTTTATCATCCCTTACCTTGTGTCGTTCTTGTTGATGGGAATTCCACTGTTGTGGATCGAATGGGCTATCGGTCGGCACGGCGGGAAATACGGACATCACTCCGCTCCGGGTATGATGGATGTGATAGGCAAAGGGAACTGGTGGAAGTACATCGGTGTCTTCGGGATTTTCACGAATCTGACGGTAGCCGCGTATTACACATACCTGGAATCCTGGACACTGGCATATGTGTGGCACTCGATCACAGGTGCATTCAGCGGAATGACATCGATTGAAGTCGCGAACTTCTTCCTTGAATATGTGGATGCCGCGGACGGGTCGTGGTTCAATTTTCCTTCATCCGCCCTGTTTTGGTTTGGGATAACGCTCGCACTCAATTTGTGGATATTGTCTCGCGGGCTCAGCAAAGGTGTTGAAATCGCGTCAAAGATCGGTATGCCCTTGCTGATCATGTTCGGAATTTTCCTGGCTATCCGAACGCTGACTCTCGACGCAGGAGAACAAGGCGCGGTCAACGACGCCCTCGTTGGATTGAATTTTCTCTGGGAACCTCAGTTTGATTCCCTCACGAATCCCAGTGTCTGGATGGCTGCCGCCGGACAGATCTTCTTCACCTTATCGGTTGGAATGGGGTCCATCCACTGCTACGCCGCATATGTTCAGGAGAACGACGACATTGCGCTGAACGCGGCGTCTGCCGGATGGATGAACGAATTTGTCGAGGTCATCCTCGGTGGCTCTATTGTCGTTCCTATAGCGACCGCTTATCTCGGACTCGACTGGGTGCAGGACAACGTCGGTTTGGCCATGGGATTCAGAACTATGCCGACGCTCTTTCAGAACTGGGGACCGTTCCTCGCGGGAGTTGCGGGTGTCGCGTGGTTTGGTCTTTTGTTCTTCGCCGGTATCACCAGTTCCCTTGCAATGGGACAGCCGGTGATGGCATTTATGCAGGATGAATACAAGTTGTCCCGAGGCCAGTCGGCGCGTATGTTCGGTCTGTTCATGCTTATTCTGTCGCTCTGGACAGTGTTCTTCTACGGTTACGGTGCGTTCGGCGAGTTCGACGATTGGTCCGGTACGTTCGCCCTCGTTGTGTTTGCCTTGTTCGAGGCGATCGCATTTGCCTGGGTTTTCGGCATGGAGAAAGGTTGGGCTGAAATTACGCGAGGGGCCGATATCGAAGTACCCTACGTCTTCAAATACGTGATCAAGTATGTCACGCCGCTGTTCCTGCTTGTCGTATTTGTAGGCGCTTTGATAGCTCCTGCCGGCGGTGATTGGAGTGGAGCGCTCTCAGGTCTGTTCGCGGGAGAAGGTTGGAACTTCTCCGCAGGCAGCATTGTCGGTAAATTATGGCACGTGGGGTACGCCGACAAGAGGTGGTTTGTCGACGGCTCACCCACGCCCGTGTTCATCGTCGACGCTACGCGATCATTGTTGCTCCTGGTCTTTGTCGTTATAGCACTTGCCGTACGGCATGCATGGAAGCGTAATCAACACACTTACTAAGAGAACATGTCGACTCTCGCGTGGTCAATGATGCTGTGCACCTGGGCCGTGGTATTGTTCTTCACGTCCAGGTTCTTCATGCGCGTCCTCCGTACGCCCCGAAGATCCGACGCCGGTCAAAACTGACCTGAGCGACGGAAACTCACGTGCCGACTCACGATATCACCCAATGGATCGGGTTCAATGCATTGATCCTGATCCTCCTGGGTGTGGATCTTGTCGTATTCAATCGCAAACCGCATGAGGTCTCGATCCGCGAAGCGCTCCTGTGGAGCGCCATGTGGATTGGCCTGTCGCTGATCTTCAATGTCTTCGTGTACTTCCGGTACGGTCCCGACATCGCCCTGCGCTGGTTCACCGGGTATCTGATCGAGAAGTCCCTGAGCGTCGACAACCTGTTCGTCTTCCTCCTTCTCTTCTCCTATTTCAAGGTCCCGCCAAAGTATCAGCACAAGGTGTTGTTCTGGGGGATCATCGGTGCGCTGGTAATGCGCGGCGCCCTGATCCTGCTCGGGGCTGCGCTCATCGAACGGTTCCACTGGATCCTCTACGTGTTCGGGCTCTTCCTCGTCGTCACGGGCGTGAAGATGATGTACCAGAGCGAGGATGACACAGTCCATCCCGAACGGAATATCGCCGTGCGATTCTTCCGGAAGATTTTCCCCGTCAAGCCCGAGTACCAGTGGGATCTGTTCTTCGTGCGGGTCGACGGAAAACTGTATGCGACGCTGCTGTTCGTCGTCCTCATTGTCGTCGAAACGACCGACCTCGTCTTTGCCGTCGATTCGATTCCGGCAATCTTTGCGATTACGACCGACCCCTTCATTGTGTACACGTCGAATGTGTTCGCCATTCTCGGACTGCGATCGCTGTATTTTGCGCTCGCCGGGATGATGGACATGTTCCACTATCTGCGGCACGGACTGTCGCTTGTGCTGTCGTTCATCGGCGTCAAGATGCTCGTGTCGGGTTTCATCGAAGTACCGATCTCAATCGCACTCGGCGTCGTCGCTGTGGTCCTCGGAGCAGCAGTCATTGCGTCGATTGTAAGGGCAAGGCGGTTGAAACATAAAGAAACATAGTCCCCCCTTAGAGAAATGGTCCACGAAGGACCACGAAGAGACTCATAGGTTGTGAACATGCATCAATGAAATCTTTGTGGTCCTTAGTGATTCTTTGTGTTCCTTCGTGGATGAATTTTCCCTTCTGTCACTTCTGAGCCCCGGATTCCAAGTTCCGAGAATTGCTACGAATCCTTCTCGCTCTTCCCCGTAGTTCATCCATCCTGAACCGAATTCGGCGATTCGCTTTCGCAGACAACTGGCAAGGATTTTGCTGGGTTTAGGGCACATTCTTCACATTTCGCCCGAAAACTACGCCATACCATGTTTACGATCCGCAGCAAGGAGTTCCTCTCACCAACGATTGCGCGTTTCATAATTGAAGCTCCATACGTCGCCCCAAAGCGGAAAGCCGGCAATTTCGTCATCATCCGGGTATCGGATAACGGGGAACGGATACCCATTACGCTCGTAGACTCCGACCCGGTCGAGGGGACGGTCACGTTGATCGTCCAGGCGATCGGTAAAACGACAAAGGAACTGCTGACCAAAGAAGCCGGGGATACGATCCCCGACCTCGTCGGTCCTCTGGGCAAGCCGACGCCCCTCCACGCCAACGAGACAATTGTGTGCGTCGGCGGCGGTGTCGGTACAGCTGAGCTCCTCCCGATAACGCGGGCATTAAAAGAATCCGGCAACCGCATTCTGTCCATTGTCGGCGCCCGATCCAGGGACCTCATCATCCTGGAAGATGAGATGCGCGCGGCTTCCGACGCCCTGGCTGTGACAACGGATGACGGTTCGTATGGGAAGAAAGGATTCGTTACGGACGAGCTGAAAGAAATTCTTGACCGCGAAAAACCCGATGCGGTGTATGCAATCGGTCCGCTTCCAATGATGAAGGCGGTGAGTGCGCTGACGAAAGTGTACGGAGTCCATACGACGGTAAGTCTCAATGCGCTGATGGTCGACGGCACCGGCATGTGCGGCGGCTGTCGCGTGTCAATCGGGGGTAGAATGAAATTCGCTTGCGTTGATGGACCGGAATTTGACGGCCACGCTGTGGATTTTGACGAACTTATCATCCGGAACAGGAGTTACACGGTATTTGAACAGGAATCCAATCGTCGGTTTACGGAAGAACATGCGTGCGCGGCTCAACAGGCGTCGGAGGTGGTGCGATGAGCGCGATCAATCCCCTCAAGCCGTCGCAGCGTATGAAGATCCCGCGGGAGCACGCCCCCGAACGTCCCGCGCTGGAGCGCAACGGTGATTTCGTCGAAGTTTCCCTCGGCTTCACATCCGACCAGGCAGTTGTAGAGGCGACCCGCTGCCTTGAGTGCACAGACCCGGTCTGCACGACGGGATGCCCGGTCAACATCGACATTCGCTCTTTCATACAACTCGTCATGCAGCGCGATTTCGTCGGGGCGGCGCGGAAGATCCGCGAATCGAATTATCTTCCCGCCATTTGCGGACGGGTATGTCCGCAGGAATCGCAATGCGAAGCCGTGTGTACGCTCGGGAAGAAACATGAGCCGGTGGCTATAGGCAAGTTGGAGCGGTTTGTGGCGGATTATGAAATGACCAACAAGTTGTTCGTGCCGCCGGCGCGGACCGAACGGCGGCAGGAGAAGGTTGCCGTCGTTGGATCGGGGCCCTCGGGGCTCACGTGCGCGGCGGTGTTGGCGCAGAGAGGCTATTCAGTCTCCGTGTTTGAAGCCCTTCATGCAGTTGGCGGAGTGCTGCGCTATGGAATACCGGAGTTCCGTCTGCCGAGAACCGTTCTTGACGAAGAGGTCGATCGTGTGAAGGGATTGGGCGTCGAGATCCAAACGAATTTTGTCGTCGGCATGACTGCGACTGTCGACGAGCTGATGGACACATGGGGATACGCCGCCGTGTATCTCGCGACCGGAGCGGGAACGCCGCATTTCATGAGCATACCCGGCGAAAATCTCATCGGCGTCTTTTCAGCGAACGAGTTCCTGACGCGTGTAAACCTCATGCGGGCATATGCGTTTCCGCAGGTCGACACGCCTGTGAGGCTGGGCAAACGCGTTGCCGTGGTTGGCGGCGGGAACACGGCAATGGACGCCGTACGCACCTCACGGCGGCTGGGGGCTGAGAGGGCGTATTTGGTGTATCGGCGATCCCGCCAGGAAATGCCCGCCCGGGAAGAAGAAATTCATCACGCCGAAGAGGAAGGCATCGAGTTCTTGATGCTGACGAGTCCTGTCAAGATTGTAGATAACGGGCGTCATGAAGTGCAGGGGATGATCTGCCAGAAGATGGCGTTGGGAGAGCCCGACAGCTCGGGACGTCGATCGCCCATTCCCATAGAGGGCTCAGAGTTTACGCTCGATGTCGAGACGGTCATCATGGCGATCGGCCAGAGTCCCAATCCTGTCATCCAGGCCACAACGCCCGGCCTGAAGACAGGGAAAAAAGGGACTGTTGCGGTGGGGGAGAAGCAGGAGACGAGCAGACCAGGAGTCTTCGCAGGAGGCGATGTGTCAAGGGGAGGAGCCACGGTAATTCTGGCGATGCGCGATGGAAAGACCGCTGCCGCGGCGATCGAAGAGCATTTGTTGTCCAAAGCCCGGGAAGTTGTGGAGGAGGCAAAGGCAAGTTTGTAGGAGCGTTACTGCGAGACCTCGCCATGAAATCATTTCTCATTCTCATCCTTTTTCTTCCATCCCTTCTCTACAGTCAACTCTCCGAGACCGCCGCATGGTCTGCGACCATCCCCGATCAATACAGGGTGACGCCGAATATCACCTACGGGACTGCTTCGGGCTATGACTGCAAGCTCGATGTTTATTGTCCGGCGAATGCCACTTCGCCTGTGCCGACGGTGGTCTACATCCATGGCGGGGGGTGGGTGGTTGGATCGAAAGAGTCAGCAGTGCTGCAGATTCTTCCGTATCTCGAAATGGGCTTCGCTATCGTCAATGTGGAGTACCGGCTGGCGAAAGTTGCGCTCGCGCCGGGAGCGGTAGAAGATTGTCGGCGCGCTCTGCGATGGGTCTTTTCCAACGCTAAGACCTACGCGTTCGATACGGCACGAGTTCTGGTGACTGGCGGTTCGGCAGGGGGACATCTCGCACTGATAACGGGTCTGCTGGATGCTTCCGCCGGCTTCGACGAGACCACCGGTTGGGACCCTACGCCCGTCACTCCTCACGTGGCGGCTATCATCAATTGGTATGGAATAACGGACGTTGCCGATCTACTGGACGGCCCGAATTTTCAGCAATATGCCGGAGCATGGCTGGGAAGCCAATTGCACAGGAAGGACATAGCGAAGGCGGTCTCGCCGCTGACGTATGTGAAAAAATCCTCACCGCCGATAATTACGGTCCATGGAGATGCCGACCAACTCGTTCCGTATCAGCATGCGCTCCGACTGCATGACGCATTGAAGAAGGCGGGAGTGAAGAACGAATTTATCACGATTCCCGGGGGAAGGCACGGAGGATTCTCAAAAGACGATATGATCAGGATCCAGGAAAGGATCCGGACGTTTCTGAAGGAAGTTGGGATTCTTAGAATGAACTAAGATCGCAGGAGTTCCTGACCTGCGCCTGAAAGTTCGGAGTTCATTTTAAAAACACGAACATCCCCGTCAACGGTCTAATGTTGTACGGGGGTGTGGTGTTTTGTGGCGAGAGATACCGGGTTCCGGTTGCTGCGTATCGTCAGAGTCCTGCTGCAAGCACGGCACTGCGAAGCTCTTCCTCCGGGCGAACGCCAACGAAGATGTTCGAAACGATCCCTTCTTTGTTGATGATGACCACGGTGGGGATGGCGCTGATGGTGTACTCCCGTCCGATGGCACTTCCCACGTCAAGGAGTGTAGGGAACGTGTACTTGTTTTGCTTCACATAGACTGTCGGCAATTCCTTTGCCTCATTGTTGATACCCAGAACGATCAATCCTTTTCCCCCCAGTTCCTCGAATAACTTCTGAACACGGGGGAGTTCGATCCTGCATGGCCCGCACCAGGTCGCCCAAAAGTCCAGCAGCACGACTTTTCCTTTGTACTGCTCGAGGCGGTGTGTCGCACCGGTAAGATCAGGAAGGGAGAATGAAGGAGCAGGCTTGCCTTTGAGTTCGGCTGTAGGTGCGGAGCCAAAACGTTCGACTTCTTTCCACTCCGGCGGGGGTTGAAAGGCAAACATGGTGTCCGGAAGGGCGGCGTTTACGCTTCGGACTTTGATGACAGTTGTCTCATAAGCATCCGCCACACTGCCGTCGGACATCAAGGCCAGAGTATGGGAGGAATCTCTGACGGAAAGATGTGATTCTCGGTCGATCCAGTATGTGACGATCGCATCGCGCAAGGCACGACCCTGGTTGGCAGCCGGCCGAGGTCGGACGGCGAGCACATCGCAGTGAAGCTTCTTTCCGCCGACGAACACGTCTTCGGTGCGAAGGACGCTGGCTCGCTCGGGATCGTCGCCGAACTTCTCCAAGGAGGCAAGGACCGGATTGGGTTCGATTTCGACTGCGCCGGAGGTCACGGACACATTCTTCCTGATAAACTGCCGTTGCGCCGGCCTCACCTGCCACAGAGTGCTATCCTTCCGGATCACATAGAGTACGGGATTTCCCCCTTTGTCTCTCCGTTCAATCCGGTAATCTCGCGGTCGTGCGGCAGCTCTGATCTGGGAACGCTCATCCCGAAAAGGCCGTGTTCCTGTCAACTGAATTGTTGAAACACTTTCATCGTAGTACGACCGGATAGATTCGGCGGCCGCGCGGGATTTCGCGAGAAGGGAGGCCGCCTCTTGTGAGACTCCTTCCGGCAGCATCGAGTTTCTGGCCCCCACCCGTTCGCGGAACGCTTGCTCCCGGCGCTTGTCATCCTCTTTCTGCATCCCGCGGATTCGTTCTTCGAGCATTGAGCGGATTGACGAGTACGCAGAGTCCTTTGACAAGAGAACCGTCAGCATCGAGGCCGGCCGCGGACTTATGGTCCAGAGTGCCATCACGGAATCCACAAGTCCCCGCAACACGTCGGTATGTGGACCGGGGGCGCCGGCCTCGGGGGACAGGATCGATTTATGCGCCCTGTCCAAGTACCCGAACATTTCTGTGGTGGGTTCGCGGCGAATCATCTCGTAGCAATACGGAAGAGCTTCCTGCGCTTTGCCCGATGCGATCAGCAGAATTCCGTGATAGTTGAACACCTGTTGGGCTTGCGGGCGGAGCGCCCTTGCCCGTTCGAGCAACGCCCAGGATTCGTCAACCCTGTCTTTTGAATTGATCCACACGGAGACCAGGCCGATATATCCCCAATAGAATGTAGAATCGAGCTCGATAGAACGCTGCAAATGATAGCGGACGGAATCGGGCTTGCGCTCACTGCGGATAGCGCGAGCGTAGAGATAATGGTATAACGGAACGGAGGGATGCAGATCGACCAACTGCCCGTAGTATGAGGGAGGAAGTTTCCGCAGGTCCTGCGTGAATCGCGCAGCATCCGCATTCAGGGAATCGAGAGCGAGCGCCTCCTGCGATTTCTTCAACGCGTCGTCGGGTTTCCCGGCACGGAAGAGTTCACTCGCTTCAGCATTCAGTCGATCGATGGTCGATTGAGCCACGGATACCGTAGAAGACAAGAAGATGAGGAGGAGTAGCGAGAGCGCCTTCATGAAAGGTTCCTTTTTGTGACGAAAGATTGCACAACCGTGCGTCCGGATCCGTCGCTTCCTTCCCGGCCCAAGGTCAAAGATCGTCAGTGATCGCTCTTCATGCCGATCGCGTCCAGCAACGGAAGAGGCTTGTTATTCTTGAGGCCATCGAGCATTGCCGATATTCTCGGGGAATCGTTGATCCGCTTGACGAGCGGTTCAGTGATATCCACCGTTTCGATTTCCGGACTTTGATAGAGGAGTTCGTATTGGGACACCACGGTCGACACGTTGGCGTCCTTGGCGACTCCGGCGACTGCATCCTTGTACTGCGCGAGAATCTCGGAGACGGAGCCGATGCTGAATCCTTGAAGAGACAACAGCTTCTGCCGCGTCTGACCTTTGGTCTCGAGTTGTGCAGCAAGCGAGTCGTTCTTAGCGGCCTTCGCCTGTTGGAACTGGGTCTTCAAGAGCTGTATTTCCTGTCCGAAGGCGGGGGATTGAGCGTATGCGATTGCGATCGCCCGCGAATCGAATACACCGACACGCACCGGTGCTTGTGACATCGAAGGGTCAGTGCTGGCGAGGAACAGTGCGAAGGCGGCGATCATACAACGAATGGTTCTCATGACATCCCCTTGTGGATGATGAGTGAACACCGGCAGGATTAGTTGGCAAGAGGTGCTGCGATGCCGTCCGGTGCGAGGCGCGTGCTGCGATAGAGAGAGATGGCGGCGATCGCCAACGGCAAAGTAACGAGCAATTCCATGAGAATCCGTGTCATGATCGGACCGCGGATGCCGAAGAACACAAGACAACCGGCGGCCAGGAGGGTCAGAAGTATTGCGCTGATGAGGGGCCGGCGTAGGCCGAGGAGCCCGATGAGAAGAATGACGACGCCCGGAACGGATTGCACGATGACTCCGACGATACCTCCCCCTTCGACTGCTGAAAAAAGAACAACCAGAATGCCGACAGACGAAGCAATGCGGACGCCTGTGAGACGCGGCTCTGCTGCCATAACAAGCCCAACCAGTGCTTTGGTGGCGATACCGAGGGCAATGATGGCGGCGAACACATCGATGGGTTTTCCCTCGAGCTCCGCCTGGACGGCAAAGACTGCAGTCGCGGCGATCATCACAGTCAGCGCAAGATTTCCTGAACGGAATTGAATCTGTCTTTGGCGCTCGTCCGCATACCTCTTAGCCACTCCAAGGGCGATCAATGTTGGACGGAGAAGGTAGGCACCGATGATGAGGTAGAGGAATGCACTGTGCACGGCCGCAGCGCAGAGCAGGCTGAGCGCGAAGATTCCAGTTGCCCACCACGAAATGGCGTCCCATCTAAACATTGTCCGTCTCCTCAAGTTGAAAGAGTTGTTCCACTGTCACGTTGATAGCTTTGGCGAGCAGGAGGGCAAGCATCACAGAAGGGTTGTAGTTGCCTCTCTCAATTGCGTTGATGGTTTGGCGTGACACATGTACCCGGTCGGCAAGTTGTTGCTGACTGAGATCTCCTGCCTCGAATCGGTACTTTCTCAAATTCGTTTTCATGATCTATGTTTCTGTGGCTCCTTGTTTCGACGAGGATTCAATCGGAGTGTAAAGTTATTGCGTCATAATGTCAAGTTAGTTTTACAATTTATGAGAATTGGATTTCAATGATCGATGTTCAGCGAGTTCTCTGTTATGTTCTTTCCGAAGTCAGTCACCGGGTTTGCGCTGATGGCTGGAATTCTAACGACGTTTCGAAAAGGGGAGGGCATCCATTCAACGGGGCGTTCGAGAATTGCTGAAGATTCTCAAAACCTGGAAACCGCCGGCTTGTGCTACTCTCAGTCTCTCTCTACCTTGACGCCGCGGCACTTATCGCAGTAGCACGATATCCGTCTATGACAAAATGTAGAAGGATCTCAGCCATGAGACTCAAAGTGACTGTGTCTTCGACATGTTCCAATGCTCTTGTCTGGTTCGCGATGCTCTGTTCTATGCATGGTCAGTCGGTCGCCCAGACGAGCGGACAGGAATTTCGCCGGGCCGGTTTCATCGATGCGAATAATGTCAAGATGGTTCACGGCAATTGGGGTGTGCTCGGCCAGCCGGGGGAATCGGGTTCTCGTGGGGCTTGGCCGTTTGCGACAAACGGCTATATCGGCGATCTCAGTTTTCTCATCGGAGCGGAGTTGCCCGGGCTTCCGATCACGGCCCACTCCGTGGTGGGAGTTGCGGTCAGCAGGCCGGGCACACCTGACATGTCGCAGACCGGAAAGTCATGGACGTTTGAGCCGGTCGACGGATTTAGCAATCCTGTCGACTCACGCATTGCCGTCAGCACCGACCCCAGTACCTGGCCCGCTGCGTGGCCGGACCATCCCGACTGGAAAGGTCCGGGAGGCGAACCGCTTTGGAATGGGCTCGGAGGTCCGGGAGTGTTCGTTGCCGACCAGGAATCGTTCTACATCGTCGACGATAGCAACGACGAACGATACAGTTACTTCTTAAACAACGACCGGGGAATCGAATTCAAGCCGGATTCTATCAATCCGTTCCGGAATGGTTTGGGATTGCGTGTCGCTGTTCGTCATCTGGAATGGAACCATCCACTGCTCAAAGACGCCCTCTTCTCCGTGTATGACATCACGAACGAAGGGACGCAGACGTACGGGAAAATAGTCTTTGGACAATTGAACGGCACGTATGTTGGAGTCACCTCGTCCGACTATTCACAGAATGAATATGACGACGACGTTTCTCTCTTGTTTCATGGTCCCAACATTGTCCTAACGAGGGATTTCACTCCCCACATGCGGAATCCACTATGGGTGGGACCGAACGGAATGCTGGGGCACGGTTTTGTGGCCACTCCCGTTGGCGAGGCCATTGCCAGTTATCATGGGTTCATACCGGCCGCGAACATCAGATTCGACGACGATGAATCGCTTTGGCAGAAACTCACGCCGGGGTACTTTGGAATTCCCGTGATATTCGCCGACACACTGGCTCCTGAAGCAGGAGCGGACGCCGACTACATAATGGGGTCGGGTTACTTTACGCTCGCCCCGGGGGATACACAGCGCGTGGTGACGATTCTTGCCTATGGATACTCGAAAGAGGAAGTCGAACAGAAGGTGGAGATTGCGCGGGCCTTCTGGAACAGGGGCTTCGACATGCAAAAAGTCTACGAGGCGGTGACGCTGAACTCTTTCGAGGGGCCAACGACCCTTCAGGGTACCGTTTCCATAAACTGGAGTTCCGGGATCGGCAACGGCACAGTCGGTATCTGGTTCAGTCCGGACCATGCTAAAACCTGGAAGCCTGTCGCGACAGGATTACCGCACCAGGGAAGTTACTCCTGGAACACGGCCCTCCAGGCCGATTGCTCCTTTGGGACCATTCGGCTGTTGGCGAGGGATTCAACCGGAAAAATGCAGGGATTCGATGAATCGACGGCAAACATCATTGTCGACAACGCCTCGAACGGGTCGCCAACTCTGTTCATCTCACAGCAACAGACTGCGACTCCGGTGGTATTCGAAGCCGACTCAATCCAGCTTTCTCTGCTTCTCGGAGATCCCGAAGGCCAACCCTTGCTGATCCGGGCGTACTATCAGACGGAACCGGGAGGTTCCTGGACGCTTTTCGACTACTTCGCCAGACCCGGCGAACCTTCCGAATGCATGCTTACTTTCCGGGTCAGAGACCTGCCAAATGCGCCGCGCTTTTCAATTCTGCTCGAAGCATCTGACGGCGTCTTCGTCACTTCCGATTCGACGATCCCCTTCATCAAGCAGAGCCAAAGAATCGAGGTAGAGCGGGACCGGGTTGTTCATGCGTCCGGGGCCAGCGAATCGCCGTTCGGCGTTCGCGTAATCGACCGGGCCAAGCTCACCGGCGATGAATATGTCGTTTCGTTCGACGACTCGTCCAATTTTCCTCTCAAGACCGTGGAGGTATGGAACCGAACAAAAAACGGCATTGCACTTTCCCCGGCAATCCTTGTTTCCAACGTGGAATCGCCCGCGTTCGACGGTCTTGTGTTCTGGGCGAATGACACAGTAACACACGTCCCTGCGTCTGGGCTGCGCCTTAACCGATCCGTCCCTCCCAACACGTTCATCTCCTGTCAAGTCACCAATATCTATCCGGGAGATTATCCACAGTGGGTGCGGGGTTTCCCGGCAGCGAACGATTATGTCATCGTGTTCAGCGATAGTATTGTCAGTGCGTCAATAGCGAATGATGCATTGTTTCTTCCGTCCCAACCCGTCAACTTCCGAGTCTTCGAGCGGTCAAGCATGAGGTCGATTCCGTTTTCCGGTTACGTGCAAGAAGGCATAATGGAAATACTGTTGATAGAAGGCGGCCCCGGCGATTTCGGGTTCACCTGGGACGTGCTGTTGGTAACGCCTCCTTTGAATCCTCCGTTGAAAAGCGGAGATTCATTGTTTATCACTACCTCGAAAGGCTTTTCGGCTCGGGACACGGTGGTGATTTCGGGAACGCTTGTTGCGGGAGTAGAGCGGCGAGAGGATCAGATTTCGTCTTTCGTGCTTGCCCAGAATTACCCGAATCCCTTCAATCCCCAAACCCGGATCTCGTATGTCTTGTACAGCACGTCGCGCGTCTCGCTGAAGATTTACGACCTTCTGGGACGCGAGATCGTGGAATTAGTCGGTAAAGATATGCCCGCCGGTCATCACAGCGTGACGTGGAAACCCGCACACTTGGCCTCAGGAATGTACTTCTACAGATTCGAAGCGATCCCCGCGGCCGATCCTTCAACGAGATGTGTTAATGTGAAGAAAATGGTGCTCTTGCGATAATGAACGAGGAAGAACGGCCGGACGCACACTTATTTCAACAGTACCATCTTCTTCGTCGCGATAGTGCGCTTCTCCAAGCCAACGAGGGTGGTCGCTTCCAGGCGGCAAACATAGAATCCGCTGGGAACGTTTGCCGTCCACACGATCCGCTTGACTCCAGGCCCTTCATCTGTATCTGCAAGCACGGCAACTTCCTGCCCCGCAATGTTGAACATCTTCAGGACAATGTGGGAGGGCGTCGGCAGGTCATATTCGATCGTCGTTGACGGATTGAACGGATTGGGGTAGTTCTGATGAAGCTCCAATCGTAGGGGCAACTCGTGCGGAATCCGGACGTCAGTCGTGATCATTTCTGACAAAGGCCGCAGCCACAACCCGCTGCCGGATGTTCCGGCAAAGAGGTTGATGCCGCTGACGGCAAGGGCGTTGACCCACGTGCTTGTCAGTCCTTCATTCTCTGCGGTCCAGGATATGACATTGGCGGCCGAAACAAACACGCCGTCCTGCGTCCCGGCAAACACATTGCCTTCATAGACAACGAGCGCCCTCACTGATTGATTTGTAAGTCCTGAATTGGCGGCCCTCCACGTTCCTCCCTCATCGGTGGAAAGAAATACACCCGCCTCCGTCGCCGCAAAAAGTGATTCGTTCGACCTCACAAGGGCATGGACATCCGTGTCGGTAAGCCCATTGTTGACTTCCGTCCAATCAGAGCTGTTCGCACTCGCCCTGAAGACTCCCCGATTCGTTCCTACAAAGACAAATGCGCCGGTCGATTCGACCGATCGCACGGAAACACTGGAAAGAATATCCTGGACGGTCATCCAATGTTCTCCTCCGTCCATCGAAATTGCGAGCAATGCGGTCTGAACGCCGGACAGAATGAACGAAGTGTCCAGACCCGAGGCGTAGAGCGCAAGACTCGACAAGATGTCGGACAATGTATAGGCGGTCGTTCCGCTATCGACAGTCACGCGAAATCCTTCCATGGATGTGTTCGGCGTGAGGATGGACGCACTTGCCACAACCGTCAGGAAAGCTGAAAGTTCGATGCTCGCTGTTTCCAGGTTAGAACCGGACGGCAACACCACCATGTGGCCTGTCTCGGCCCCGATGAGATAGTTGGTGGAGTCGTAAGGGAATGACGCAAGAAAACTGTTCGCGAATGTCGAATTTGCCTGTTCCCAGCTTATGCCGTTATCGGAAGAAAAATAGAATCCGACGGTCGATTGTGCGGCCAAGGTGGGGCCATTGGCCGAGAGGTACAGAACATCCCCGTCCACCCCGGCTACAGGCTTCCATTGCGCGAATCCTTGTTCTACGAGCGCAAGCCACAGCACTATGCAGGTTGTGCGAATCCATCTGGTTTTCATGATCGAATCGTCCCTGTAATCAGAGTGAGTGTTCATAGCGGACCTCGATGTTTGGCACGAATGGAAGCGTATTGACGACAGGGGTTTTTCTTACATGTTCCTCTGCGCCTTCCAAAAACTCGTATGAAAAGTTCGAAACATTCCTGGCACCGGTGAGATTGAGGAAGCTGCACAGAAAATGGATTCTCCAATTGTCGCCACGCCAGTCTTTTGCTATAGTGAGATCCAGCCGTCGATAATCGGGAACCCGGCTGGAATTCAGTTCTTTCCACAACGGAAGATATATGACGTCTCCGGCGATATTGGTGGCCTCTAAATAGTATTGGTCTGTTGTCGGGGCTCCCGTCGAATATTGATAAAGGAGATTGACCGTCCAGCCGGGCGGCGTGAATTGCAGAACCAGCTTTGCAACGGACGGAATGTCTCCCGCAGCCCGGTACCTTTGTGACGTACGATTGTCAAGGATCCTGTTGTGATGTGAGAACAATGACGCGGTCAGCGCAAGGTTCATCTCGACGAGGCCGGCCGTAGCGCTGAGGCCTGCACCCCATTTCACGGCCTGAAAACGCTGCAATGGCTCAAAGGACATCGTGTCCAGAGGCGTGAAGACACTGGGATAGCGTGCCGGCATGATGAGCGACTGCGTCTCTTTGTAATACGCATTGCATCGTGCCCGGACGGAAAGTGAGCGACTTTCGATGATCGATGATGTGCCGTCCACAGCGACGAGAGAATGATCTTCAAGCCGCAAGAAATTCTTGTACTCGCTCATGAGCATCATCAACGGCGTTTGATTGGGTCCGGCAAGGAACATGAGAAATCCATGAAGGATCTCTGCGTCGGAAGGGGATTGGAGATAGCGTCCTGCCGACAACGTCATGCCTGCATCGCCCGCGAAGGCATAGGACAGCTTCACGCGCGGTTCAAAACCGAGACGTTGTATGAATCCGAAATACGTTTCGCGGACTCCGACGGTTGCCGACGCATTGTCCGCGATCGTCCAATCCATTTCTGCGAAACCGGCGACGTCGCCAAAACTGGAATGTAGCGGCGACCTCCCATTGAGCCATGAACTGAATGTCTGGAATCCGACATCGGACCTGGAGAAGAGCCCATCCCATCCACCCGTGACTTTCAGAACCGGCGAAATCGTCCATTGAGCCTGATTCCTCAGTCTCAGCGTCGTGAACTCTGCATTAATGCCGAATTGTCCGCTCCCGATGTATTCAATCGGCACCTGTGTGGAGAGAGCAATGTCATCATGCGTCCATGACAGATAGTGTTCCGAAGACCATCCATCCGAAAAAGTCAACAGGGCCGCCCCCGCGAACTCCTTGTTCCAGGAGTAATCAAATTGCCGGTCGATGCCCATGAGAGCTCCATGGTCCCGACTCACAAGGCCTTCCTGGTATGCATAGAAATTCTTGGAAGGCATTTCATGAAGGAGTACTTGAACGTCCTTCACATTCGGAAGAAGAGAGCGAATTCGATCGCCACTCGATTCTGAGAGAAGGTTGGCAGCCAGGCCGACGTGGGATGCGCGTGAAGCGATAGTCGCACCCCATCGCAGGCTGTCGGATATGGGCAGATGCACCATGACATTGGACGCGAGAAAGCTGAGGTCGGTCTGGACACTTGCGCGTTTCCGGACATCGAAATCGGATGAAACCTGAACCGCTGTCGGGGCGAATCCCCCATATGAAACGGGATAACCGGAGGCGAACACATCGATGCGCCGCGTTGACAAGGGATTGAAAAGGGAAAGAATCCCCAGGAACCGGTACGGATATGTGATTGGAAATCCGTCGAGGAGGGTGAGAATCGCGTCTGCTCCGTCGCCGCCGATGATAGGAATGGCCTGCAAATCCGAATTGGTCACAGTTTCCGCCGAAATGTCAAGCGTTCGCATCGGATCGCCAAGAGAGCCGGGAGTGGCCCGAATGTCCTCCGAAGTAAACGTCCTGCCCGCGGGCTGGATACCGGGCTGGACGCTCAAGACTTCTACCGTGTCGACGTGCGAACGAACGGAATCTCTTGCGGCATTTTGGCAGCGAGCGGTGGCGTGATACATCGTGCAAAAGATGATCAGGAGAATAATCCGATACCTGGCAGCGAACGGATCACACTGTCGGCACATGGTGTGGATCAGAAGTTCGTCTGCATCAGGATGAATCCATTGTGGACCGCGTTGATATCCAGCGGCGTATTGTCGACATGAAAAATCTGCATCTGCATCGTTCCGGACGACGATAGAGCTGCATACGTTATTCGCGGCGAAATATAGTATCCATTCAGCACGCCGTTTTCGTCCTTGTCGCCTTCCATGTCGGCCACGGGAGGACGCGCATTGCCAGTGACCGAAATCTTCACAAATCCGACACCTTTCAGCAGCCAGGTATCAACGACGAAATGCATCGATGGGCCTGAAAAGAGTACTCGTGGTGACGCAGAGTCCGCAATTGTTATGGTCTCTTCCATGACCAACTTTGTCTCAATCCTTTCGCACCATCGAGGTGAGTTCAGAACCGGTATGACTTCGTCGCCGACGTAACGATTCGTAAGCATGTAGCTCATTCTATCCGTGCACGTTGCACTGTCGCTCATGCGCCGGAACGTAAACGTGGTATCCCGCGAAAAGAGCGTTTCCCCGGATGATTGGCGTGTCAACATATACAGCGGTATCCAGGGCGGCAACAGCGTTGACAGCGAGGCAGACATGCTGTTGGAGGTGCCAACGAGAAGTGCCATGGTGTCGGCCGGAGTTCCGCCTGATTGCATCAGCGTGAGCATCGTTTGACCCGGCGTCACACCGGTGATCTGCAATGAGTCTCGCGCCGTCATCACCGCCGTGGCGATCGCAGGGTCCGGAGGTCGAACAATCGAGAATGTGGGCGAGCCTCCCGAAGGGTCGGCGATGAGATACGTCTGCACGCGATTCACGGCAACCACCGTACCACTGTACCCTCCCGGGTCCCAGGTAATAAGGTCTTGCGCAAAGGGAAGTGCGCCGCCTACACCGATGTAGTGCCACAAGGTTGTTGCGTCGACGTGGAACGCCATATACGATGCAGTGCCCAGTGGATCCACGGTCTGAACAATGAATGCGTTGGGCTGGCCGCCGATGAGCGCGTTTGTCTGAAAGATCGAGAGAGTGCTGGGCCCAGACCACGACGTGTCCATTGTTCCTGATCCGTCGACCGAGAACGCCCCGTACGTCCATGAATTGCCCGTTGACACCGGCAAATAATCGGCGAGGCCGTTTCCGTCCGATGCGAGACGCGTGACTTCCCCTTTTGGAGAACAGCCCACCCCAAAAACCAGCATGATCGAAATGTAACCGCACGTTCGTGTCATTCGAATGGATACGGACTCGATCCCCAGACTGTTGCTCAACACGTGTATTCACCGGGGCACGTCGTCGCCCGCCGCGAAGGCGTCGTTGCTCCTTGTGTGCCCTACTTTACGATGACAATATCATTCGCCACTTCGGCAACGGCCTCTTGGCCGCGGGCGTGCAACAGTTGTGCAAGAACCTCCGGAGACGCCCCCTGGGGAAAGCGTGCATACATCTGAAGCTCGCGCACTTTTTCTTTATCGTAGGGCGCCGATTCACCGGGATGCGCCTCGGTCAGCTCAAGAAGCACGGCCGAGACCAAGATCGGTACGGTGAGAATCCCTAAGACCACGCCCGCATCGTTGCCCTGAGAACTCGCCGCTATCGTCATCATTCCCGCGGCGCCCAACTGTAAAAAGAGGAGTGACGGAGACCATGCGCGTTCCGTGTATCCATTGATGGCAATGGAAGATGTCGAGGACATATTCGCTCTCGCCACCGTCGTGGAGGCCTTCTTTGACGGCGAAGGTACTAGAAGATAGAAGGAAGAATCCTGAACTGCCAGCAGTTCGCCGAATAACCGTGAACCATTTCTGAATCGTACTTCAACAGAGTCCCCACCGCTCCTGAGAACGATGCCGGGTTGGACGGCACATCCTTCGAACTGAGCCGTGAGAGCCACTCCGAGCATTCCAATGATCAGTCTCATGGCATCCTCCTCAAGGGAACCCGCGTTTGAAAGAACACGCGCTCTACTTCCTCTTTATCTGCCAGCCATCGGCGCGATAGCTCTTTGAGAGTGCGGTCGATCTCCAGGAGGTCAAAGGCTACATCCTTCGAATTGCGCTCGAGCCATCCGCCTCGGATCCACTCATAGTAATATCCCTTCGAGCGAATGATGATCCGACCAACCTTGTCCTTTGGGACAGCCGCTACATACGACAACTCATACGAGTCTCCGGGTTCGTTCTCCAGATAGTCATCGTCCATTTCCCGGACCATGGGAAGGATGTCGCTGCGGTCCCTTCCCATGCCGTCAATCGCCTTCACCGGCGTTAACGGCAGCTCGGCAGAGGCGTGAAGCATTTCCCCGTTCCCCCATGCGATTGCGTCGATCATGATGTTATCAGGAACATGCGTCAATCGTAGCCTGACCTCGGGCTCTGATCCCGCCACGACCGGCACTGCGACTGTCTTCCACGCTAGCGGACCGGCATCGGGAATCCGCGCAACGTGCTCCCAATTTCCCTTGTTGAGCCTCTCAACGGTCATCCCCGAAAACGACGCGTACACGGACGAAAAGAGTGCGGCGTAGGAGCGATCCCTACTGAGTCGTTGCGTCCAATCAATCGCTCGGACTCCCTGCGAACCGAGGACGATATCATACAGCAGGATTGTGCTCATCAGCGTGTTCTTGTATCGGCACACAAGGAACTGACTGCCCAACCGGTTGGCGGGAATCGAGACTTCCACCCAATCTTTGCGGTGTTCCCTCGATAACGTGCGCACCATGTCGTCGGGACTTCTATAGGCTTCATCGTCCACTGCGTCGATCAATGACAGAACGTCGGTCCCGACACTGTTCTTTGCCTCTAGCGGCCGATGCAGAGAATCGATGGAGCAGAATCGCCTACCTGAGACAGGAAAAAGCGTGCGTCCTTTTGGTACGCTGATCATACTCACATTGAACGCATTCACGAAGTGTGACTCCAAAGCCTCATTCGTCATCGTCAGCGTGAAGCCTCCCCCGTGCCCGATCGGGGCCGGAAGAAGATCAACATCGTCGTCCTCCAGCAAGGGTGAGATCGCATGCGAAAAAAGTTCCGCTTGGATCGAATGTGTGGTGTCGGAGTCGATGTAGACCGTCGGGCATGATCCAAAGCAGCATTTCGGACACGTGAGGCAATAGATCGACGTCGGGAGTATAAACGCCGTATATGATGCCGTGATGAAGTTCGCAACTGCTCTGCCGGCCGTATAGCGTCGATCGTAGGTATGAAGTGTGGCGATGTCGCCTGTTGAAATCGCGGCGAGCTCTGTCACTCCTGCACCTTCTCCTGCGGTGTATCGCGTACTCTTGCCAAAAATGGTGTCTGGCGGCACCCGACGGACGGAAAACCCTTGTTGAAAAACGTGGACCGTCCCGTCTTTAAGATAGATCTTCGTGGGAACGTCCGTCGTCTGTACCATTGTGGGGAGCTGCGAACTTACAGTCTTGACAGGGTAGCACGCATATGGGACCGCTGCCATGCCCAGGACAAAGGTGAGCGCGACGCGAATTGAAGTCGTTCGTAGGTTCATGGGATCATTCTCCGTGCTCGTCCGTGCCGTTGCATGAACCGCGATCCGCCCACCGGGGTGGAGGATGGATTGAAGCTACGTCCGGTAGGAATGTTGTATCGGAAACGAACAAGCCTCTGTTAGCTTTCGCCGACAGAGGCCTCTGGTCTCTTCACAGACTCTCACACGCTCAGAACAGTCCCTGCTGCGATCGGATGGGACATTGGATTGTGATGCGTAATGTAGACTTGTCTGGAGTGGTTGTCAACAATACGCGATCGATGTCCGGCAGTCGGCCTCAGAGAGAGGCAACGAATTGAACGACCAGCAGGCTGCTGAAATATCGCGGTTCAAGAGAAAGATTGAACCGCCCCGCCAAAAAGTGAAGCATGGCGGTCTTGGCGGTAACCTTTTTTCCACAACCTGCTACGACAGAAGCGTCGTTTCTATCGCGTCAACACCATCTTTCTCGTGATTTCATTTCGTTGACCGGTCAGTTCCACCGACGTCATTCGATAAACATAGATTCCGGAAGGCATTCCGGATGCGTTCCATGTCGTTCTGAAAACGCCAGACGGCATATCATCGTCAACCAGCACGGCGATCTCGCGCCCTAGAACGTCGAATACGGAGATCCTTACGCGGCCTCCTTCTTTCAACATGTATTCGACCTTCGTCTCAGGATTGAAGGGATTCGGATAATTTCCCGCAAGTCCCGTGCGGTTGGGTGTGATCCCGTCCGAAGTCGATAGAACAGAAGTCGTCTGAGGAGGATTCTCATCAATGAATTCGCCTTCACCGGTGATTTCACCATCGTAGGTAAAGACCGTGCCGCTATCGACCTGCAGCGTAGCGCCGGCCTCGACATTGACGGACCCATTCACCGTGATCGTGCCGTTGAGGACGAGAGTCCCGCCGGTAGCAACAACGACGTTGTTGAACTCAAAATCTCCGGCAACAGTCTGATCGCTGTCCCCAGAGAAGACCACGGTGCTGGTTCCCGGAAGGAAAAGCGAACCGGACTGGGCGATCACGTCGCCTTGAAATTCCAGTGTCCCTCCCCCTGCGTCAAGATTCCCGCCCCGATTGAGCTGAACGTCATTCTTGAAAATGATCTTTCCATCTCCCAGCAACAATTCTCCGCCATTCAACGAGAGTACATTGCCATGTACGACAAGGATCCCGGGAAAAGGGGCTGGTTCAAAGAGGATCCGTCCCGAATGTTGAATCATGAGATCCCCGACCCGCACTGTATCTCCATGTGCAGGCGCAGGTACGACGAGGTCAAACCGGCCCGGGCTTCCGTAGCTTACGAGCGTACTCGTCGTCGAATCGGGCACGCCATTCACCCAATTCAAGGTATCCTTCCAGACGGACGAGGCAATTCCCGTCCATTCTGTGGATTGAGTGTGAGCCATTGGAGTGTCGACGACAACAAGTATCAAGGCAAGCACAACAGTCCACAAAGTGGAGATTCGTTTTCTGCGCGAAATCCGAAGTTCGAGATTCGTTGTCACGCTCCTTGCGGCAAAGGTTGACCAGAATTTACACTTTTTGCGGCCAACATTCCTGTGTTTCCGATCATGAAAATCCTGTGCTCGTCAGGTCCTACATCTCAAAATGCCGATGCCCCCAACGTGTGAACTTCAGAAGTAATGCGGTAGCCAATGCCCTGGCTGGGTCGCCTGTTTACCGCGTGAAGCGTCCGACTGTCTGTTCGGTGAAAAAGCACTGACGCTCATATTGCGTTGAAGATATCGGTGTTGCTGAGAATGCCGATGATGTCTTTGCCGTCGAAGACGGGTGCTCTGCGGATGCCGGCCTGATGAAAGAGGCGCGCGCAGTATTTCAGCGCAAGACCGGGCGACACAGTCACAAGCGGCTTGCTCATGATTTCGAAGACCTTGACGTCCTTGGGGTTCTTCCCCGGGTCGACGATCTTGTTCACCACATCTTTGCGCGTGACGATGCCCCAGGCATCTTCTTTGCCTCTGCGGTTCACCAGAAGGCTCGACACCTTGCGTTCCCTCATCAGCTTGATGGCGTCGGCCACCGATTGCTTGCCTTCGATAGTGACGATGTTCTTGTTCATCACGCTCGAAGCCGTTGCGAAGCGTGTTTCTTTCAGCGTTTTGTTTGCCATAGTGTTATGTCCTTTCTGTGAATCGGTCGCTTCTCCCAATCCATAACCCAGCCAGAGCCAATGGATGATTTGACCAATCACCAAAATGTTCCTTCTACAGATGAATTCGAATGGTCTTCATGATGCACATTGCCTTAACAAACGAAAAAGCCTCTGTCGGCTTTCACCAACAGAGGCTTCTGGTCTTATCACAGGATCTTACCCGCACATAGGAGTCCCTGTCGCGAGAGCGAGGGCCTATGATCATGTGATGCGTAATGTAGGGTTGTCGGGTGCTGAAGTCAAGCACTCGCGCTTCGTTCTCAATAATGCGAATACTTCCGGATGAAAATCGAACGCCCGTCGGTCAGTGACAGTCAGGCCCCAACCCAACAACGATTAGGAGGTGGGCTCAGAAATCCCGCGGTTGTTACGAGACGACTTTGTCCTTTGTGGTCAAATACATCAGACCTCCAAAGATGGTGATCACCAGTCCCCACCGGATGTTCGGAAGCGTATCGGCGAGGACCGTGGTTGCGGGCGACGGGAAGAGGATAAGGTAAAGACCGGTGCCAATGATGATGATGCCTATGACGAAAAGGATGAGTCCGACAAAATACCAGCGGGGTACCAATGGATTTCACGCCAAGAAGCATCGTTGCAAAGAGGGGCCGTCCCATCCACAGCAAATACTCGATACTTGGCTGTCGATTCAGGACGGACTTGATGTCGTATGTCCATACCGTGCTGAACGCGCTGATGTTCGGATCGTTCGAAAGCGCGATGGCCGAGTGTCGATGTGGAGGAAGTCGGAACTCCGGCAGCCAAGTTACTGCTGTCATTCCAGGCTGAAGAAACCGTGCCTTTCCAATAGTCTGCTACAGTTCGACGACCATGCCATCCGCACACGCAAAGCAATCGAGGTGACTGCCGGCAGAATGAATGCGATTGCGGCATTCTTCGACCTCGCGGTCGATATCTTCATCGGAATGTTCGGGGTCGTGATGGAACAGGCCCAGCCGTTTGACGCCGGATTCCATGGCGAGGTCAACGGCATCCATATAGGTGGAGTGACCCCAACCTCGCTTGCCGGAGTATTCGACTT
>Ga0155966_1041_pt1 | contig 26201 bp, 25 predicted proteins | sample RifCSPlowO2_02_FD_107620 | JGI IMG/M metagenome (GOLD analysis project Ga0155966, IMG submission 107620) | Ignavibacteria bacterium RIFCSPLOWO2_02_FULL_55_14 | reverse complement strand
CAGCGAAAACGGCACTGCCAAGAACACGATGGCGACCTTGGTCACCGATCGGGTGTTGAGGTAAATGATGACGAAAATGATGAACAGCGTCATCGGAATGACATACATGAGACGCTCCTCCGCACGCTGCATGTATTCATACTCGCCGCTCCAGATGATGTTGTATCCGGGCGGCACCTTGATCTTCGAAGCGACGATCCTTTGTGCGTTCTGCACGTACGTCCCAACGTCGATGTCCTTGATGTCCACATAGACCCACGCATTGGGGCGCGCATCCTCACTTCGGACGACCATCGGGCCCTTGCGAGGCGTGATCGTGGATACCTGCGTGATCGGTATCTGCTCCCCCGTCGGCGTGGGGATGAGTACCCGCTTCAAGGATTCAAGATTGTCCCGAAGCTCGCGACTATACCTCAAATTGACCGTGTAACGCTCAAGCCCTTCCACGGTGTTCGTTATGCTCATGCCCCCCATGGCAATCTCGATGACATCCTGGACGTCGCCAACTGTCAGTCCGTAGCGGGCCGCTTCCTTGCGATCGATATCGAAATCGAGATAGTTGCCCCCCACCGATCGCTCCGCGAATGCGCTCAGCGTACCGGGAACGGTTCGCATGACAGCTTCGATTTCTTTCCCGATTTCTTGCAACGTATTCAGGTCTGGCCCGGAGATCTTGATTCCCACGGGGGTCTTGATCCCGGTGCTCAGCATATCGGTTCGTGTCTTTATCGGCATCGTCCAGGCATTCGTGAGCCCGGGGAATTGGATCGCCCGGTCCATCTCATCGATAAGCTTCGCAGTGGTCATTCCCGATCGCCACTCGCTCTCGGGTTTCAACATGATCGTGGTCTCGATCATGTCCAGCCCCGCGGGATCGGTGGCGGTCTCCGCACGGCCGATCTTGCCAAACACATGATGCACCTCGGGAAACTGCCGGATGATCTTGTCCGTTTGTTGCAACAGTTCCCTCGCTTTGGTGATGGACATCCCCGGCATCGTCGTCGGCATATAAAGCAGATCGCCTTCGTAGAGTGGGGGCATGAACTCCGACCCAAGGTTCTTCAACGGGAACGCCGTAACGGCAAGAAGCCCGAGAGCTGCCACAATGACCCATTTGCTGTGCTTCAACACAAAGTCGACAACGGGGGTGTAGATCCTGATAAGGAATCGATTGATCGGGTTCCGTTCCTCGGGTAGGATCTTTCCCCGGATCCAGTATCCCATGAGAATGGGGACGATGGTGATCGACAGGATCGATGCGGCGGCCATTGAGTATGTTTTGGTGAATGCCAGTGGCCTGAACAATCTTCCTTCCTGAGCCTCCAGTGTGAACACCGGTATGAACGAGACCGTGATCACGAGGAGGGAGTAAAAGAGCGCTGGCCCGACCTCCTTCGAAGCATCAAGGATTACCTGCCAATGGTCCCGTCGCTCCTCCGGCGGCTTTAATGCCTCGTGCTCGATGTGTTTGTGGGCATTCTCGATCATGATGATCGCAGCGTCCACCATGGCCCCGATGGCGATCGCGATGCCGCTCAGGGACATGATGTTAGCGTTGATCCCCTGCATCTTCATCACGATAAAGGCCATCAGGATCGCTGTCGGCAGCGTAAAGATCGCAACGAAGGAGCTGCGCGCATGCAAAAGGAAGATGATGCAGACGAGCGCAACGATGATGATCTCTTCCGCCAGCTTTTCTTTCAAGGTTTCGATCGCCCGCTCGATCAGCCCGGACCGGTCATAGGAGGGTTCGATCTTCACGTCATCGGGGAGGCCCTGCTTCAGGATCTCGAGCTTCTTCTTGACGTTTTCGATCACCGTCAGGGCATTCTGGCCGTAGCGCATCACGATGATTCCCCCTACGACCTCCCCCTCCCCGTTGCTCTCCGCAAGTCCCCGCCGCATCATTGGACCGATAGTCACATCAGCGACATCCTTCACATACACCGGCGTCCCGCTCTTCTTGTCGACCATGATGGGTATGTTCCTGACATCATCGGTCGACTTGATGTAGCCCAGCCCGCGGACCATAAATTCCATCTCGCTCATCTCGATCACTTCACCGCCAACGTCGTTGTTGGAGTTCTTGATCGCCATCTCGACCATCTTCAACGGAATATTGTAGGCGAGGAGCTTGGTCGGATCGACGGTGACCTGGTACTGCTTCACATAGCCGCCAATGCTGGCAACTTCGGAGACGCCACCGACCGTGGTAAGCCCATACTTGAGGTACCAATCTTGGTATGAGCGCAGCTCCTGCAGAGAACGCTTGTCGGAGGTGAGGGTATACATATAGACCCACCCGACGCCGGTCGCATCGGGTCCCAGTGTGGGGAGGGCTTTCGAGGGGAGTCGCTTCTGTGCGTAGTTCAGGTATTCCAATACCCGGCTTCGGGCCCAATACAGATCGGTCCCATCTTCGAAGATGACATATACCAGCGAGTACCCAAAGAAGGAGTATCCACGAACCACTTTGGAGCCGGGCACGGAAACCATCGACGTTGTCAGTGGGTACGTGACCTGGTCCTCAACAATGCGTGGCGATTGTCCTGGAAATTCCGTGTAGATGATGACCTGCACGTCGCTCAAATCAGGGATCGCATCGATAGGGATGGAGAGCATCGAATAGATACCCCAACCTATCAGGAAGAGCACGGCGAGGATCACCATGAATTTGTTGCGGACGGATGCTTCTATGATCTTTTCTAGCATGGTATGGACCCTTCAACTGAGCGTTGATCTCTTCTTCGGTGGTTACGGTTACTGAGCTTGACCAACATACTTCTCAGGGTTCGCCTTGAACTTCTCAAGGTCCTCCGCGCTGCAGAAATAGTACTTCTTCCCTTTGTAGGTGTTCGAAAGCTCTTCATCCCGCTCGGCTTCCATCCCACAAACAGGGTCAATGACCTTTTGGAGTGCCGCCGCGTTCTCATCCTGCATATCATGGCCCGGATGTTCGCTCTGGTCCATTGATGTGGTCGTGTCCGGCATTTGATGCCCCTGGTGTTCGGTCCCGGCCGAAGCCTCCTCTTTCATCGGTTTTGACATATCCATTCCGGCGTGGCCGGCCATCTGGTTGATAGCCGCCTTCAGATTGCTCTCCGAATCGATGAGGAACTGAGACGACACGACGATCTTCTCCCCCGCCCTGATGCCGTCGAGAACTTGGACAAACCCGTTCGCGGAGACGCCGAGCTTGACATCGCGGGGATCGAAATAACCCCCTCCGAGAGACATGACTGCGATATTTCGTTCACCCGATCGAATGATTGCCTCCTCCGGCACCGCCACATCGTAGATGCTAACGGGGGAAGAAATTTTCACGGTTGCATACATGTCAGGCTTCAACTCGAACGTCGGCGTGTTCCTGACCTCTACCCGCACCCTGGCGGTCTTCGTCTCCATGTTCAGGTATGGATAGACGTAAGTGATCGCACCTTTAAACGCTCTTCCTGGAACGTAGGAGAGCTCAATATCCACCGGGCCGCCAACCTTGACCCACGGGAGTTCATATTGGTAGACTTCGGCGAGGACCCAAACCGTTGACAGGTCGGCGATCTTGTACAACTCCATGCCGGCCATGATGTTCTGACCTTTCTGGACCATCTTTTCGATGACGACTCCGTCGACTGGCGAGTAGATAGTCATGGTCTTGTTGGGCGTCCCTCGCTTTTCCAGCGCGGTGATCTCGCTCTCGGGGATATCCCAATATAGTAGGCGTCGCCTGGCGCTCTGGATCAGGTCCTCGGAGCCCTTCCGTGCCTCTTCGAGGCTGCTCGACTCGAGTTTGGACCGATACCGGAGGGCCTGCAAGTACTCCTCCTGGGTCGAGACTAGTTCAGGACTATACAGCTCCATCAGGGGTTCACCTTTGTGAATCTGCTTCCCCGTATAGTCGACATTCAACACTTCAACCCACCCCATGATCTTGCTGTTGACCGTGTAGACGCGTCTCTCATCATAATCGACCTTACCCACGGCCCGGATGGTCTTGTTCAGCCTTCGTTTCTCAACTTCCTCGACTTTCACGCCGATATTCTGGACGACCACCGGATCGATCTTGATCCCCTTCCCATCGCTTTCGCCTTCATAGACCGGCACCATATCCATTCCGCAATCCGGCGCCTTCCCTGGCTGTTCCGATGTAAACCACGGATGCATCGGATCCTTGTAGTAGACGATCTTCTTCTCGCCCGATCCGCTCCCCGATTCTTCATACACCGGGACGAAGTCCATCCCATCGGATGCCTTCTTCGGGGTGGCAGACGTGTTCTGGGGATTCATCGGGTCCCGATAGAAGAGCACCTTCCTCTCCGTGGGAGCAGCGTCGTGACCCGCTGGACGGAACAGCAGCCAACCGCCGGCCACGCCTAGGACAATGCTAACAATCGCAGTAATGACAAGCTTCTTCATGTCTCTGTACTCCTGCAAGATTTGGTTACCGTACGTTTGCGGCTATGTCGTCGATACTCATGCCAACAGCCTGCTCCAACGCGGCTTGGCTCGCCATGTAGCTCATGACGGACATATAATAGTCCAACTTCGACATGAGGACCATGCGATAGGCGTCGATGAGCATCAAGAACTCAGTTTTTCCGGTTTGATATGACGCGATCGTCGATTGAAGAGTCTGCTCCGCCTGGGGGATCACGGTGTTCTTGTAGAGCATGACCAGGTTCTGGTTCGTCTGCACTTTCACCAGCCCATCCTGCACCTCGAAAAGTGTCATGTTCCGCATGCTCGCATACTCATCTTCCGCCTTCTGAACGTTCAGCTCGCTTTCTTCAACCTTCGAGGTGTATTGTCCGCTCGACCACGGCGCGAGCGGGATGCTCACACCGATCATCACCGACCAGAAGTCGTTGCCCGTCATGGCCATATCCTTGTACATTACGCGCGCCATGACATCGGGAAAATACTCGCGCTTTGAGAGCGCCAGGTCAGCCTTGTTCATGTCGATGCCAAATCCCATTGCCTTCAACTCGGCACGGTATTCCAGCGCGAGAGGACGTAGTTGCTCAAATGTCCACCGCGGAATGTCGGCCTCGATATCGGCGACATAGCCCAGCGGTTCAATGGGTGACCGGCTCAAGATCGTGTTGAGCATGGATCCAACCACCTGCTTTTCCTTCTGAAGATTCAGGCCCTCGTTCACCAGCGTTGAGAGCTCGGTCTGGGCGCGCAAGATATCTTGTTGCTTCCCCATTCCGACCTCATATTGTTTCGATGCGATGTCCACGAATCGTCGCATGAGCTCCTGATTCTCGGCATTGATCTGGATCTTCCGCTGGACAAGGTAGAGTTCGTAATAGGCCGATTTCAGGTCTCGCAGCACCTTTCGCTCCAGTGCCTTGTAGCCCTGATCGACCATCTGGGCGTTGTTCTCCGCCATTCTTCCCATCGCGGAGAGCTTGCCCGGGAAGGGGAACATTTGCTGGACAAAGTAATCCGTCTCCATTCCGTCCTTGAGCGGGTTCGGAAAGGATTGCACCGGCGTCTGGAAGAACTCGACGCCAACTTGTGGTGCATCCCACGACGTCACTTGGTTCACACGCGTTCTGGCGGCAGCCGTTTGGTTACGGGCCGCCCGCAGTTGCGGATTATTCTGAAGAGCCTCTGAAATGAGTAACGCTAGATTCAGAAGTTTGCCCTCCTGCGCCCGTGCGAGCGAAGGGACAACCAGGGCAACAGCTGTTGCGTAACGAACGATGATCTGAAGCATGGGAGACCGCTCCTTGTTCTTGTGCTGAATGGACGCAGATGCCAACTCTGTAACGGTCGGTCCTCTCAGGACCATCACCATTGGTTCTTCAACGTCGGAGAGTTGCGAGGACTGCGTGACTCACGAGAGGATAGAGTTATCCCCTTGCGTGAATCTCATGCAAGACCGGAACGAGACCTAAATGAGGAAGGAATCGAAAAGGATGTACCTATCCACCGAGGGTGCGTGGATAGTCTGTGCAACGAAGGAGCTGTAGGAGGGACTGGCGGCCCTGACCAATCTGGGGAAACTGGGCGCGACAGCAAATGGGATCACGACAACGTTGGATTCCTGCCTGTTTCCCTTTTCGAGGAGAGCCTGTTTCAGCGCGAGCCCGCCTGCGAGCACATTGGTGTGGCACGTAATTTCGGGCTTGACAGAATGGCCCGGTTGGGTAGGAATCCGCTGATCGCAACCATCATGTTTTACGGTGTAGATTTTGGAGCAGCAGGAAGCTTCTTCCATTTGGCAGCGATGCAAGATCACTGTTGCGCCAGAACTCGCAATCATTACGAGAAAGGCCAGAAGAATTCTGATGAGCTTGATATTTTCCAGTAAGAGCAACATTCTATATCTATCTTGCCTCAATAACCGTGCCCACACCAAAAAGCCGTAAAACGCTCGAGAACCTTTGAACGTAGTATAAGCATACTTTCCCCAATTCGCAACTGCAAGAATCTTCAAAGTTCGAGTCTCAGTTTCGCCAACCAGTCCATATGACATGCCTAACTCTTGCACTGATGCGATGATCCGCTCGGCCCCGCGTTGCATCTTCTGCATACGAACCTTCTTGATTTTCCTCACCCCAATATACAACTTGGAGTGGGATTTGAAGACTCGGCCCCTAGCAGCCCCGATGATCGGCGGGCTTATTACGTCGACCATTCACGTTCTGGTAGTGACTCCCGTGCTCTTCAGTTTCATGAAGGAACGGGCGCTGAAAAAAGGCCGATTGCAGGCTTCGAAAATGGCGAATTGGATGAAATAGAACTGCACCGAACTCTTCTCACTCAATCACAAATGGAGCGAGTATGACCCGAAGAATCTGCACCTTTTCCATGTCTTTTCTGCTGCTGACAAGTACAGCCGCATTTGCTCAGAACGCTGCAACATCCCCCGCTTCAAAGCCCGCGAAAACGCAGGTGGACAGTCCACTCTATGTTTGTCCAATGCATCCAAAGGTCACTTCTTCCAAACCTGGAGAATGTCCACAGTGTGGTATGGACCTTGTCCTGAGTAAGAAACAGCCGGCCAAGAGAGCCAGTGATTCGTCGGCCACTACAGGGGCGACGAAGGAAGAGCTGATTGAGTCGGGAGAATACAATTGCTGCGTCAAGCGACCATGCGATGAGTGTTACAAAGAGCATGGTTCCTGCACGTGTTACAAGAGCGCGAAAATGAAGAAGACTGTCTGCGAGGAGTGTGGGAAAGGGTGGAAACGGGGAGAAGGGAATGTTCCCGGAGTGGATCCCGACAGCGTTAAGGGGAAACCGCACAAACACTAGCAGAGTGCTGAGCAACAGCATGCCGGATTCGAAGATACACCGCCAAGGCGCCAAGAAGACCAAAATACATTCGATTTCCGCAGTCTGTTGGGTCGATGCGGAACATCACGATGTCACTACTTCAGTCAATGTGTTCTTCGACGGAACACAGCGGAAGCGTTTTTTCTTCTGCCCACCGAGCTTGTCTATGTATCCGAGTATGAACTCGATGCTGTCGATCGTGGAACCGTTGTTTGTGCTGAACCTGATCCAGCCGGATTGACCGCCGTACAATGCATTGTTCGGACTCATTTCCGCCGCAACTCCTTGCGGGACTCTGAGCTTGAGACATTTCATGGGCCCGCCCTTGTTCGCGAAATGACATGTCACCGTCGAACCGCCTCCCACGTAATGCGTGAGGTGGATCTCCGGATTCACTTTGACGTGCTGGACCGGCGTGGTCTGTTGTTCCACCGACGGTACGGATTGACCTCCACTCAATTCGGACACGCGTGCGTGGATATCAAACTGGGTGGTAAGTCCTTCTTGAACATGTTCCGGCGTTGTGAAGTTCGCTTCAGACGCATTCCCGGCGAAGACGTCAAGAATCGAAGGACTGTATGTTTCGACGAGCTTGAATTTTACGGCAAGGAGGCCGTAACCAACGCCGAACATCAGTCCTCCGATATGTGCCCAATGCCCGACGCCGTCTTCGCTCCCCAGCGCCACCGCCGCAAAATCGAATATGTTCCAGTAGAGGATCATCCAGATCGCCTTGACCTGGAATCTTCCCGATCGCACGCCCATCATCATCGGAAGCGCGAACCAATAGTAGTTGTGGATGCGATTGTACGGAAAGAGCACGAGCACCATTCCGACGATGCCGTTGATCGCACCGCTCGCGCCAATTGCCGCATGCGCATCAGCGGAGAGGTGCGTTACTGCCGCGCAGATGCCCAGGATAAGGTACAGGAACGGATAACTGACATTCCCTACGGCCGCGTTCACAGCGTTTCCGAACACCCAAAGAAACAGCATGTTCCCTAACAAATGGAAAATGTCTCCATGCAAAAACAGACTGCCGATGATCTGCGACGCATCCCAGTCACGAAGCACGAAGTCCACCAGATCGTCGTACGACACGACGTCGAAGATCGGCAAAAAGAAGAAGATGGATGTCGCAGCAATGATGACGGAGTTCGCGATCGGATACCTCGTGAACACCGTTTCCATTTTGTAGGGAACGAGGATCATCGGATGTCTCTACATGTGATGAAGGAACGGGCGGGGAGGTTGCCGAACTCCTCCATGCGGATGGCACAACGTCTTCACATCCCTCCAGGCGGGACAAACATGCCGCGATCGCGCCGAATAAGTCGGTTCTAATGGTTCCAGTGTGGACAATAATTTGCGGTCTGTCAACACCGACCGGGGATTCTTTCTGTCTCAACCGGTCCGCAATCATTTTTGAGAACAACCCCTCTTGTGATCCGCGACCTCCGTATTCTCTTGTAGTAACAAAAATCCCGGCTTAGGCCGGGATTGTGTGTCAACCATTCTCATAATTACGAACATCGCCTACACGTCTTCCTCCCCCTGATGCCTTAAACCCGCTTCTTTGATTCGTCGCACAATTGTCAGCAGGAAACCCACTACAAGCGTCACAGTGCCTACCCAGACCAAATTGATGTAAGGCTTGACGCTTGCTTCAACAAGAAGGGTTTCTCCCTTCCGTGTCGCACCCGCTGCATCCGGAGGCAACTTCACCGCCACCTCCACTTTCGATTTGTCTCTGTCATCTCTGTCGGGTTTAACCTGGGCAATGCGAAGATCGATGGTTTTCCCGTCGGTCGTCTTGTACTGCACAGAGGGAAACTCCACTCCCTCCGGACCCTGCTTCATGACCAGCGTAATGTTTTCCTTTCCTTTTCCCTCTTCCACCCGAATGACCGCCCGTATCTCAAACCCCTTTCCTTCCAGCATCGCTCCTTTCTGGAAGTTGCTGAAATCGAAATCCACGAAGGAAAGCGATAACGGTCCCACCGCCACATTCGAGCCTTTTGCCAGCTCGATCGTCTGTTCCTTCGTCTCGTCGGTCGCCTCTTCCAAGGAAAGCGGCGCCACATAGAAGTCCCGGCTAAGATAGTTGATCAAGTCGGGATGGCGCATCACGCTCTGAGTGAATTCGCTGAAATACATTACCGGCGCTACTTCCCGCGATTTTCCATCTTTCTCGACTGCGACGACAAAGCCGAACTTGCCGTTCTCGACGGGTTTGTAGCCTTCGTAGGTCAATCGGTATCCCAGAGCTTCGACCGGTTTATCCTTCTCCAGCGATACCGTCCGCTTGCTGTCGTATCTTTCAGACGTCACGAACCCGATACACATGACGGCAATTCCGATGTGCGCGATTGCCCCTCCTGCAAACTTCGGGTTGCCGACATAGATCTCCTGCGCAACCTGTACGTTGGCCGCAAGCGAGAATCCCGAACAAAAAACGAAGAGGAGAATGAGAGGTTCTTCCCAGCCCAACAAGAGCACGATTGTCGTGACCCCCACCCCGACTACGGCGGGGACGAGCAATCGACGCAGGAGCGACATGACGCGCGACGACTTCCACCACAACAACTGGCCAAGTCCGGACAGTAATGTAATGACAATGCCCAGCGGCAGATTGGTCTTCACGTAATATTGGATGTCCACCGCGGAAGCCTTTCCCTTGGCGATCGAAGTGATGATTGGCGAAGACGTCCCCACGAGCACGAACAAAGCAACGAATGTCAGCGCGGAGGCGCCCAGGAACAGCGCAAAGTCCCTGGACAGAAGCGAGTGTTCCACCTGTACTTTCGGCATTTCGCGCATCCGGATAAAGAGAAGCCCGAACCCGATGCCTCCAAACAAGAGAATGAAAGCAAGCAGAAGCCAATAGACCCACATCCCCGGGTCGACGAACGAGTGGACCGACGTTTCACCCAAAATGCCGCTGCGCGTAAGGAATGTGCTGTAGAGGACGGTGATGAATGTAAGAAGGCTGAGGGCGAAATTCGTGCGAACAAACGAACCGCTCTTCCGTTGTGTCAGCGCTGTGTGGATGGACGCCACGCAAACGAGCCACGGAACGAGCGAAGAATTTTCGACCGGGTCCCAGCCCCAGAAGCCTCCCCAACCCAGCGTCTCATAAGCCCAATACCCTCCGAGAATAATCCCGGTGCCGAGTACCATGGCCCCAAACACCGACCACGGCGTCGAGACACGGATCCACGACGAATAGTCGCGCTTCCAGAGTCCTCCAATCGCCAGGGCATACGGGACTGCCATTGCCGAGAATCCCATGAACAGAATCTGCGGATGAATGACCATCCAATAGTTCTGCAGCAACGGGTTCAGTCCCTTTCCCTCAACCGGGAATCTTGCCCATATCTGAGTCGCGGCGTCGAGAATCACCACATTGGCCATGCCCGGCGGAATCGGTCCGGTCTGGATGAGGTCGTTGGGAAACGTGTTCCAAATAAGAGCAAATGGATTCTTGACGACCAACATCAACATGAGGAACGAAAGGATGAGCGAGTACACCGACATGACCTCGCTTTCATATCCTTTGCGCGACGTGTAGGTCATCAAGAAAACGCCGATCACGGCGGTGTACAAGGCCCAGAGCGTGAAACTCCCTTCCTGCCCTGCATACAATGTCGAGATAAGGAGCGAAAGCGGAAGGTCCGTCGAGCTGTAGTTCCAGACGTATGTGTATTGAAACTGATGGGTCAGGATCAGGTACAGAAGATACGCCGCCGCTGTCATGAGGGACACGACGGAGGTATGGAATGCGGCACGGGCGAGCAAGAGTTCCCGACCGCTGTGCTTCCGAGCGTTCCAGTAATACAGAACCGCAGATGCGAGGGCGGCCGCAAAGCCAACCTTCACCAGAATACTCCCGATCACTTGCTCTCCTTCAAATACTTTCTCCTCGAACCTTACGAATCAAGCTCTGCAATTGTTCTTGGCCTTCTTTGCGGTTTATCTTTTCTTCCCCGGCCTCGTTCGCCCTACAAAGTCCTCTTCACCGACTCCGCATCTCCCTCGTACTTAGAAGGACACTTTGTCAGTACTTCCGTTGCGTGGAAGTGGTCCCCTTCAAATTTCCCTTTTGCAACGACGCTTGTCGCAAGGTCAAAGTTGTTCGGTTTAGCTCCATCGAGAACCACTTTTTCCGTGTGTCCGTTGTCGTCTTTCAGGTAAAACACGAAAGTAACGGATTTTGCGTCGAAGAAACTCTCCTGGTTGCGTACCCATTCCCCCTTCACCTGCATTTTCTTCCCCGACCGCTGCGCTGTTGCAAAGTCGCCGTACTCGACGTTCGATTCAACGAAATTCACGGCGCTGAGGACGATACCAGCTACGATGACCACCATCCCGACAATGATCTTAGGTTTCATGTGCCTCTCCTTTTACTTCCCGCTTTCTTCAAGTTTCCTGACACGCCCATCGAGGCGCATCAGGTAGCCGACGATCCCCGCCCAAATGAGCAGAACGACGCCGAGAACGATGTACAATTGATGTTGCGCGAAGAATTCGATCATGGTGTTATCCCTGAGGAGTCGAACGACGATATTCCAGGCGCGCAGTACGTACCCGGACATTGAGCAGCCAAACATACAAGAGGTTGAATCCGATCAATCCCAGAATGAAGACGACGAGCATCGAGGGAGACATCTTGAACTCCACGACCGGACCAGCTCCTTCAGGGTCTCCCTTCGCACCCGGATGGAGTCCGGAAACGATGCGAGGAAGCACAAAGATGAAGAAAGGAACGGTCAGTCCCGCAAGCGTCGCATACACTGCCGACAGCCTCGCCCGTGTTTCCTCAACTTCGATCGCCGATCGCAGTGCGAAATATGCGCCATAGATCAAGAGGAGAATGAAGATCGACGTCTCCCGCGGATCCCAGTTCCAAAAGGAGCCCCAGTTGAATTTTGCCCACAACGCTCCGGTGATCGTCGCAAGAACGCAGAACATGAATCCAAGCCCTGCAGACGCTTCGGACTTGAGGTCGTCGTCCATGTTTCTTGTGCGAAGATAGCGGAGGCCATACCACATGGAGACCAGGAACGCTACGACCGTGGTCCAGGCAGTCGGGACATGGAAGAAGATATTGCGCGCTTTCTCCTCCAATCCGGGGATCACCGGGAACTCGAACCAGCCCTGCGGCTGCGGGACAATGGGGATCGCAATTCCTGAGATCAGGACGTACGTGATAATGACGATTGCAGACATGCGAATGTAGTTCATTGAAGCATTCCGGAGAGAGCGATGAAGAGACTTCGCCTACCAAGACTCACGAATGTAACACTAATCATTCCAAACATAGTCGAATAACAGGAACGAGCCTGCAATCATGATCAAACAATATCCAACGAGCACTTGCATGTCACCGACCGCTTCGATGAATGCCGCCCCCTCCAGTGCCTTCTCCGTTGCATTCATCACTGTCATGAGCAGCGGAATCAGGATGGGAAACGACAATACCGGATACAGGGTTCCGCGCGAGTTCGCCTTTGCTATGATTGCCGCCAGAATAGTGGCTGAAGCGGAGAATCCTATGCTCCCAAGGAGGACCGTGAGCGCAAAAATATCCGGGGATCGAATAACAAAACCCGGGAAGGTCACTATATACAAGGCAGAAACAGACAGCGTGAGGAGAAGAGTCAGCCCAGTATTCACCGCCAGTTTGCCGGCAAAGAGAATGCCGGGTGATGTCGTTAACTGGAGCGTCAACGCGGTTCCCCTCTCCTCTTCACTGACAAAGATGCGGGCCAGTCCGGACATGGCCGAGAAAAAGATGACCACCCAATACATCCCCGCCAACGTGGCCGGTCCAGGCTGCTCCGATCGCAGGGCAAACAGGATCGTTGCCACGGCGGTGACCACGAACATCACCAGAGCGTTGATCGCATAGCGATTCCGGACCTCAGATCGCACGTCTTTTACAACGACTGCGCCTATTTGTGCACGCACACTCATCACATTCTCATAATAGGGAATTGTCCCTCTATCAGCAAGAAATCAGCCGATTCCAAGGGGGATCTGCTGCGAACACCAGCCCGCTTCTTCGGAATCGTTCGTCGCAACAATGAGGATACCCGAAGTGCTCTGCCGCTCCGCAACGCCCCGCACGATGGCAATCCCTTCTGCATCAAGGTTTGACGTGGGTTCGTCGAGTATCAACATGGCGGGGCGGTGGATCAACGCCACGGCGTACTTGGCACGCTGCTTCATCCCTGAGGAGAATGTACCGATCCGGTCATTCCGCCGATGTGCTAGCCCCACCATATCCAATAACGAATCGATCTCCGTGTCAGCCGCTCTCTTGCCGGATCGCATCGATTCGAGGAGACGGATGTTTTCCGCCGCGGAGAATTCGTCGTACAACATCAAGTACGGGGAGACAAAACCGACTTGTTGGTACAGCAGCTCCCGCGGAATTTCATGTCCGTCGACAGTCAGTGAGACCTTCCCCTCCGTCGCGGAAAGCACTCCCGCGAGGATCTTCACGAGCGTCGACTTGCCCGAACCGTTCCGCCCGGTGATCGCCAATGAGCCAGGCGCATTCACCGACGCCGAGACTTTTTCGAAGATGGTCCTTCGATTGAACCGTTTTGACACGCTGTCCAGCTTCACCGAGGATGATCTCATCGAACCACCGCGAGCTTCCAGAAATTCTCTTTGCCCGCGCATCGGACCACGACAGCATATGTGCCGGAAGCGATCTTTCCTGCCACTCTCGCCGCAGGAACCCGTACGGCCAGCGCTCCGTGAACAAAGCTCGGCGTGAACTCGCCGACATTGACCACCTCGAATGCAGCAGATACAAGCCACACACTCACGCGGTCTTCGATTTCTCCGGCAACCGGAAGGACCAAGTCACGCGACGAAGAGAGAACCCAGGGATTTGGAGACACGCGCGGATGCGTTCGCAGGGTTGGGCGTCTCGTCGCAGCGCTGAAATACTCCACCTCCCAAGCCCGCGGATCTTCAGCGCGGAGTCCAAGTTGCCAGCCGCCGACGATCTCTTGTCGCGGCAGTCTCGGATCGTTCATCGATAGAACGATCGACCCTTGCTGCTCACCTGAGGCTTCATCCGTTCTCGCGAGTATCCCGACAAGGGTGTCTCCAGCTGTCGCGAACACGAGATGACCCTGGGAAAGTGGACTGAACAAGTATGAGAGAGTGGTCGTCGCCCCCATTGCTGTCGCCATCGTAAGCGGTGTTTGCCGAGGATATAAGTGGCCTTCCGCATAGTATCGCACCGTGTCGGCTCTGTCACCCGTAAAGAAATTCCAAACGGCAAATTCTCCGAGCGCCTGTTCCAGTGTCACGCCGCGTTCTGCGAGTGCCAAACGCAAGGCGGGTATGGTTCGCTGTGAACCTATGTAGTCCCATATCCTTTTGATAACGGACGTATCGAAACGACGACTCAAGAAGTGAGCGAATACCGACCGTTCGTATCCCGGCCAGAACGAATTGAGAGCAGTGAAGCCCGTCGTCCGAAATGATGTAAAGAAATCCCGGACATCGTACACATAGTCGTTCACTTCGCCAAAGACGACATCTTCCATCCACGCCGCCGTGAGTTCGTACCAATAGAATTCCGTTTCGGTCCACAAGCCATACGAGCCAACTTGAATGGCATGGAAGAACTCATGTGCCGCCGTTACTTGTAGGCCGGCAATTCCCGGCGTCCGCAAACCCGCAAAATCGTTATCGATAAGGACCCACGTCACAGATTTCTCGTTCGGAGTGGTCGATACCGGAGTGTTGTCACGAATGGTTTCACCGAACATCCCGGCAGCTTGATCTATGACGTAGACATCGTATGCACTGCTGCCTCCGTCGAGGATATCCGACGGCGGTGGCACGTACCCAAGTCCGTCGATTTCCGCACTCCACGCACGATCGAACGCAACTGCCGCGGATTCCGCATATGCCCGATGCGTTCCCGGGATCGGCACGCCATTCCCGTCGAGCAATGCAGGCCTGTTCGTTCCGGTCGTGTCGTAGTGAATCACAAACTTTCCGGACGGACTGAACACTTGCGTCTGCAGTACCGGCCTCTCTACCCCCATAGTTTTCGCCGTCATCGGTCGATCCGATGCAGTAGCCGCCACAGCAAAGGCAGTCCCGCATTTCCCGGGTTTCTGGACGTGCTTTCCGTCCCGACGTGCGCGTTCCATTTCTCTTGCAGCAATGGAAATATGCTCTTGCCCGAAAGCCATCGTCGCCGCCATCACACAAAGGCAGGAAATGATCAGCGTCGAGTCATTCTTCATGGATGACGGACTCCCCATTCGAACGTCCGACCGCTGTGAATTGTGATGAACCCTCCCCGCGGATGAGTAACGGCGATGTCCGCAACACCGTCGCGATTGAGGTCGCACACGACAAAACCCGAGATATCCGTGGACCCTGCCAGAAAGCGCCATGGAGCGAATGTGCCGCCGAGATTGTGCCACCATCCCACGCCGCCCCGCTGGGGTAGCGATGCTACGAGGTCCGGCAGGCCGTCGCCATCGACATCGACAACGCGGAATTGTGCGAACTCCTCGAGCCGAACGAGCGAATCGACAATACGTGGACCGTCAAAGGTCGAATCGGACTTCGCCTGCAATGTGAACACCTGCTGAGAAGTCCGAGGAAAAGCGACGACCAGGTCCTTAAAGCCGTCGCCGTTGAGGTCGGCTGACCACACATACGCTCTTCGCACGTCCCGAACAGGAATATCCTGTATCGCTTTGCGCCGCCTGAGGACAAATGCAGAATCGCCGTACGCTACTCCGATCGTGACATCACTGCTGTCGTCAGGCTTGTATGCAAAGACAATGTCGGGAACGTCATCCGCGTCGAACAGCGTCATCGTCGCCCCCACGAGTATCGAAGGGGGAGCAAGGCGAAACGTCCGTTCGAGAAAAGTCTCTGCCTTCAGACGCTCGTACAATGACAATACCGATCCTGCGCCCGACGAGATATTCAGCGCAGCAACCATAATCGTATTTGAACCGCCGTGGATCTCGGACAAGAGGTCGGGTATGCCGGGCGTTGGAATCTCGGACGACGTCAATGATTGGTGTGCGACATCGATCTCCGACACCGAGAGAATCTGTGGGGACGGATGCGTCGCATAGATGCGTGCTACAGTGTCCCCGGAAGTTCCTGCGAGAATCCCCGTTGGCCCGCCGGGTATGTCAAAGGGGATCTGTCCGCTGAATATGCCGTCCCCCTTCCCCAGGAGGAACGACACTGTACTGCTTTTCTGATTCGCCACGACGAGGTCGACGAGAGTGTCCCCGTTCGCGTCGACCGTATCGATTCCAGTCGGCCACCTTCCCACAGCGTACGAGACCGAATCGGTCAGAGCGCTGGCGTCCGTTTCCCGGCGATACATGACGGCAGACTTCATCCCATGGCTCAATGTTATCAGTCCGACGCCGCGCATCCTCACCATGCCGACAGGTTCAAAGGGAACGCCGAATTCTATCAGATCTGCCGGGAGAGGTCGATGGCCAAACGTGTAGAGTCGCAATGCACTCTGTGAGCTGAGGACCGCAAATTCGGTTGCCTCACCCGTCTTCTGCAGCACGCTGACATCGACAATCCCTTTTTCGATCGAGAACTTTTCACGGAGATGGAAATCGCCCTGTTCGTCCATTTCCCACGATTCCACAAGAGCGGGCGAGTATTGCAGCAGAAATGCCCGGAGAGGATGTTCGCCTTCTGCGGGGTCGAGTACGATACGATCAACGGCCGCCTCCACAGGAAAAATTCCCTGGTCGAGGAATCTTCCCTTACCCACGCCATAGAGCGTGTGGAGTTCGCTCCGCACCCAATCCACAGCAATCAAGTCCACCATCACATCATTGTTGAGGTGTGTGAGCGCCATGGCCCGGATCGGAAGTTCACGTGCGATGAGAGACGCTTTCTGCCAAACGCCACCGCCACGGTTGAGCACAGGGAGAATACCGGGCTCGCCAGTATCTAACACCAGCAAATCGCCTCGGCCATCGCGGTCGATATCGCTTGCCAGGACAAGCGTTGGAATTCGGTCCAGGGCGAGGCTTTTGTCGGCCACCAGCGAATCAGCACTTGTCCAATCTTTGACAATACGGATTATTCTTGCGGAACGATCGGGAAAGATCAACGCAGGGAGTGTGCCGACATCAATGCTGGCGTACAGAACATCGTCAAACGAGAAATTCACTGTAAGAGGCCGGACGTTCCAATGCGTCAGGCCCGTATCTGCGGAGGCGATTGCAAGGCGATGTGTGGTTGTGTTCCACAAGAGAACGAAGATGGAGTCGCCCGCAATTTCGTCGAGGGAGATCCCCCGGTCGAACGGTTCGGGCAGGTCGATCATGAGGAGGGGTCCGAACGGGACGAAGGATTGTGCGAACATTACAGGACCAAAGATCGCGATTGCGGCAAGAGCCGCAGGCAGACCCACGATCAGGCTTCGAATGGCGGGGTGCACCGTGCGCTCCCGTTCCCCCACCTACGATCGATGCCGGTGCAAAAGGCGCAGACGGCGTCGGCGAGCCGCATCTTTGAAACGGCGGCGTTCGTCTGCGGTCTCGGGACGGCATGCCGGCACTTGGACTGGCTTCCCGTCGTTGTCTAGCGCAACGAACGTCAGGTACGCGGTGTTGGTGTGCCGCGTTTCTCCTGTTTGAGGATTTTCCTTGCTGACACGAACACCCACTTCGACGGAAGTTCGAAACGCTCGATTCACGGAGGCCCTGAGCACGACGATCTCCCCGGCCTTGATGGGATGGAGGAAATTCAGTTCGTCGACGGACGCAGTCACGCAGATCCGATTCGTATGTCTCCACGATGAGATCGCAGCTGCAATGTCGATCCATTGCATAAGTCGGCCGCCAAGGAGATTGCCGAGACGGTTCGTGTCGTTCGGAAGGACCATTTCGGTCATCTCGACGTGAGAGACGCGGACCGGTTTCGACGGCCGTGGAGGTTCTCTCATGGTATCTGGGAGTGGGTTTCCATAGAATCCGAAGCCGTTGGACGGACAACGACGCCGGTTGCCAGAGATTCGCGGGCATCGTTCAGCAGACGCTCCACTTCGGGCCGAAATTCACTGGAAGGATATTTGTCAAGGAACCTCGAAAGTTCTGAAACAGCTTCCGGGTAGCGTTTGCGGTTCACGAGCGCCTCTCCCTTGTGGAACAGCGCTGGTTCTGCATATCGAGTGTCGTGATATCGCTCCAACACAAGGTCGAAATAGAACGTCGCAGCCTTATAATAGGCCATCTTCATATAGATAAGCCCGCTGTCGAATTCTTTCTTCGCGAGCTTCGTCGTCAGCTCTACAATCCTGCCCTCTACAACCGTCGCGAGAGAATCTGTCGGGAAGTATTCCAGGAATGACTGATAATCGTCGATTGCTTTACGAGTATATTCCTGGTCCAGGTCCGAACCCGGCGACAATGCATCGTTGCACCCGGCCTTTTGGAATCGCGCGAGCCGAACAAAAGGACTTGTCGGCATTGTCCGCAAGAGCACGTCGTATTCATACACCGCCAGAACAAATTCCTCTCTAAGAAACCGGGATTCCGCCATGTAGAACTGTGCGTCGTCCGCCCATTGTGTTCCTCCATATTGCAAGGTCACAACTTTGAACTCTTCGAGAGCTTCGAGATAATCTTCGTCGTCAAAATAGTACTTCCCCAGCCGAAATCGTTCCTCGGCCGACAACTGTTGTGTCGCCTCGTCGGTGGAGCATCCCCAGTACAATGTTGTGAATGAGGCAACCGCAAGCATATGAACGAAGAATGATTTAGTTCGCAACGTCGACCCTAAAGATGTCCGCATCCCGGCGAACGGAATGCGATGTAGTTGATTGAAATCGGCGATCCAGACTGTCCAGAGCGCCTGCACTGATGCGCCAGCCGGGTTGAAGCCCTGCGGCGACGGGATGGAGGAGAATCTCCAACACCCGAGTACTGTCGCCCCGCTTCACCACTGTGACTTCGGCAGCAAGGCCGATCTGCGTCCAGTAATGCTGCGGCTGATAGAACACAAAGTTGCCCAGAGAATACAGAATGACGGATGTGCCGCGCCGTTCCACTCCCTGCGGCACGTGCGGGTGGTGACCGACGACGATGTCCGCTCCGGCAGATGCAAGCGCCCGAAGGTTCCGGAGCGTCCGTGACCTTGGCCGGGTGACATATTCCGCGCCTCCATGGTAGCTGGCGATGACGATGTCGACATTCTGACGCAAATGCTGCACGTCGTCTGCAGCCCGAGCACTGTCGTAGACGGCTATATGGTCGGACCAGTTCCCTTTGATGTTGACGAATTCCGTATATGCGAGAAATCCGAATCGGATCCCATTGCGCGCAATTGTCGCCGGGGGAAAAGCCCTCACGGCTGCTCCGGAAGTACCCGCCAACGCTACGCCGGCATCGTTCAATGCCGTTATCGTCTCGTGTAATCCCTTGAATCCGTAGTCGAAGGCGTGGTTGTTCGCCGTCGACACAATATCCAACCCGCTCCGACCGAGAGTCCATGCCCCGGCAGGCGGACCGCAAAAGATCAAATTGTCCCTCGGATGCTGCGTCTCTCCTCCCTGATCGGTCAACTGACTTTCCAAGTTGGCAAACACCAGGTCCACCGCTTCCAGCCGCTCTCTGGCGTTAACGAAGGGATACAGCGTGTCGCCTTTCAAGATCGCTTGACCGACTTTCCGGCCAAGGTTCACATCGCCCAGGAGCATCATACGAACTGTTGACGAATCCTGACGGGCATCAGCAACCGCTCCCAGCCCAATCACCACGATCCACGATGACAGGACTCGTTTCATCAACTTCGTACGGTGAAGAGGAGGTAGATCACAAGCACCGCGCTGGCGACAAGCACGACGGGGACCAGCACTTTCGCAAAAGCGTCTTCCTCTTCGTCGGACGCTTCCACCTGGCGCGCATAGAGCACCGTCCGGGCTCTTCCCTTTTCGATTCGAACGTCGCACATCCATACGCCGTCTCCCTCTGTCGACATCCGAACAAACAGTGCAGCCTCCGGTTCGCCCGCACCGCGTTCAAGATGCGGTACGACTCCGGACCGCAGAAGGACTTCGAGAAATCCCGCCTCGACCTCACGTTGTTCCAAACCGCCATCGACGGCCAGGAATATCTGGGCCGGCAACAGGGGGCGCGCCTCGCGCAGGACTTGTTCTGCTACGTTCATTGCTGCAGTACGCGCACGCGATGCGGCAACGCGGCTCGGAGCTTCCTGAGAATGCGCTGGAAGGGTAAAGGACACGATCACGCCCGCAGTCCACAGGAGTGCGGACACGTTGCTCATGCGTAGATGCCGCGAAGTTTGAGCGCCTGTGAAACCCTGTCGATCGCAACGACATATGCACCGATGCGGAGGGAGACCTTGTGTTTTTCCGCGGTCTCAAAGACGTTGTCGAACGCTTCGGACATCATCTTCCCCAGTCGCTTGTGTACGCGTTCCAGGGACCAGAAGTATCCGATGCGATTTTGTACCCATTCGAAGTACGAAACAGTGACCCCGCCTGCATTTGCCAATATATCGGGGATCACGAGTATGCCTTTTTCCAGCAGGATCGGGTCTGCATTGGCCGATGTGGGACCGTTCGCGCCTTCACAGATGATCTTCGCGGAGATCTTTCCCGCATTCCGCTTTGTGATCTGATCTTCCTTCGCTGCCGGAACCAGAACATCGCATTCCAGCTCCAGGAGCTCTTCCTGACTCAATCTGTCTCCGCCGGTGAAACCGGCGAGCGAACGGTTCACGTTCACCCACTCCGATGCCTTGCGAAGGTCGATCCCCTTCTTGCTGTAATACGCCCCGCTGATATCGCTGATACCGATGACCTTGCAACCCTGATCTGCCATCAAGTGCGCCGTCGTCGACCCAACGTTGCCGAATCCTTGGACGACGACCGATGTCTGCTGCGGCTTCAGTCCCATTTTGTTCATGGCAGCCAGCGTCACGATCATGCATCCTCGTCCAGTGGCCTCACGGCGGCCGAGCGAACCACCCAGCGCAAGCGGCTTTCCCGTCACGACGGCGGGTTCTGTCCGCCGCATATGCATGCTGTACGTATCCATGATCCAGGCCATCACCTGCTCGTTCGTGTTCATGTCCGGAGCGGGAATGTCCTTATCTGGACCGATGAAATCCAACAGGGCCGACGTGTATCGACGAGTAATCTTCTCGATCTGAAGCGGGGACAGGCGCGTTGGGTCGCATTTGACGGCGCCTTTGGCGCCTCCAAACGGAATATTCAACACGGCGCATTTCCAGGTCATCCATGCCGCGAGAGCTTTGACTTCATCCAATGTGACATCCGGGGCAAAACGAATCCCGCCTTTGCCAGGACCGAGGATGTCATTATGAATGACCCGGTATCCCTCGAACACTTTGACTTCCCCGTCGTCCATCGAAATCGGGATGGAAACGATCACTTGTCGCACTGGCGTTTTCAGATACTCGTATACTCCCGGTTCAGTTTTCAGCAATTGCGCTGCAATGTCGAACCGATGCATCATCGATTCGAACGGGTTCTGTTTGTCTAAAACAGGAGAATGATCGCTAAAGGGGGAAATCTGTGTGAGGTCCATGCGGAATGAGTTAAAAGCGGGCGTGGAAATTCTGCATATTTTTTAATCTACGAAAGTAATGCAGGAATTTCAATGAATCGGGGGGATCAACGCCTGCGATCGGAAATCTTCTGAAGGTTGCGGAGCACTATGTCCATGCGTTCATCCAGCATATGCCGTGAGAATCGACGCGCACGCTGGATGTCCGTTCCGAGAAGCGGTGCAGAAATAAGGTCTTCGTCAAACAGCTTTGCAGTGGCCGCAGAAACCCCCGACGGGGTCATGATCGCGGAACCTCCCCAGAAGTTCACGCCGTCTTCAAACCCGGCACGATTCGCAAAAACGGTGTAGATGCTGAGCAGCCGCGCATAGCTTCGCTGATGCTCATGATTGACCCCGCGGTTGTCAAGGTCTGTACGGTCGGCCCCCAATCGCGTGGGACTGGCCGTCAAGCAAAAGATGGCTTCTGCACCATCATACGCAAGCAGATAAGGCAGCGTCACGTGCCACATGTCCTCACAAATAAGCATGCCAAATCGCCCATGACGGCTTTCAAAGGCACACACCGAAGATCCGGCCGAAAAATATCTTCCCTCCTCGAACATCCCATATGTCGGCGGATAGACCTTCCGGTGAATGTGGCGAACTTCTCCGTCTTCGAGGAAAACGGCACTGTTGTAGATGCCGTGGTCACTTCCGCCTTCGACGCAACCGAACGCGACGGAGACCTGCTTGCTCGCTTTCCGCAGACGCGCAAGGCGAGGGTCCGCTGCCGGATCCAGGGCGACCTCCCATGCGAGATCCCGCAGTGAATATCCGGTCAGGCTCAATTCAGGAAAGATGACCAGGCGGGCTCCGAGTTTCCGAGCTGCCTCGACGCTTTCGCAATGATGCTCCAGATTTCCCTTCAGGTCTCCTACCCGTGCATCAATCTGAGCAACGGCGACTTTGACATTCATGGACATGGCATTCTCACCGGACATGTACGTCATCGGAAAGCTCATTCCTGTCTCCCGCGGACCGAGGCACGTGACGCCGCAATACGTCTCCCACGGCTTTCACGGCTTCAATGAGCCCGTCGCGGAACTGGCGCCTCCCGAACTTATCCGCCATGGATGTTGCTATTGTGGTCCAGGTCTCCGGATCGACATGTGCATGAATACCTTCGTCGGCAAGGATGCAGAATTCCTTGTCCTCGAGAAGCAGGAACAACATGACGCCGGTCCGGTTTGCTGTACCGGTCATACCCAGGGCTTCAAACTCCCGACGGGCTATGTGTTCGACGGACATCTGCCGCTCCTGGCGCGAGCGACGTTGACGTATCTCCACACGGATCTCTCCGGCAGTCTGCCGTTCGGACGCCGTGACTGCATGTGTGATCTGATCGAGATCGTCGGAAGTGAAATACTGTTTGACGAGGTTCATAATCGCATCATCACGACAGGTCGATCATGCGAATATCTTTAATATACTGCACCGTTTTGTCTTCCCGAAGGTTCTTCAGCTTTTCAATCTTCCCTTCTATCCGGGTAATATTCTCGCCAATAAGAGAAAGGTATCGCTGCGCCTTTTCTGCGTGCGCATGCTCCCCAAGCTCACGAATGACCCCCTTCATCGCCTCCAAGGGCATGGCGATCTCATTCGTTATGGTCACGACCATCTCCTGCATGGCCTCGAGGCGGCTTCGACGGATCTCGAGTTCTTCCACTTCGACCTGCAATCGCCGTTTTTCATACAGTGCAACAAGGGTCTGGGGAAAGACATGACTGGTGATGTCGTCCTTGATGATGTAATCCCGTACGCCCAGTTTCATCACTTCCACTACGAGATCCATGTCTTTGTTGACGGTCAGGAAGACGATGGGGATCGTGCAGTTCCGTTCCAGGAGCTGACGCGTGGTCTCCAGTCCATTGATACCTGGAAGGAAATAATCCATCAGAATAAGGTCGATGTCGGGGTTCGATTCAATCTCCCGGATTGCCGCCGGACCATTGTCTTTCCAAATAAGTTCGAATGACGCTCCCTCATATCGTGCAAGATATGTCTCCACCAAACGTACCGTGTCGGGTGCGTCTTCGACGAAGAGGAGTTGTATCCGGCGGGGGGTTGGCATGTCAGTTCGTCGCCGATATCTTAAAAGACGGCGCAAGCGTCAATTGCCGGCCGGCAAACGGCGCCAGTTCTTGAAGCCGCGCAAGCAACGTCCGGAACTTATCGGGCCGCAGAGATTGGAATCCGTCCGAGAGCGCAGCCGCCGGATCAGGATGGACCTCAACAATGACGCCGTCCGCCCCTGCCACAACCGCAGCGAGTGCCATTGGAGTAATGAGATCCCACCGGCCTGTCCCGTGACTCGGGTCGACGAATACCGGAAGATGCGAGAGCGATTTCAAGAGGGGGACTGCGTTCAGGTCCAGCGTGTTCCTTGTATACGTTTCATACGTACGAATGCCCCGTTCACACAGGATGATATTATAGTTCCCGCGGGAGGCGAGATACTCGGCCGCCATGAGCAGTTCTTCAACCGTTGCGGCAAATGAGCGTTTCAAAAGGACCGGCTTACGGAGTTCACCCAGGCGTTCAAGCAGCGAAAAATTGTACATGTTCCGAGCCCCTACCTGCAGTATGTCCGAGCACTCGGACACGGCGGCGATCGTTTCCGTGTCCTTCACCTCGGTGACGACATGCAGCCCTGTGCGTTCCGCCGCTTCCTTCAGGAATTCAAGCCCTTCGATCTTCAATCCCTGAAACGCATACGGCGACGTCCTGGGCTTGAAGGCGCCTCCGCGCAGGAACCGCACTCCCATGTCGCGCAGTATCTCTGCGGTCTCGAGGATCTGCTGTCGGCTTTCGACGGAGCACGGACCGGCAATCACCGTCAGTTCACGGCCGCCGATACGATCGGCGCCGACATCGATTACGGTATCTTCCTGTTTGACCTCCCTGCTGACAAGCTTGAATGGCTTCGAAACAGAAACTGCATCCTGCACCCCATTCATGCTCAAAAACAAGTTCGGGTCCAGCCCGCCTTTGTTGCCGGTGATCCCTATCGCAACGCGCTGTGCTCCCGGAATCTCGTGAGGTACAAATCCCAGCGAACGGACCTTTTCCTTGACCCGTTCAACATCGTTCTGCGCTGCTTCCGACTTCATGACGATCAGCATGTTCCTACCACCTTCCAGTTGCCCCGCCACCGCCGGAGAGACCTCCGCCGCCGCTGAATCCTCCTCCGCCGCCAAAACTCCCTCCTCCACCGCCGAAACCACCGGGCCAGCCCCAGCCTGAATAGTAGCGACTGCCCCGCGATGAAATGCTCGCACGACGTCGTACGGTCATGAGCGGTCTAAGGAAGAATAACCACACCACGCCGAAGAAAACGATCGCCCCGAGTCCCAGACCCGGACCGGTCTTACCGCGGGTATCCACAATGTATTCGCCGGCCACTGCGCCGGCGATGGCATACACGCCGGCGATCAAGCCCCCAAAATACTGCTCGTCGCGGAACCTGGGCTTCATCTCCTTTTCAATGACCTGCCGGCAAAGGGCGTCCGTCAGGACGCCTTCCAGTCCATAGCCCACTTCGATCCGAACGGCCCGATCGTCAATCGCCACAACGATAAGAACGCCGTTGTTCTTCCCCTCCTGGCCGGGCCGGTTTTCCTCAAACACACGGTTCGCATATTCTTCAATGACCGTTTGACCCGTCGAACTCACCACGAGCACGAGGATCTGGTTCGACGTCGAATCCTCAAACGCTTTCAGTTCCTTTTCAAGCGAGGTCCATTCAGCAAACGAGAGGGAATTTGTAAAATCCGTGACGCGCTGGTCCAAACGTGGAATGTCGACGTCCTGTCCGCTGGAGACTCCCGCGAAGGCGCATACTGCCAACACGATAACGATAGAACGAAGCACCGGCATTAGAACTTCACCTGAGGAGCCTGTTCCGAACCTTGCACGGCCCTGAAATACTGTACTTCGCCAAAGCCGCCCATACCCGCGATGAAAGATGCAGGGAAACGCTTGATCATGACGTTGTATTTTTCCACCGTCTCGTTGAACCGCCGGCGTTCAACGCTGATGCGGTTTTCTGTCCCCTCTAACTGAGATTGCAGTGTCAGAAAATTCTGATCGGATTTCAGATTTGGGTAATTCTCTGTGATGACAAGGAGTCGCGACAAAGCCTGCGACAAGCCGTCCTGCGCCTGCTGAAATCGCGCAAATGCCTCTGGATCGCGGAGCACTTCGGGGGTGACTGTCATCTGGCCAATCCGTGCCCGCGCCGCCGTTACATTTTCGAGCACCGTTTGTTCTTGTTTGGCGAAT
>Ga0155966_1008_pt3 | contig 26245 bp, 17 predicted proteins | sample RifCSPlowO2_02_FD_107620 | JGI IMG/M metagenome (GOLD analysis project Ga0155966, IMG submission 107620) | Ignavibacteria bacterium RIFCSPLOWO2_02_FULL_55_14 | reverse complement strand
ACCAAATTCAAGTCCGTCAATCGAAAGGTGGCCGACCGGGCTCTGGAAGAGTCGTTCGCCTCCGCCAAATGTCCCGTTGATGACGACCGCTGCGACAACAAACGCGAGCGAAGAACGTTGGAATCGCTCCCAGGCGATTTTCCTTTGTGTCGAGATGGGTCGGAAATACGGCAGGAACGGCAGTTGCCAGGCCACAAAAATGAGGATCGCCAATCCTAAGGGCGACAGCATCAAAGGTGCTGCTGCGATGACGAGAATGACCCCTGTGCGAGGATCGCGAATCACGTCCTATTCTCCTGAGGAACGATCAACCGCTCGTCCTTTTTGAACCGAAACAGAAGTCTGGACGGCAAACCTGCGATCATTGAAGAGACGAGGATGTACGATAGCGCTTTGTCGATTGTGTCGGATGTGATCCCTTGGAGCCAGACACTTTGAAGGAGAGAAAATCCGGCCCCCCTAAAAAGGACAACGAGCAGGTCGGTTCCAGCGAATGTCACACCTCCAAAGACAAATGCTGCGATCGGAGCGGAGACTGTGGCCGTTATGACACCCTGGACAACTCCTGATGCTATTGCCGTCCACCACCGCCGGAAAGCACCAACCCGAGCCCATGCAGACGTTACGAGGGCAACAACAATGCCGACAGGGATGAAAAAGATCATAGCAGGGCTTCCGAGCGGTGCGGCCAGGATGTTGGAAGTGACTGCCGTTATTGCTGCCGGAGCGGGACCGGCCAACACGGCGCATAGGATGGTGCCGACCATGTCGAGATACAGAGGGATCTTCAGAAGCGAGGTGACCTGTCCCATGGAGACGTTCAGGGCAATGCAAAACGCCATCAGGGACAGCGCGGGATTCGGTAAGTGAAAATGGGCGGACGTCTTCATGGTGAAAAAAGAAAAACCCGACGCTCGGCCGGGTTTTTCGGAGTATGTGTGGTCCGGTTTCAGGCTCGGAAGAGCAGAATTGCCGGGTTTTCAAGGATCCTTGTGAGATCCTGCATGAACCGGGCGGCAACTGCTCCGTCAATGATGCGGTGGTCGGCCGAAAGCGTCATGTTCATGGTGTGCCCCACGACCACAACTCCTTTCTTCACAACAGGTTTTTCAACGATGGATCCTACGGCCAGGATCGCACCTTCCGGCGGCGTAATGATGGCAACGAATTGTGACACTCCGAACATGCCCAGGTTACTGACGGTGAACGTGCCGCCTGCATACTCTTCCGGCTTCAATTTTCTGATGCGCGCCCGTTCGACAAGGTCTCGCAATTCGCGGTTGATGTCCTCAATAGTTTTCTGGTCGCAATGACGGACGACGGGCGTGACAAGCCCGTCTTCGAGCGCAACGGCAACTGAAATATGAATGTCGCCGTGCTGCCGCATAGACTCGCCAAGATACGTGGCGTTCACCTGCGGATGCCGGGCAAGTGCGAAGCCGCATGCTTTCAGCAATATGTCTGTGAAGCCGATTTTGACGTCGCCGAGAGAATTGATCTGGTCGCGGAACGCCATGCAGGGCTCCATATCCACTTCCATGGTGACCTGGAAATGGGGGACCGTCTGCTTGCTCTCCGCCATTTTCTTGGCGATTGTTTTTCGGATGGGGGAGAGGGGGACATCCTGAGTCGGCTTGCGCACAGCGGGCTTGAATGGCGGTGCCGCGGAAAACGTACCGTGGGCCACAGCCGCTTCGACATCCTTGCGCACCACGCGGCCGAGGGGACCGCTACCGGGAATGCGGCCGATATCGACCTTGTTTTCCGAGGCGAGTCTGCGCGCGAGGGGTGAAGCTTTGACACGACCTGTTGCAGAAGGCTGGACCGGTGCAGCAGCTGCGTGCCCTTGCGGGGCCGCTGCCGCCGGCACAGCCGCTTTGGGGCTCTGCGTTGCTGCCGAAGCCGCCGGACCCGACTGCATCATTGCAGTGATATCCTCGTCCGCTCCGGCGATGATGGCGATCGGAGCACCAATGGGAGCCTTCCCTCCTTCGGCGACGAAGATCTTGCGGAGGATTCCCGAATCGTACGCCTCGAGTTCCATATCCGCTTTGTCCGATTCGATCTCGACGAGGACGTCTCCCTGTTTGACCTTGTCTCCCTCCTTGTAGCGCCACTTCAGAATGACCCCTTCGGTCATCGTGTCGCTCAACTTGGGCATCTGGACTTTGGTGGCCATGGCGATGTCAGGTCTTAATGAAGCGGGCGGTGGTAATCTTAAGGACAAACCGCGAATGAACGCTAATAAAAGCGAATTGAATAAGTTGTCTTAGCTTCGATATAACACGGCGTTCACTGCACGGAGTACCTTTTCTACATTGGGCAATGAGGCCTTCTCCAAATTGCTTGCATACGGGAGCGGAACGTCCTCCTGGTGCACACGTTCGATGGGTGCGTCGAGGTCGTCGAAAGCCCGGTGCTGCACTTCGAAAGCGATCTGTGAACCGACGCCGCTGAACGGCCATCCCTCTTCCACGATCACAAGTCTGTTCGTCTTTCTGACGGACCTGACGATCAAGTCCCAATCCATCGGCTTGATGGTCCGTGGATCGATCAGGTCGACGCTGATGCCCTGACTCTCGAGCTCCTTGACGGCCGGTATGGTGACGCGTTGGAGTATCTTCGACCAGGAAACGATCGTGACGTCGTTTCCCTCGTGGAGAACATTGCCGACGCCCAGCGGGATCGTGTACTCGCCGTCCGGGATCTCGCCCTTGTCGCCGTACATGACTTCGCTTTCGATGAAGATCACGGGGTTGTCGTCACGAATAGAAGTCTTCAAAAGTCCCTTTGCATCCGCAGGAGTGGACGGCATGACGACCTTCAGTCCGGGAATGTGGGCGTAGATGGATTCCAGGGCCTGCGAGTGCGTTGCACCGAGATTGTGTGCCGCGCCGCCCGGACCGCGAAACACGATCGGCACATGAAAATGGCCGCCGGACATGGACAGCATTTTTGCGGCGTGGTTCGCAATCTGGTCGTAGGCGACGAGAGAAAAATTCCATGTCATGAATTCGACGATGGGACGAAGCCCGACCATGGCCGCGCCGATACCGATGCCGGCAAACCCTTCTTCGGCGATGGGGGTGTCGACGACACGCCGGGCTCCCCATTTTGCGAGGAGTCCCTGGCTCACCTTGTAAGCACCGTTGTATTGGGCCACTTCTTCTCCCATAAGGAATACCCGTTCATCCCGGGTCATTTCCTCATCCATGGCCTGATTCAACGCTTCACGTAGACTGACGACCGGCATATTCAATTGTAGTGTCTATGGTTAAAGAATAAAAGACTAACCGCGAATGGACGCGAACAGGGATATATGAGGCAATCCTTGAACCCAATCTAGAAGAATATATTCGCGTTCATTCGCGGTTGAATCTTGTAACATGGTTACTTCTTGACGTACTCATGGCATATAAACATCATTCCACAATTCGTCCAGCGGCGGTTCAGGACTGTTCTCCGCGAATTCGACGGCTTCCTCGACGACTTTCTTGACCCGTTTTTCCGCCGAGTCAAAATATTCCTGCGTGACCAGGCCTTCCTCCTGCAGGAGTGAGCCGAATAGCAGCAGGGGATCCTGCTTTTTAAGTTCCTCGACTTCTTCTTTTGTACGGTAATGCCCGTGGATCGGGTCGGACATGGAATGCCCACGGTATCGATACGTGCGAACCTCCAGCAGGGAAGGGCGCGACTCGAGTTTTGCGAGGTCGGCTGCCTGCTTGACCTTCTTGTACACCTCCACGACGTTCATGCCGTCCACAATATCCCATCGCATGTCGACCGCAAGCGCTTTTTTGTAGAGATCCTCGACCGGAGATGATCGCTGGACGGAAGTACCCATGCTATACCGGTTGTTTTCGATCAGGAAAACGACGGGAAGTTGCCACAAACCGGCGAGGTTAATCCCTTCGAAGAAGGACCCGATGTTCGTTGCACCGTCTCCCATGAACGTGAGAATGACTTTCCGTTCCTTACGGTACTTGATCGCAAAAGCCACGCCTGCCCCGAGCGGAACTTGGCTTCCCACGATCGCATGGCCGCCCAGGAAATTCTTTTCGCGGTCGAAGTAGTGCATTGATCCGCCCTTGCCCTTGGTCGTGCCAGTGTGCTTTCCCAGGAGTTCGGCCATGCATTTCTTCGGGTCGAGCCCCTTCGACAGAGCCAAGCCGTGGTCACGATAAGCAGTGATGACGTAGTCATCCGGCGTGATAGCGGCAACGGCGCCGGTACACACGGCCTCCTGTCCATTGTACAAATGACAGAATCCACCGATCTTGCCCATGCCGTAAAGCTGTGCGGCCTTCTCCTCGAAACGACGGACGAGCAACATGTCGTCGTACCAGGCCAGGAGCGTGTCTTTTGGGAGTCCTAAAGTCTTGGAGGCGGAAGCCGGAGCTTGAGCTGCGGCGGTCTTCGTCATGATTTGTTTTATCAGGAATGGAAATGAACGGTCCAAATATAGCGAATTATCGGCAGAAATAACACTTCTCAGCAGCACCTCATGACCATGCCGGAAACCTTCGTCGCCGGAATGTCCTGCCCGTCATACGGGTCCTTTCCCTGGACCAGCACCCGATGCCATTTTTTCAGTGCTTCGTAGATGATGATCACCGCGCATACCATCATGATGGCCGTGAGGACCGAAGTCACATATCCCTGGGTGGCCTTATCGGACGTTGCCGTAAGAGGCCAGAAATTCTGAACGATGTTCATATATCCCGCCGTCAGCGTTGTTGTCGAAACAAAGATCATGGGGATGGCAGTCACCCACGCGTAACGTGCACGGCCGGAATTGATGATGTAGGTCGTTCCCACACACAGAGCGACGGCCGCCAGCAATTGATTCGCAGTGCCAAACATCGGCCAGATCATGCTGATGCTGCCGTTCCAAATGAACCAGGCCCATCCGAACACTATGACGCTCGTGGCGATCATGTTCCCCGGGATCCACGTTGTCCGCTCGAACGGCTTCCAGGCCTTGCCGACGAATTCCTGGACGAGAAATCGCCCCACCCTCGTACCGGCGTCGATCGTCGTGAGAATGAACAGTGCCTCGAACATGATGGCGAAGTGATACCAATACGACATCAGGGAGGCCATTCCCGGGAGCGCGGTAAAGATCTGTGCAAACCCGACGGCGAGGGAAACGGCTCCGCCGGGCCTGCCGGCGACCTGTTCGCCCACTTCCGCCGAAAGTAGGTCCAAGTTCACCGTCGCCATGCCAAGCTGCTGGAACTTCTCCGGCGACAAGTTGATGGCATAGTAATCACCTGGGTGGAGTGAACAGGCCGCGATGAGGGCGACAATTCCTACAATACCTTCCATCAACATCGCACCGTACCCGATCATGCGTGCGTCCGGTTCGTGGCCGACCATCTTCGGAGTCGTACCGGTCGCAACGAGCGAATGGAATCCCGAGATCGCGCCGCATGCGATCGTAATGAACATGAAGGGGAAGAGTGTGCCGGGTATGATCGGTCCGCCACCATGGATGAAGTCGGTGACGCTGGGCATTTTCAATTCCGGAGCCACAACGATGACGCCGATGATGAGCACGAGCACAGTACCGAGCTTCATGTACGAACTGAGGTAGTCGCGCGGGACGAGCAGCAGCCACACGGGAAGTACCGATGCCGCAAAGCCGTACAGTGCCAGAGCGATCACGAGCTCTTGACGCGAAAGAAGAAAATACTGCTCGAGGAACGAGCCGGGAATGAACGCTCCCCCAACCACCGCAAGAAGAACTGAGATGACGCCGATCGCACTTCCTTCAAGAATGTGTCCCGGCCGTATGCGATACATCCATAATCCGACAAACACTGCGATGGGGATCGTCATGGCAATGGTGAATGTCCCCCAGGAACTCTCGTAGAGTGCATTCACGACGGCTAGTCCAAGGCCGGCGAGGCTTACGATGATGATGATGAGAATGCTGATAGACCCGACGATGCTGGCGAGAGGGCTGATCTCTACGCGCGCGATTTCAGCGAGCGATCGGCCGTTCCGCCGTAGGGATGCGGCCAGGGAGACAAAGTCATGGACCGCCCCTCCAATCACCACGCCAATAAGGAGCCAAAGGAATCCGGGAAGGAAGCCGAACTGAGCCGCGAGTGTTGGACCGATAAGAGGTCCGGCTCCGGCAATCGCAGCAAAGTGATGCCCGAACAGGACCCACTTGTTCGTGGGCTGATAATTCTGTCCGTCGTTGAATACATGGGCGGGCGTTGTGCGGGTCCCGTCAAGTGCGAGGACCTTTGCCGCCAGGAAGGCGCTGTAGTAGCGATAAAAGATAGCCATAACGCACAGGGCGCCGAGTATAAACGGTAGGGCATTCATCCGTTCTCAGATTTTGGAAGGTTGAAGGAAACGTCGAATGCTATGAAAAGAAAAACGGGGATGCAAAAGGCGGCATGGTGATTAGGCGGCAAAATGACTATGTTTTGTTCACACCTATCGACGGGTTTGATTCGCACGACAAAAGGGAGGCTGCATGAAAACGCCGTTTCTGGCACTTCTTTTCCTCACGTGGTGTATTCCAAGTTTCCTTTTGGCACAGTCCGATGCAAGTGAAAAAACGACCGCGTTCGGACTCCATGTCAGCAATATTTCGGGGACCGGGCTTTCCATGCGCAACCACATTTCGGGAAAGACTTCATTCCAGTTTACTGGCGGGATCATTTCCATCAACGGGGAGACCAAGTGGTCGATAGGCTCAGACCTTTTGTACCGCATTGCGCGGATGCCGGATATGGATATCACAATCGGTCCGGCGACGGGGATTGGCGGGGGGAGTTCCAAAGAGTCGGGAGTTTCTTTTGGATTTGGCATTGGAGCTGATTACCGTTCGCCTTCGGACGTGACGTCGAACTATATGATTGCAACTGCTCGACTGTACTATCCGGCGGTGTATTCGGGCTCTGGCGACGTTTCGATCGGTGGAGGATTGTCGTTCATGGTGGCCTTCTGAAAAGCTAAACTGCTTGCTCTCCTTTCAATTTTTGGCTATATTTACGAATACCAATTGCTGTCAATCGGGGGAAGGCCGACATCCAAAATCAATGATCTAGGCCTGAAAACAGCACGTATTTTGTGGGGGATCGTAGCTCAGTCCCGTTCCATCCGAACTTGCGAAGCAAGTTCGTAGATGGAACGAGGACCCCGCCCATATTGGATTTAAGTATAGTGGGCGGGGTTTGGTTAGAGCGCCTGCCTGTCACGCAGGAGGTCGTCCCGATTCGCCAACGGCGAATCGGGAAGTCTCGTCGATCCCGCCCGTTAGTTGTGATGATTGTGCGACGGCTGTTTTCCGGGGGAGGAAACAGTGCATTACGTCTATATAATACAGAGTGATGTTGATGGATCGTATTATGCAGGGTATTCTCGCAATCCGCCACTTAGGGTTATTCATCATAATGATGGATGGACGAGATCGACAAAGGCCAAGAGACCGTGGAAGTTGGTTTATGTGGAGGAATTCTTGACAAAATCTGAGGCCCTTCGTCGGGAACGCGAGATCAAGAAGAAGAAAAGTCGAAAGTTTCTTGAGAAATTGATTCGCAGTGCCGGAAGCAAGAATCAATAAGTTTGATAAAGGAAGAGGGATCGTAGCTCAGTTTGGTTAGAGCGCCTGCCTGTCACGCAGGAGGTCGCGAGTTCGAGTCTCGTCGGTCCCGCTGATGGTGGTTACAGATGCCTGTCGCCTTCATCGCTTCATCTTCGTCGAAGCGAAGAGGTCTCGTTCCGTTCGCGGGACAAACAGAAGAGGCAAGAGGTCGTCCCGATTCGCTAGAGGCGAATCGGGAAGTCCCGTCGGTCCCGCAGTAGCAGATGAATCAGCGAAAAGCTGAGTATTCAGTTCAATTCCTTTTGTTCTCCCGGTAAATCCGCCTTTTGCAGGGCGGATTTTCTGTTTCGTGTAGATTCGTGAAGATTCATGGGTGATCGTAACGAGGCGGTCTTTTCAAAATCATTTCATTGAGAACTCAGTTGGGCCTCCGCGAAGAAATCCAGCGTCGCCGCACGTTCGCGATTATTTCCCATCCTGACGCGGGAAAAACAACGCTGACCGAGAAATTACTGTTGTATGGAGGCGCGGTGCAACTCGCGGGTTCTGTAACAGCCCGCAGAAAACAGCGCCAATCCACGTCCGATTGGATGGAATTGGAGCGCAAGAGGGGCATTTCCATCAGCGCCACGGTGCTGCAGTTCGATTACAATGGATTTCGTATTAATCTCCTCGATACCCCTGGTCATCAGGATTTTTCTGAAGATACCTACAGAGTCCTCACAGCCGTCGACGCCGTCGTTATGGTTATCGATGCGGCGAAAGGAATCGAACAGCAAACCCGAAAGCTCTTTGAAGTATGCCGCCGAAGGGCCATACCGATCTTCACATTCATGAACAAGCTGGACCGTCCGACAAAAGACCCGTTGGCCCTGCTGGACGAGCTGGAAAGCGTTCTGAAAATCGGCGCGGTGCCCATGAATTGGCCGCTGGGTACCGGCTTCGAATTTCGCGGCGTGTTTGACAGGGTGGCGAAACACGTGCACTTGTACGAGATGAACGCCAACGGCTCGTATCGTGCCCCCGTGGAGATCTCGGACATCAATGACCCTATAGTCCGCGAGCGCCTTCCCGATGCCACGTATCATACGATGGTGGAAGAACTTCATATGCTCGACCACGCAGGCGAGGTCTTCAACCCCGATGCCGTCCTGAAAGGTCGATTGACCCCAGTGTTCTTTGGGAGCGCACGCAACAACTTCGGCGTTCAGCTCCTCCTCGATGGGTTTCTGACGTATGCCGGAACACCACGTCCTCGCTCGAGCAACGGAATTGTTATTCCCGTCGAACACAAAGCGTTTTCCGGATTCGTCTTCAAGATCCAGGCCAACATGGACCCCCGTCATCGTGACCGAATCGCGTTCTTGCGGATCTGTTCAGGCAAGTTCACGCGTGACATGACCGCGATCCATACTCGCTCGGAGAAAAGCCTCCGGCTCTCAAGCGCCAGCAAGCTCTTTGGACAGGAACGTGAGACAATCGATGAGGCATATCCGGGAGACATCGTCGGATTCGTAGGACAGTCGAGTCTCGGCATCGGGGACACGCTGACCGAAGATGCATCGATAGTCTACAATGAAATACCTCGTTTCCCGCCCGAGTGCTTTGCTATCCTGCACAATCCGAACCCCGGGAATTACAAGAAGTTTCGTGACGGCGTCGACCAGTTGCTTCAAGAAGGCGTCGTCCAAGGACTTCAGTTGAAGGATTCGGGACAGCGTACGCAAATCCTCGCGGCCGTCGGGCCTCTTCAGTTCGAGGTCGTCCAATATCGGTTGGAAAGCGAATACGGGGCCCCGTCGAGACTGGAATCTGCGGAATGGAAAATGCTCAGGTGGATCGATCCAATGTTTGACATGAAATCATTTCCCCGCGGCGCACTTCCGACAGGTTGTGCTTTAGTGGAGAATTCTACGGAACAGCTGGGGATTCTTTTCACCGGAGACTGGGCGTTAAATTACTTCATGGAAAAAAATCCTGACATTGGGCTTTCGGAATTACCGTTTGAAATGTAGTCTGGAATTGCCGGACTGACCGCATCTTCAGTACGACCCTCAGGCGAGACCGTTTTCCCTCAAAACTCCAGTTTATTTCGAATTTCTTTTTCCCCTATTTCGAACCACTGTTTTTCCTGGGGATTTCTGCAATATTCATATTTTCCAATGACTTACAGACGCCCGGAGTATGAGCCGGGCTAGGTCATGACGGGAAGTCATTGATTTTTCGTCACGATTTCTGATTTTGCTATTGACAATAACTTCAAAAGGCCTATATTTATTGAAGTTTTTCGATGTGCATCAGAATCATGCTGATTTCATTGATGTTTCTCATGGGCTCAGAGGGCCCATAAACCTTCCACTAATCCAAAGGATCCTTGTATGGCAAAATCAATGTCGAAGAGCCAGATTGCCGCGCATCTAGCGAGCAAATTCGACCTCAAGAAAAAGGTCGCAGTTGGCCTTCTCGAAGAGGTTGCCAATCTTTCATATCGGGAAGCGAAGAATTCCTTCACCCTTCCGGGTATCGGCAAGCTCGTATTGGTAAACAGGAAAGCCCGTATTGGCCGGAATCCTGCGACAGGCGAACAGATTCAAATCCCGGCAAAGACGGTTGTGAAATTCCGTGTTGCAAAAGCCGCGAAGGAATCGATTCTCGGCGCACCGCCGAAATAAGTTTCAACATTTCGTTCCCTATTCTAGGGCGTTCAGCCGCATGGTTGAACGCCCTTTTGCTTTTCATAGACTTTGCGCCGCCGTACTGTTAGATTTCCCCACCAAGACCAGATTCTCCTCGAGAAATCATGGACCCAAAAGTCAATGTGTACAGTTCATTCGAATCCGAAATGCGGGTCCGGCCGGATGACCTGGATGTCAACGCCCATGTCCATTATACTCGGTATCTCGACTATGTCCTTGCCGCCCGGTACGATCAAATGGAACGATGTTATCTCATGCCGATGTCCGAGTTCACGAAACGAGGTTTTGGCTGGGTTGTGAGAACAGCCCATGCAGAATTCAAGCGTCCACTCGGCATGGGGGAGTATTTCATCGTGCGGACAGCAATCGAAGAAATGAGGAAGGACGGCGTTCGTGTTACATTCAGCATCAGACGCAAGGACAACAACAAGGTTTGCTGCGAAGGATTCATAGAGTATACGATGATCGATGCTGTGAGCGGTAGATCGACATCGATCCCACCCGACATTGTCGAAAAATACTCCATATGAGGAAAGGACATTGGGTGCATTCAATCGCCTTGACTCTGCTCATTGCCGGCAGCGTCCTTGGACAGCTTACCTTCAAGATTAAAGAAGGAGAGGAATACAGGGTGGAAACGGTTATTCGGAACCTGGAAGTCCCCTGGTCAATGGCATTCGACCCTGACGGCAATTTGTTTGTCACCGAACGTCCCGGGCGGCTTCGGCGGATTCAGAGGGGAGGTTCTACTGCGGAACTCATTGCCGAAATTGAGGATGTGAGTAGCTCAGGAGAGGGGGGATTGATGGGTTTTGCCCTGCATCCGGCTTTCGGGGTGAATAGGCTGTTGTATGTCAGCTACACATTCTCATCCTTGGCAGGCAGAGGAAATCGGGTGGTGAGATATCGGTATGCGAACGGAGAGCTTCGGGAGCCGAAGGTGATTGTCGATGACCTTCCGGGTTCGTTTGTCCACAATGGCTGCCGCATAAAATTCGGTCCGGACGGAAAGCTCTACATTACGGCCGGGGATGCAGCCAAATGGGATCGGGCCCAGAAGATGGATTCTTACGGGGGGAAGGTCCTCAGAGTGAATGATGATGGGACGATACCCACGGACAATCCATTTCGGGATTCGCCAATATTTGTCATGGGCGTTCGGAATCCGCAGGGTCTTGCCTGGGACCCGATCGGGGGATCACTTTGGGAGACAGAGCACGGCCCGTCAGGATTTGAGGGAAGGGGGAGCGGGGGAGACGAGGTGAACATCTTGGTCTCAGGCAGGAATTATGGGTGGCCTGTGATCAGTCATAAAGAGAAGAGGAAGGGGTTGGAATCTCCCGTACTAGAGTATTCGCCGGCTGTAGCGCCTTGTGGGGCTTCATTTGTGGCAGGGAAAGCTCTATCGGTGCTTCAAGGAAATCTCTTTGTCGCATGTCTGCGTGGAGAAAGGATAGTACGTATCGTACTGGATTCGAGAAAAAGGACAAATGTCTCATTTGAAGAATCGCTTTTGCAGGGGACATACGGGAGAATTCGGGACGTGGTCGAAGGACCTGACGGATTTCTCTACTTTTGTACGAGCAACAAGGATGGAAGAGGACGTCCAAGTAAGGATGATGACCGAATTTTGAGAATCACACCGAAGTAGTTCCATGAAGATGAAAATGGACCTTGGAAAGTCATTTTTTGCTTGACATTCGAGGCATTAGCGGTAAATTAGAGGTCACTTTGTGGAAGCCCTTCCACGAAAAGTGATCTTGTCAGTCACCATCTACGATATCGCGCGAGAAGCAAACGTCGGCATCGGGACTGTCTCACGGGTGTTCAATAATCACCCGAGTGTTTCAGAAGAGACGAAGCGTCGAGTCCTGAAGGTTGCCGCACGACTGAACTACCGTCCGCATCCGTACGCACGGGGTCTCGCTCGAAAACGTACGAACTCCATTCTCGCCGTCGTTCCGTTCTTCACCACGTTCTTCTTCGTCGAAATCCTCCAGGGCGTTCAGGCACGACTTACGGACGATGAGTGCGACCTCATCCTTCACGGCGTGACGCACCCCGACCACGCGGAACAATCGCTCCGCCGCGTCAGCAATCGGGGCCGCTTTGATGGGATCCTGTACTTCTCCATGCAACTGCCGGAAGAATTTGTGTCGGAAGTGACTCAGCTGAAAGTACCGCTCATCCTCGTCGATGCATATCATCGCCTGTTCGATTCCTTCACAGTTGAAAACGTCGAAGGGGCAAGGGCTGCGACGAAGCATTTGATCGATCTTGGGCACAAACGGATCGGCATGCTAAGCGCCAATGTCGCAAGTCTGCCGGCCCGGGATCGCCTGAAGGGATACAAACAGGCGCTCAAAGAAGCAGGCATCACGCCCGATGCCTCACTGATACGATCGAGTAACTCGCCGATCCTCGACGGCTTCACCCGCGATACCGGATACACCTTGATGAAGGATTTCCTGAACAGCGGGTCTGTGCGTCCGACGGCCGTTGTTGTATCCAGCGACATCCAGGCGGCGGGAGCGCTCGAGGCGATCGCCGAGGCGGGAGTGCGCGTGCCGGACGAGATCGCAGTCATAGGATTCGACGACATTGAGCTTGCGCGGCACATTGGACTGTCGACGATGCGACAACCGATGGCTGCCATGGGACGCTTGGCGATGCAACGTTTGTCGGAGCGCATCGGGAATCCGACGATGCCGACCGTGCACCAAACCTTCATTCCCGAGCTCGTCGTACGACGAAGTACCGTATCGGGCGGGGTCGTTTCCTCACGGCCGGAACCCTTTGTTGCGGTGGAAGCATGAGACCAACATACTTCCGGATGAGGACTCTTCGTCCGATGCTTATCATCGCGAAATGTGCGGTTCGGGTCGCGTTTGCGGCAACATTCCTTTTCGCAACCGCTGACGCCGGAACGACGGGAAAGATACGCGGATTGGTCAAGGACAAAAAGACGGGGGAGGTTCTTATCGGGGCGAATGTCCGCGTGGACGGGACTGGACTTGGAGCTTCGACGGACATTGACGGCATGTATACCATTCTCAATGTTCCCCCTGGTGAATATTCCCTGGTCGTTTCGATGGTGGGGTATGGTCCGTCCCGTATTACGGAAGTACGGGTGAAGATCGACCTCACGACAACGATCGATGTGGAGCTCGCTGAAGCACTCGTCGAAGCACAGGAGGTGGTTGTCGTAGCCGAACGTCCGCTTATTCAAAGAGACTTGACGGCTACGACTGCCGTCGTGGGCAGGGAAGAGCTGAACGTGCTTCCGGTGACAGAGTTCAGTCAGGTGCTGGCGCTCCAGGCCGGCTTCGTTTCGGGTAGCCTTCGCGGTGGCCGGAGCGGCGAAGTGGCCTATTGGATCGATGGTGTGCCGGTGACCGACGTATATGACGGCAGCCAGGTGGTGGAGGTCAACAAGAACCTCGTGCAGGAAATGCAGCTCGTGTCGGGTGCGTTCAACGCCGAATACGGCCAGGCGATGTCGGGCATCGTCAATATCGCCACGCGGGAGGGTGGGGGATCGTTCAACGGAGGTCTCGGCTTCTACGGCGGTGACTATGTCAGCGGTGACAATGTCATGTTCATGGGTATCGACCGGGTCGCCCCGTTCGCCATTCGGAACTTCGAAGGGAATTTGAGCGGTCCTTTGTTTGGCGAAGACGTGACTTTCTTTGTGAATGGAAGGCACATTTACTTCGGCGGGTACCTCAACGGCGTGCGACGATTCAACCCATCCAACATTGCGTATACCGACAGCACGGGCACGTTTAAGTTGTATCGCGACGCGTCCGGCAAAGGTGACAGCGCATTTGTGCCGATGAACTGGAGCGAACGCGGATACGCTCAGGGTAAGCTCACCGTGCGCGTCACTCCGACGCTGAAGGCTTCGTACAACGCGATCTATGACGATAACGTCGCCAAGGCATACAGCCGCGGTTATACGTTGAATCCCGACGGCATTGGAAATACGTTGACCACAAGTCTGACGCAGATCCTCCAGGTAACGCACACGCTCAGCTCTTCATCCTTCTACACTCTCGGCGGTTCATATTTCGACAAATGGATCCGCTATCATCTGTACGATGACCCTCACGACCGCCGGTACATCCACCCACAAGTATCGCAGACGTACGATTCGTACAGCGCATTTACGGGGGGCACTGATCTAGGTCGGTTCGAGCGCAGAACGCAAAGCTTCCTGATCAAGGCCGACTTGTCCACGCAGGTTGACGCTTCGAATCTTGTGAAAGTTGGCGTGGAAACCCGGCGGCACTCTGTGGAGATGGAAAGTTACACGCTGCGTCCGATCCTGGGCCAATCGGCGTTCAACCCCGCTTCGAGCTCTCCGTTTATCACCACGGAGATCCCCGCAGACACTGAGGCCGCCTACAATAGGTATCTGCGTCGCCCGGAAGAATTCTCGGCGTATGTTCAGGACAAGATGGAGTTCAAGGATCTGATCATCAATATCGGATTCCGTGTGGATTGGTTCCTGCCGGACGGAGTTGTGCTTGCCGACGAAAGCGATCCGAGCATCTACAACCCGCTGAAGCCCTCGAACAGATTCCACGACAACAACGGGAACGGATCGCAAGATTCGGGTGAAGCAACTAAGACTGCGAAAGAACGAAGTTCCTATTGGTATAAGAAAGCCCGCAACAAGTTCCAGGTCAGTCCGCGCTTCGGCGCTTCCTTCCCCATCAGTGCTTCCGGCGTCGTCCATTTTTCCTACGGCCACTTTTTCCAGGTTCCCAGGTTCGAACGACTGTATGAGAATCCGGACTTCAAGATCGGATCGGGGTCGGGCGAGCACATTGCGGTGGTGGGGAATGCGGACCTTGTGCCGGAACAGACGATCAGCGGAGAGTTGGGCGTGCAGCAGCAGGTAAATGAAGACATTTCGATGGACCTGACGCTTTATTTCCGAGATATCCGAAACCTCACCGGAACACGTGGAGCTGAGATCGTCGTGTTTGGAGGCTCTGCGACGTACGACAAGTATGTCAACAGCGACTTCGGGTTCGTCAAGGGCATCGTCCTGTCGTTCAACAAGAGATTCGTGGACGGATTTGGTGCGACGCTCGACTATACATACCAGGTCGCCAACGGCACTGCATCCGACCCCTCGGCTGCGCGCAATGCCCTTGCGGGCGGGGCATTGCCGGAGGTGCAACAGGTACCGCTTGCATGGGATCAACGCCATACGCTGAACGTTACCGCTTCGTACAACGGCGAAGCTTGGGGATTGAGCCTCATCGGACAGTACGGCAGCGGATCACCATACACGCCGCGCCGGTCCGCGGACGCCACGGCGCTGCTGACGAATAGCCAGACGAAACCGCAGTATTTCAACGTTGACGGCAGAACGTATTATACGGTCGATCTCGATGCCCTCCGCCTCGTGCTGTTCGCCCGTGTCTTCAATCTGTTCGACATCCGGAACGAAGTCGGAGTCTTCGACGATACCGGGCGGGCGGGGTTTACGACCGACATACAGCGTGCCCGCGCAACCAATCCGCGCGAATACGTGAACACCATCGACGAGTACTTTCGGATTCCGACGAACTATTCGGAGCCGCGCCGGGTCGAATTCGGCATGAATGTGGAATTCTGACATGTCGAGCCGAACATTCCAAGTGACCGTCGCAGCTCTCCTTCTCCTTCCGATGATGGTCGATGCCCAGGTAAGCGACAGGGTGTACCGACGCACGGGCGTTCACAACGCGAACCAGGTAAGGACGGTCTTTGGCAACTGGGGCGTCATCGGTCAACCGTCATCCGGTGGTCCGCGTGGCGCGTGGAAGAATGACAACAACGGGTATTTGGGCGACGTCAGCCCGATCGTAGGGGCGGAAGTGAACTGGCAGGGAAAGATCTTTCAGTCGGTAGTTTCTGTGCCGGTCAATCGTCCGGGTACCGCGGACACGGACCCGTCCAGCGGAAAGTATTGGACGTTCGAGCCCCAAGATGGTTACTTCAACGCGAACAAAGAGAAAGTGGCGATGAGCACGGACGCGGAGTCGTGGCCTCCTTCGTGGCCGGACAAGCTCACTGACCCGGTTGATCCAGGTTGGCGAGGATCCTGGAATGGGTATTTCGGGAAACGCATCAACGCCGACCAGGAAAGCTATTTCGTACTGGACGACAACAACGACGAGCGTTGGAACTTTGCCGCAAAAAACACGAAGGGCGTCAGCTTCAAACCGGACAGCCTTAATCCACTGCGGAATGGCCTTGCTTTGGAAATGCGTGTGCGAGGGATGCAGTGGTCGCAGTTCCTCGCGAAGGATAATATTTTCTGGCTGTACGAGATTACAAATACCGGCACGACGGACTACAACAAGGCCGTCTTCGGCATGCTGGTGGGCACATATGTCGGCGTGACGGGGACAGACGATTCTCCCCGTGAGTATGACGACGATTGGTCGTTTTACGATGTCCAGACCAACCTTACCTATACAGGAGATTTTCCCCGTTCCAATGCCCGCAACCCGTTGTGGGTCGGACCCGTCGGCATGGTGGGATATGCTTTTCTGGAAAGCCCGGGGAATCCGTACGACGGCATCGATAACGACGGTGACTCGGACACGACCGGTTTTTCAGGCGGCGCGGTAAAGTTTAATCAAACGAGTTTTGACTCCGTGACGATCAACGCTGGAATGCAGATCGTCCTCATTAACCAGGATTTTTCCCGGACTGTCTACAATGTGACCGCAGTGGACAGTCAGTTGGTGACCACGCGCGGCCTCTCGCTATACATCAGGCCTGGTATAACAAGGCTTGTCGAGGGAAACGTCCTCCGGGATGTCTCTACCGGCAACACGTTCATCAATCCGAACGCTTATGACGGCGTGGACAACGACTTTGACGGCCTCATCGACGAAAATTCCTTTGTGCATTACCGCCAGGTGAAACGGACCAATACCGTGCCGCCAAAGACGCTGATCGATGTGCTTCGGCCAGTGCGGTATATCAATTACGCGACAGGAGCCGGCACGAATCCGCAGAGTATGATCGATGAAAAGCGGACGGACAGGTTTGATAACGACCAAGATTGGGTGCTTGGAACCGACGACGTGGGCCGGGACGGAATCGACGGCACCGGAGACGGTGGCGAAGGCGACGGCGTTCCGACATCGGGCATCGACGCCTTCGGGAACGATACAGGACTTCCGGGAGAACCGAATATCGACAAAACGGATGTCTCGGAATCTGACCAGATTGGATTGACCAGTTTCTACTACTTCACGCCCGCAAGCAATGTGTTTTTCAATCTGGACTCAACGCTTTGGCAGAACCTTGCTCCTGGATTCTTCTCTGTGCCAGAAACAATTGTAGAAAATCGGCCGGAGGGGGGACAGGACGGCGACTTCTTCTACGGGTCGGGCTATTTTCCCTTGCTAGCCGGGACAACAGAGCGGTTCTCTCTCGCGCTTGTGTATGGCGGCGGAAAGGGAGGGGGAATAGAAGAAGACATCACCGATCTTCTGAAGAACAAACAAACTGTGCAGAAGATCTACAACAGCAATTACCAGTTCCCCCAGCCACCGGACAAACCGACGTTGACGGCCGTGCCTGGTGACAAACAAGTTACTTTGTATTGGGATCGTAAAGCTGAAGCTACTGTCGATCCGGTACTGAAGGTTAGGGACTTTGAAGGCTACAGGATTTATAGGTCAACGGACCCCGATTTTTCGGACATTTTCACGATCACGGATGCCACTGGTTCGCCTCAGGGATACCGTCCACTTGCACAGTTCGACTTGAAGAACTCTGTGTCCGGCTACTTCAGGGCGGACGACGAGCTTTTCCAGGGGTCTTCTGGATTTTCCTTCTACCTCGGCGGCAACAGCGGATTATCGCACTCGTATGTCGATCGCGGCGTAGAAAATGGTCGTCGCTACTACTACGCACTTGTGGCCTACGACCGCGGGGACGAACTCATCGGTATTTTCCCTTCGGAGAATACGAAGATCATTAGAGTCTCTTCGTCCGGCGAGGTCACGAAAGACGTGAACACGGTAATTGTCGTTCCGAACGCAAAAGTGGCCGGCTATGAACGGCCTGAGGACGCGATCCCCCTGGACGTCCAAACGCGATACGGTACCGGATCAGTATTGTATCGTATCCTGGATGAGACGAAACTCACCGGCCATTCGTATCGGGTGACCTTCCTTGATACCCAGGTCGACCGGGTGGATAATAACGGTAATGGACTGATCGATGCCGCAGATTCATCCGAATATTTGCGACAAACCACCCAATATTTTGTGTACGACGAAAACGAGATCATCGAGGACTTCTTCGCTCAAGACACTGCCCTCGTAAAACTGAACCACAAGCATATTATCAGGAGCTCCGTCGTTGTCCGAACATCGAACGGCGTGATCCTCAGTCCTACGAGTTACAATCTCGATACGACGAGGGGCGAAATTCGCGGTGCAGCCCCGGGAGCCATGCCGACCGACGCCAAGTACAGCATTTCATACACCTATTATCCCATCCATGGCAGTCCATACATCAAATCCAGCCCGTTTGTCGCTGAGACCAATGACGCAGAGGACTTCGATGGACTGACATTGATGTTCGAAAACCAGTGGGATATAGTGCTCATCGATTCCCTGTCGCGCTGGCGCGGCACGAACGCGTATGTCTTCAATTTCGTTCCATTCGAATACTACGACGATCTTGGGGTACTGATTGCCTTGGGGTATGCCCGGCCGGCGGATTACGACATCGTTTTTTCGAACACCGTCGTTGACACTTCGTACGAAGACCCGGTCTTATTTACTCCGGCCGTTCCAGTGAATTTCCGCATTTTCAATCGCACAGAAAAAAGGTTTGTCAAGTTCCTCTTTGGCGAAAGCGTCTTTGACGGCAAGTTGGGTGCCATTGAAGAACTGGTCCTCGTCGAGCCCGATTCCAACGGAACACTCCGGTACACATGGGACATTTTCTTTATCAACAAATTCGGCGAATCCGTGGATGTGGTCTACGACTTGAAGACAGGAGACACTTTGCAGCTCAGGACGAGCAAGCCGTTCCGCGAAGGAGATACGCTTCGTCTTGCACCCGCTCTGCCGCGCGTGAACGCAGTCCAGGCGGCAAAGGATCTCGGTAGAGTGCGTGTTGTGCCAAACCCGTACGTCGCCGCTTCTGCGCACGAATCGCCCTTGCCTCCGGGCGTCACTGTCGGTCGTTTGCGGAGAGTTGATTTCACCAGGCTGCCTGCCCGGTCGAAAGTCCACATCTACACTGCCCGCGGCGAACACGTGATTTCGCTGCAGCACGACGGAGACATTGAGGACGGGACGATCTCCTGGAACTTGAAGTCGAAGGAAAACCTGGACATCGCGTTCGGAGTGTACTTCTACGTCGTTGAGAGCGACGCAGGCACGCAAACCGGGAAGATGGCGATCATCAAGTGAACGAAATGAACCGACATCAGAATGTTCTGCTTCGGGCTGCGAGCCTTATTCTGTTGACGGCGGTGATCGCCACCGGACAGGCGAAGATTGCGACAACTGCCGCCCAGTTCCTCGGAATTCCGGTCGGTCCCCAGGCCGTGTCCATGGGTTCGGCGTTCGTTGCATCGACTGAGGATGTGACCGGACTCTATTGGAACCCGGGTTCGGTCGGTTTCCTCGACAGAACACAGGTCGCCTTCTCAAATACCGAATGGCTGGCGGGCTCTCAATTCCGGTGGATCGGCGGCATTCTGACGGCTGACGGGGTCAACTATTTTGGTGTGAGCCTGACGAACCTTGATTACGGCGAGGATGAAGTGACGACCGTGGAATCTCCCGACGGCACGGGGGAGAGGTGGAGCGCGTCGGACGTTGCGTTTGCAGTGACGTACACGCGCAGGTTTACGGACAGGTTCGCGATCGGCGGCTCGGGGAAGTTCATCCATCAGCGCATCTACAACGAATCAGCGAATACGCTCGCCTTCGATTTCGGTTTGCTGTTCCTCACGGGGTTCAACGACATGCGGTTGGGCATGTCCATCTCCAATTTCGGAGGGGACATGAATCTCGACGGACGCGACCTTCTTCAACGGGTGGATATCGACCCGGCAAACAGCGGGTCGAACAAGAATGTCCCGGGAAAACTGAAGACGGATGACTGGCCCATTCCATTGCTGTTCCGCGTCGGTGTCGCGATGGACGTGGTCAAGAATGATATGCTTCGGTGGACGCTGGCGGCTGACGCACTGCGGCCAAGCGACAATGTCGAATCGGTGAATGTGGGAACGGAGGTCGGATGGGGAGACATGCTCTTTCTCCGCGGGGGATTCAAGGGCATTGGTTTGGACAACAGTGAAGAAGGACTTTCCTTCGGCGGCGGAGTGAAGGTAGCCATCGAGGGTTTGGCAACCATGGAAGTGCATTACGCGTATACGCAATTCGGTTTCTTTGGAAATCTCAACACTATTGCTCTTTCTGTGTCTATGTGAACGCTGTAGATTGATTTTACCAGGATGCAAGAAGTACAACTGTACCTCACAATTCACTAATCAGGAAGGATCGCAACATGAATCGAACCATACGGCTTCTGATGGGAGCCCTGTTGGTCCTGCCAAGTGTGATGTTCGCCCAGGTATTGCGGGAGGACTTCACCGGGGCCCTGGGAACTCAGCTGACTACGGCTGGATGGACGCAAAGCGGATCGACGGCGACGAATCCCGTCACCATCGATAGCGCCGGTCTGACCCTGACCCAGTTTCCCGGGTCGGGTGTCGGGAACGCCGCCGTTCTGAAAACATCGGGACAGGACGTCTATCGCTCTTTTGCGGCGTTGAATTCCGGTTCCGTCTATCTCTCGTTCATGCTCAAAGTTTCATCGGCTGCAACGGGCGATTACTTTATCGCACTCTCGCCTTCGGCACTGCAGACGAATTACTACGGCAGACTCCACATCAAGGCGTCCGGTGGAGGATTCTCCGTGGGTCTTAACAAGAGCAATGAAGTAACAGGCGGTGCGGTGTACGGTACGACCGTCATTGGGTTTGACACAACTGTTGCGGTCGTAATGAAGTACACGTTCTCTGCCGGAGATTCGAATGACGTGATCGATGTGTACGTCATGAAGGATTCCCTGCGGCTGGCGGAACCGGGAAGTCCGGAGATTGCAGCGTATGCTGCCAACACGAAAGCAGATGCTGCGGACCTCGGTTATGTCACGGTTCGGCAGGGTGGTGCGAGCTCAGCTGCCGCCCTCGTTATCGACGGTATCAACGTCGGCCGTTCGTGGAAATCGGTTTCCGGACAGACCGCGTCGGTAACCTTCAACGTAAATACGGCGTCAGTTGAAGATACGCTCAAAGCGAATTCGAGCGTCCAGGTGCGTGGAAGCGCTGCGCCCTTGACGTGGGGCGGCGATTCGCCAATGATGACAAACGTCGGCGGCGATTACTGGTCCATCACGCACGTGTTCGACCTCGGAACAAGCGTGAACTACAAATACTTTGTGACCTGGAGCGGCGACGGCTGGGAGGGCGGCAGTGACAAAGCACTTACGGTCGATAAGGACACTGTTCTTGCGTTGGCATATTGGAACCGCACGTCGCCCGTGTACACGCCGAGCGATTCCATGGATGTCTGGTTCCGCGTGCACATGGGGAGCCGGCCGGATTTCGACCCGGCCACAGATTCTGTGCAGGTGCGCGGTACATTCAACGGTTGGAGCGCTTCCAATCCGCTGGCCCGAGAAGGCGTTTCCAAATTCTATTCCGGACAGGTGAAGATTCCTACCGTGGCGCTTGACAGCGCCAAATACAAATTCACTTTCACCAAGACGGGAGGCACATATTGGGAGGATGCCATTGGCGATCGCTTGTCCCTTATTCGGGGCGACACAACGCTAGTGTGGAAGTCCTTCGAAGACAAACCGATCGTCCAGGTCCTGCCGGTCACAGTGACGATCCTTGTCAACACGTCCACGGTGCCCGATACGCTGAAGCCGACCTCGTTTGTTCAGATGCGCGGCGGTACGCCGCCGCTTACCTGGGACCAAACCAGTCCGGTAATGTTCACGAACATCGGCGGCGACTACTGGACGGCGAACGTGGAGTTCTTCCCGGGAGCGACCGTTCAATACAAGATCTTTACGTTCGCGAACGGCACGCTTACGGCGGACGATTACGGTGCAGGATGGGAGAACAACACGACGGACGGATCAGGCAACCGTACATTGACCGTCGGCAGCGCGGATACGGTGCTTCCGCTCGCCTTTGTCAATGGTAGCGCCACGACTCAGGACCAGTATTGGAGGCCCTACACGCTCTCCGACAGCGTTGACGTGTGGTTCCGTGTCAATCTGCAGAGCCGTGAAACCTTCAAGAAAGGGATCGAGGCGATCGGAGTACGCGGCAGCTTCAACGGTTGGGGCCCGAAGAGCCTACTGCTCAAGCAGGAAGCCCAGCACGGCAATAACGGAAGCCGCAAATACGACGCGCTGAACTTCTGGTCCGGAGTTGCGAAGATCCCTGCATCCGCGTTTGCTGGCGGGGCTGTCGAATACAAGTACGTCGTCCTCGATGCGAATACGGACAGTGCGGCGATCGTGGCGTGGGAGAATGTGAGCAACAGGACCATTGCGCAGAATGCTGCGCAAGGCGATACCACACTCTACTGGAAGTGGTTTGACGACATTCCGTATGCGCCGCCAGTCGTGAAAGACACGATTATTGTGACCTTCCGGGCAAATATGAACAGGGCGATTTCCGAGCGGGGTTTCTCCATCGGTGACACCCTCGATGTCCGCTCAGGATACAATGCAACTGCTCAAGAAGTGCGCATTAAGCGGATGACACGGCAGGGGCTGTCCACGTACTATCAGGCGATCGACACGGTCGTTGCGAATATTGGGAAGGACTTGAACTACCAGTATTATGTGACGAAAAACGGCATCGAAGTTCGCGAGATCTACTACGACTTCAACTACCTGCCCGCCGGCGATGCCGCCGCTGAAAAACGACGCATTGCGGTCACGAGCAACACGATGTCGGTCCAGGATACGTCGACATCGACCGCCAACACGCATCGTGTGCCGCGGTTCAAAAACCTTCAGCACCTTACGCAAAACGTGACCGTCACGTATACGGTCGATGTTCGGCCGGCAATCTATACGCTGTTGGCCGGCAAATCTCTCGTTGCGACGAACATCACCGCCTACGTCCTTTCGGACCCGGACAGCGTTCTTCTCTGGGGCGTTTGGATGAACGGTCCGGCAGTGGGAGGATGGGACACGCGGGGCGCATGGGGTTCTGCCCGTCGGGCAGACACGACATCGCATATGTATGACGATGGAACCCACGGTGACTTAGTCGCGGGCGACTCCGTTTTCTCGCTGCTCTATGACTACACCACGGCCGATGTTGTCGGGCAGGAATTCAAGTTCGGCATTGGCGGGTTCGATAATGAAGGCGGTTTCGGCAACAACCATAACGAAAACATCAATGATGCCGGTTCGACGTGGACTATAGCGTCGCAGTTTGGCAGCATTGATCCGACCTTCTACGATGCATGGGATTTCGACAATCAGGTGCCGAGGTTTACCACCGGTGTATCGGGTGAAACCGGCATTCCCCTTGCATATGAGCTGCGCCAGAACTATCCTAATCCGTTCAACCCGAGCACGACCATTCAGTTTGCACTCCCGAAGGCAGGAAATGTGAGCCTGAAGGTCTTCAATACGCTCGGTCAGGAAGTGGCGACAGTCGTGGCAGGAGTGTTGACGCCGGGAATACATACCGTGACATTTGATGCGTCGAGACTTTCGACGGGTGTGTATTTCTATCAGATCAAGGCCGGCGACTTCATGAGCCTGCGAAAAATGGTGCTGGTGAAGTAAGAGGCTGAGTTCGTTGTGCAGACAAGGCGGGGAGCGATTCCCGCCTTGTCTGTTTATGTGCGTCGACCACGGACACTCATCGTATGTCATATAAGCATATGTTCGCCACGCCAAATGCGCTATTGGCATTGTTTCTCATCGCTTTCCTTAACGCCCATGGTCAGACTGGGGGGAAGGAGAACTTCATCCTTGCGCGCGTGGGAAGGCAGGTTATAACGGAAAAAGAATTTCAAGAACGGTTTGATCTTCTTCCCGGACCCGGACGTTCATCACCGGGGCAGATCGAAGCCGCCAAGCAGGATATGCTTCTTTCGCTGGTGGCTGAAAAACTCCTCGCAAATGCCGCCGAAGCCAACGGATTGCTTCGGGATACTGCAATCACTCGAGAGATCGATCAGGTCCGGCGACTTCTGGCCAGGGATGAGCTCTTCAGGGATGAAGTGCAACATAAAGTGAAAGTACTTCCTTCGGAGATCCGCCTGGGAGTACAACGTGCAAAGCGACGCCTTCTCGTCTCGTATCTGTTTTCAGAGGACCGCACGCCGCTTGACCTCGCGAGGCGGCAGATACGGCGCGGCATGGGATTGAACAGCATGAGCTTTGATTCGACGTCGGGAGTACTTCACGATACTATTACGGTCGATTGGGGTCAAGCCGAAGCCGAACTGGAAAACGCAGCATTCGCGGCAAAACCCGGTCAAGTATCCCCGGTGATACACTCCAGTCTTGGCTGGTTTGTTCTGCAACTGCTCCACGAGGAGCCGAATCCGAACGCGGTCGGCCAGGGCGACAACGAACTCCGCGCGAATGTTGAACGCATTCTGCGTTTGCGGAAAGAAGAGAAAAGGCTCGAGGAGTTTGTGGCGTCCGCGACGCTCAGTTTTGAAGGAAGGTCAACCCCGGAAAGGTTTCGGGAGATCGCTGAAGTACTGAGGACAGTCTTCAACGCTGAAGGACGATGCTCACCGTGTGTTCTTGACGAAGCACAGACTTCTTCCGCCCGGACGTTGTTGTCCCAGCATCTTGGTGATACGCTTCTGGTGATGGGGAAGCGTGCAATGACCGTGGATGACGGACTGACGCGGTTGTTTGTCAGTGGAACTCGGATCCCTTCGACGGAGCGTCCCGAACTTGAACGGTCGCTGAACCGAGCATTTCGGCAATGGGTCCTCCAGGATATATTAGAATCGATTGCACTCGAAAGAGGCCTCGACTCCAGGCCGGAAGTCGCACGGCACATCGAATACTGGCAGGCACATTACCTTGCCGAAGGGCTCAGGGCGAAGATTGCTGCTTCCACTTCCGTGACCGACCCGGATGTCTATGCATATGCGCATTCTCTGGACTCGACGATTGCTGTCCCGACGCTCGACTTGCGCATAGCCGAGTCTCCCGTGCTGACGAGCATTGTTCATTTCCATGATGCGTTGCGAGCAGGAGCCTCGCTGGATACGATTCTTGCTTACCTGTCCAGCTTCAAGGTCTACGACGTAAAGATCCGAGACCTGCACAAAGTGCCATTGAACATGGCCGGAGCTTATGGAACGATTGCATGGAATCTTACTCCCGGTACGTGGTCGAATCCCGCGAAACTGGACACCGTTAGCGTCGTCGTCCAGTTGATCCGTCGATATGATCCTCCGCGTCTCCAAGCGTCTGTGTGGGATTCCCTGACCGCCCGGGTTCGGGAGGCGAAGATCAATCGTACTCTGGACGTGACGATTGCCGGTCTCGCCCGGAAAAACAATGTCGTGCTGTATGATGATGTGCTGCCCAGTGTGCGCGTTTCATCCGTTCCTATGATGACGTATCGAATCCTCGGCTTCGGCGGCAGGATGTTCGCGGTCCCGTTCGTCCGGCCGTTCACCGGTTGGGTCGACGTGGAATCACTTCAACGGATGCCGATCCCGCGAAACGCACCCGGCCAAATTCAGCCCCGACGGCTGCATCTGAGATTCCGTTCAGTCGCCGGATCCTGTATGCGACACTAGTGCTGAGTGTCCCCGTTATTTTCTTGGCGTTTCTGGAAGTAGGATTGCGGATCGGCGGCTATGGTCCGGACCTACGGCTGTTCGTTCCACGGACGATCGGCGGAACAGAATACTATGGC
>Ga0155966_1061_pt3 | contig 26825 bp, 19 predicted proteins | sample RifCSPlowO2_02_FD_107620 | JGI IMG/M metagenome (GOLD analysis project Ga0155966, IMG submission 107620) | Ignavibacteria bacterium RIFCSPLOWO2_02_FULL_55_14 | reverse complement strand
TGGATCGATTGAGGCGTCAACCCGAGATGTCCCATGACAGGAATCCCGGCCCGGACCGTCATATCGACAAGTTTCGCGATCCGGCTTCCACCCTCGAATTTCACTCCACCGGCCCCCGTCTCCTTCATCACGCGTCCGGCGTTCCGGAATCCCTCCTCGTCATTCGCCTGATACGACATGAAAGGCATGTCGACAATGACCATAGCTCGCTCTACGCCCCGCACGACCGTCAGAGCGTGGTAGATCATCTGGTCGAGCGTCACGGGAATCGTCGTTTCGTGTCCCTGAAACACCATGCCGAGCGAATCCCCCACGAGCAAAAGGTCGATCCCGGCCTGGTCGAGCAGACGCGCCGTCAGAAAATCATACGCCGTCAGGCATGCGATCGCCTGGCGGTTCTTCTTGAGGTCGGCGATCGTCCGCGTAGTGACGCGCTTGGGTCCGCTGGTGGTCGTTTGGATCTTCACGTTGTCGCCTCCGCGAATACATTGTCGGACGTTGTAACGGCCTCGAACTGAGCGCCCCATCACCGGGAGCAGGCCGCGCGAACGACATCCGCCGCCGCCGCCATCGATACCGTTCTTCCGAGGATCTCGCCGAGAGTGATACTCTTGAGTTTGAGCATTTCACGAGCTCCAGTCTTTGCTTCCGGAGAAAGACCGGCGAGCACATCGACGATCTGCTCATGACCCGGACCGAGCAGGAGCGAACCGTGCTGTAATACCACCTCATTGCCGTTCCGTCCGCGAAACCTGCGCTGTGCGCTGCCGATGAGTTTCCTTCCGTACACCTTCACCTCACATCTCGCGGCGCTGGTGAAACAGACCGCGGACCGCGGGTCGCGATACTCCGCGCGAAAATCAGGCTGGCTCGATTCCAGGTCTGCATGGACGCCGAATGACGACAAAGCCGCGAGGAACGCCGAATTTACCCACCGGTAGACCTCCCCCATCGATCGTCCGTTCGCCGGAACGACCACCGCGTATGTCAGTTCGTCAGCGTGCAGAATCGCTCGACCGCCGGTCGGCCGGCTGACAATGTCGAACCCCAGCCTTCGAGCGGCATCGGCGTCGATGTCCGTCGGACGCTGATGAACTCCGAGCGAAACGGCCCACGGCTGCCAACCGTACAGCCGGAGCGTTGGCTGCAGTGCGCCTTCGGCACACGCATGCGCCGCTGCGGCGTCACGTTCCATGTTCCAGGTTCCCGAACGGCGGCCGCTCAGCTCGAGACGCCACGTCATGCGCGTTTCGACCTCCCGGAAATGATGCCCCGTTTGCTGGAGGCTATGAACGCGAGGACGTTGTGTACTTCGGTCGTCTGTTCCACCATCTCTTTGATCTTTGCCACTGCCTGCGACACGTTGAGGTTGGAGCGATACAGTACCTGGTATGTCTGTTCCAAGACTTCTACGTTGTGCGGCAGGAATCCCCTGCGTTTGAGCCCGACAGAATTCAATCCCTCGAAGACGAGCGGTTCTTGTCCGCAGAGGATATACGGAGGGACGTCTTTGACGACGCGGAATCCGCCGCCGACCATCGCATGGTCGCCCACTTTGCAGAACTGGTGGACGGGGGTCACTCCGCCGATGATCACCCAATCTCCCAAGTGCACATGACCGCCGAGGGCAACGCTGTTCGCCAGGATGACGCGGTTCCCAACGCGACAATCGTGACCGACATGTGCGTTCGCCATGAACAAGCAATCGCTGCCGATCATCGTTTTGCCGCTTTCTACCGTGCCGCGATTGAGCGTAACATATTCTCGCACCGTGCATCGGTCGCCGACCTCGAGCAGCGTCGGCTCTCCCTTGTATTTCAAGTCCTGTGGCGGACCGCCGACCGACGCGAATGGATGCACGCGACATTCCCGTCCGAGCCTCGTCCCGCTGCCGATGAAGGCGTGCGCGCCGACGGTCGTCCCTTCGCCGATGACGACGTCGTCTTCGACGACAACGTACGGACCGATGACGACGCGTTCTCCAAGCTGCGTTTTGTTGCCGACGACGGCGGTGGGATGGACCTGCGTGGGCATGGTGAGGTGCAGGATGTTCAGGAGGCGGACGAAGGGGATTGCTTACCGGGTTCGCGGTCGACAACGGCGGCGGTGAATTCGCCTTCGGCGACAACCGCTCCATCGACAAACGCGCGCCCGCGGATCTGGATGATCTTCGACCGGCGGCTGATCATCTCAACGTCCAGCACCAGTTGATCGCCGGGAACGACCGGTTTTCGGAACTTCACGTTGTTCATGGCCATGAAGTAGACGAGCTTGTTCCCGGGGTTTTCCACGCCGTTGAGGAGCAGGATCCCTCCCGTCTGCGCAAGCGCCTCGACGATAAGGACGCCTGGCATGACCGGCTGGCCGGGAAAATGGCCTGGGAAAAAGTATTCGTTCATCGTCACGCTCTTTACGCCGACGACCCGCTTGTCGATCTCGAAGTCCACGATCTTGTCTACGAGGAGGAACGGATTCCTGTGCGGCAGGATCCGCTGTATGGCGTTGATATCGAACACAACGCCTTCCTTCTTTTCATGCTGGTACTTCCGGACAAGTTTCTTCTGTTGGTACAATTTCCGGACACGTCTGGCGAACTCAATGTTGCTCGCATGCCCCGGCCTCGCCGCCAGGATCTGCGCCTTCAACGGAACGCCGATAAGCGCAAGGTCGCCAATGAGGTCTACCAGTTTGTGCCGTGCGGGCTCGTTCCGGAAGTGCAACTTCTTGTTGTTCAGCACTCCGGTCGTGCCGATGATGATCGAATGGTCTATGCCGAGCTTCGCGGTCAGCTTCTTCAACTGATCGCTGGTCAACTCACGGTCGACGATGACGATCGCATTGTCGAGGTTTCCTCCCTTGATAAGCCCCTGGTCCCGGAGCAGCTCGACCTCATGCAGAAAGCAGAAGGTGCGCGCATTTGCGTATTCGGGGACGAATTCCTTCTCGAGATTAAACAGTCCTGTGTGCTGACTTCCGAGAGCCGGATTGTTGTAGTCAATCACGACCGACACGCGGAAATCGTCGGCCGGGAGCGCGACGATGTCAACGCTCTTCTCCAAATTCTGGTAATGGACCACCTGGTCGATGATCAGATAGTCTTTCGGAGCCTCCTGCTCCTCCAGTCCCGCATCGAGCAGCATGTCGACAAACGGCTTGGCGCTGCCGTCGCCGATCGGCGGTTCGAGATTGTCGAGCTCGATCACCATGTTGTCCACCTGGAGACCGGAAACGGCCGCCAGAACATGTTCGGTCGTATGCACGCGGGCATTTCCGACGGCCAGCGTGGTGCCACGAGCCACGTCGACGACATGGTCGACGTCGGCCGGGATCTCCGGAGTCCCTTCCATATCAACCCGGCGAAACCGAATGCCGTAGTTTTCCGGTGCAGGCTTGAATGTCATCTTCGTCCGGACACCGGTGTGGAGACCTACGCCGGACATCGTAACCGGTTTCTTGATGGTGACCTGTTGTACGAGCATGGAGATCCTTACTTCGACATCGAACGCTTGAGCTCTTCGAGGACCTTCTGAAGAGCGGTGAGTTCTGAACGGAGTTCCGGAAGTGAATGCAACACGGCGGTCACGCGGCCGGCGCGCACATGTTCCATGTGCGGCGTACCGAACCACGTCTTGCCGGGTTCGGTGATCGATTTGCTGACTCCCGTTTGACCGAGGATCGTGGTATGGTCGGCGATCTCGAGATGGCCCGCAATTCCGACCTGGCCGGCGATCCTGCAGTATGCGCCAATCTTTGAACTGCCGGAAACCCCCGACTGAGCGGCAAAGGCCGTGTGCTCACCGACCTCGACATTGTGCGCGATCTGGACCATGTTATCAAGTTTTACTCCCCGCTGCAACCAGGTTTCCCCGATCGTCGCTCGGTCAACCGTGCAGTTCGCCCCGATTTCGCAGTCCTCGTCTATCCGCACGATGCCCAGCTGCGGGATCTTGTCATAGGATCCGTCCGGTTTTTGCACGAATCCGAAACCGTCGCTGCCGATGACAGTACCGGAATGGACCACTGTGCGGCTCCCGATGCGGCAACCGTGATACACGGTAACGTTGTCATACAGCACACAGTGTTCGGCGATCGACGCGTTCTTCCCCAAGACGACATGGGCGCCGACTTTGGTGTCGCGTCCGATGACGACGCCGTCGCCGACAACGCTCAGAGGTCCCACGGAGACGTTCTCGCCCAGCGTCGCCGACGCGGAAATAACGGCCGTTGGATGGATGCCCTGGAAGAACGGTTCGGGAGGAGGGATGAGGCGCTTGAGCACCCGGAGGAAGGCGGCGTACGGGTCGTCAACGATGATGAACGCTACGTCATTCCTGCCGGCAGAAGAAATGTTGAAGTCCGGTCCGACGAGAACCGCCGATGCCTTTGTTGCGGCAATGTGACGGGTGTACTTCAGGTTCGCGAGGAATGTAATGCCTCCCGGTCCGGCCTCTTCGATCTTGGCGGGCCGGACAATCTCTGTCTCAGCCTTCCCCACAACCCTTCCATGCAGCCACGCGGCGATCTCCGCGACGGTCATGGAAATTCAGTTCCTCCGTTCCGGCGTTGTCGTTGAGGGCAATGCGAGCTTCAACCGATCGACGATCTTCTGCGTCAGATCGTGCTTCTCGTTCGAATACATCAGCAGGATCTCTCCGCTCTTGTCGAAGACGTAATCATATCCTTCTTCGCGGGCGACATCTTGCACGGCCTTGAAGATCTTGTCCTGGACGGGCTTCATCAGCTCGCTTTGTTTCGAGAACATTTCGCCGTTCTGGCCGAATTTCTGCTGGCGGAAGTCGTTCATCTTCTGATCGAGCTCTCGGAGCTCCTTTTCGGTTTCCGCCCGACGCTGGTCCGTCATAATCAGCTTCTTTTTGTCATACTCCTCGAACTTCTTCTTCCACTCGTCCTGCATTTGATTGATCGTCTTTTGCCAATCCGCCACCAGTTGATCGAGCTGTCGTTGCGCGTCCTGCGCCTCGGGCATCAGCTTGATCACCGATGTTGAGTTGAAATGTCCGATCTTCATTTGCGCCGGTGCCGTCGTGAACGCCAGCGCTGACAGCGCCACCACGGACCAGATGTGTTTCGTCATGGACGTCTCCGGTTCCAGGCTTACTTGGACTTCGTTCCGCCACGCTTCAAACGGTCGATCACCTTGTAGGTCAGGTCGTACTTCACGTCGGCATAGAGCAGGATCGTCGCTTCGCTGATCTTGTCGAACACAAAGCTGAACCCGTCCTCGCGGGCGACAGCTTCGATCGCTTTCAGCACCTTGTCCTGAATGGGCTGCAGCTTGCGTTCACGCAGCTTCACCGCCTCGCCGTCCCGAGTATCGAACTTCTGCGCATTGTATTCTCGCGCACGCTGCTGGAGGTCCTGCAACGACTTCTCTTTGGCCGCTTTCGTGGTAGGGTCGAGAAGCGCCTGCTTCTTCTGGTAATCTTCATACTCAGTTTGCAGTAGCTGGCCCATCTTTTCCAGCTCGTCTTGCCACGCCTTCACCTGGTCTTCGAGCTCTTTCTGCACCTGTTGCGCCTCCGGAAGCTCGCGCAGAATGGTGGCTGAGTTCACGTAAGCGACCTTGATCGCTTGCGCGGATGCTGTTCCCACCATCACACACACGGCAATGGCGGAAGTGATGAGAAGATTTTTCATTGAGAGGGCCCTTCGTGAAGAGAATAGTGATCAACACAAAACATTCGGTGATAAGCTGCTGACGAGAAAATATTTTCCACGAAGGGCCACCAAGGAGTACTAAGAACCACGAAGGGAAATGAACATAAAGAACTCTTTCGTGGTCCTTCGTGATTCTTCGTGTTACTTCGTGGACAATTCTTTACATCAAAGCTCTACATGGATCCTAAAATGCGCGCCCGAATTGGAAATGGAACTGCCATCCCGGCCGGCCGCTTCCCGGCCTCGGTCCGTCGTAGCCAAATCCGTAATCAAAGCCGATCAGTCCAAGCGGATTCACGAGGAGTCGAACGCCGAATCCCGCCGACTTGTGGAGCTCATTCGGGTCCATGTACCTCGGTTCAATCCAAACATTCCCCCCTTCCGCAAACAACAGCGTGTAGATCGGAATGGGATTGAGCGCCAGTGCGAACCGGAGCTCCGTTGTGTATTTGATCATGCCTGTGCCGCCGCTGCGTGGACCGATGCCCCGCTCTTCGTACCCTCGAAGCGGCGTCACGGCGAATTGGCCGAGGCCCGTTCCTCCCATGAAGAACCGGTCCTGGAAAGGTATGTACGACGATCGCTCGAACCCGAAGATCATGCCGATCATACTCGAGGTCGTGAGCGTAATGCGTTGCGATGGAATGAGCGGAATGTACCAATCGGCGGCGAACACATGCTTATGGAATCTGGCAGTGCCGGGGAAGATCGGTCCGCCGGAAACCTCGGTCGACAACGAAAAACTCGACCCTTCCGAAGGGAAGATAGGACTGTTCGTACTGTTGCGGGAGATGACCTGACCGACGCCAAACTGCGATGACGTCCCAACGAGGAACAGTTCGTCGGTCTCTCCGGAGAACGGCTGATATTTGTTCCGCTGATACCGCACCGTCCAATCGCCCCGGAACAAATAGTCGGGCCACCGAAATCTTCGTCCGACACGGAAAGAGATACCCGAATACCGGATGTCCGCAAAATACTTCTGCTGCGTGTCGAAGATGTTGAATCCGAAAAGCGTAGGCGTGTCGAACATCCACGGCTCCTGGAAGCCGATGGAGAACGTGCGATACATTGTGCTGACGCCGAACTGATAGTCGAACGTCAATACTTGACCCGCACCCCCCTTGAACGGCTCGCGCAGAGAGAAATTGTTGAAAGCGAGCCCGATGCCGCCGTTGAATCCGAATGCCCCGCTGTAGCCCACCGACATGTTGAACGTGTCGCTGGACTTCTCCTCAACGCTGTATTCCAGCTCGACAGTCTTTTCGTCCACCGGACGGACGTCCGGCTTGACCTTCTCCGGATTGAAATAGTTCAGCTGCGAGAGCTGTCGTATGCTTCGGATGATCAGTTGGCGACTGAAAAAGTCTCCCGGCTTGGTCAACAGCTCGCGCCGAATGACCTTCTCATACGTCTTGCCGTTGCCCGTAATCACCACGCGACCGATTCGGAATTGGTTCCGTTCACGCACTTTCAGGAGAATGTCGAGGCTGTCCCCGCCGACCACGGTCTCGACTGGATCGGCCTGGAACCACAGATATCCATTGTCCGAGTAAAGGGAGGTCACATCCGATTCTTCCTCGTTCCGGAAAAGGTTCGCTGTGAACCGTTCCTGATCGTACACGTCTCCGGTCGCGAAACCGAGCCGCTCGGACAGCACCGCGGAAGGATAGACCGTGTTCCCCTCCCATGCGATATTTCGCACGTAATACTGGGGCCCTTCGTAAACATACAGATCGATCGTCATATACCGCTTTCCAGCGTCGTATGCGATCGAATCCGCCAGGATCTCCGCGTCGCGGAATCCGTTTTTCCGGTAGTACTTGATGAGCAGGTCCTTGTCTCCCTTGTACTTCTTCCGGTCGAACTTGTTCGTGGCGAAGATCTTCCACCACGTCCTCTCCTTCGTCTCCGCCATTTCCCCCTTCAGGTCGTCGTCGTCAAATCTCGTGTTGCCGTGGAACCGGATAAAGTCGACTTTGACGTCCTCCCCTTCCTCAATGTTCAGCACCAAGTTTACCCTGTTTTTCAGAGTATCAGCGGCCGGCCGCAGTTCAGGCGTGATGACGGCGTTCAAGTATCCTTCCTTGTCGTACTCATACTTTAGAGTACGCACCACCGTCGTGAGGTCCTGGGCAGTGATCAGTTGTCCTTTCAACAGACTGATCTTTTTCAGGATCTCATCTTCGCTCAGCTCGTCGTTCCCCTTCACTTCGATCAACTCCAGGCGGGGATTTTCTTTCACCCGGATCAACAAATAGATGCCGTCCTGGACGCGGTTTTCTGAAAGGATCTGAACATCGCCGAACAGCTTCAACCGATGGAGGCGTTCAATGGCCGTGCGGGTTTGTTCGCCGGGGATCGTAAGTTCGTCCCCGACGCGGAGGCCCGTATTGGCGATAATGGCCGCCGGGTCTGCTGAGGTTTGTCCTTCGACGGAAATGCCGAGAATGCGGAACACCTCGGGGCGCGTTTGAGCCCTGAGGGGAAGGACGGCAACGATCAGAAGGAAGAGAAGGGTCTTACAGCTTTGCGACACTTTTGAGGAACCTTTCCACGTACTGGGCGGGGGCAAACCGCGGTTGTTGCACCTGTTCACTTACCATCCCATACCGCCGCTCTCGTTTCTGGAAATCCGCGACAGCGGCGTACAGATGCTTGCGCCGAAATGACGGCCAATACTCATCGGCAAAAACCATCTCACTGTAGGCCAGTTCCCACAGGAGAAAATTGCTAATCCGATGCTCTCCGCTTGTACGAATAAGAAGGTCGGGGTCGGGAAATTCCCGCGTGGAAAGGTATTGCGCAATGGTCGCTTCATTGATCGTTTCAGGATGCACGACGCCGGCGCGAACGTCCTGGGCCAGGCGGCGCATTGCCCCCGTCAGGTCCCAGCGGCCGCTGTACGACAGGGCCAGATTCAGGGTCAGGCCGGTGTTATTCCGCATCATCTCAATGGCTTTGAGCAATTCCTCGCGAACATCCGACGGCAAAGCGTCAATATCTCCCACGGCCTTCAGACGTACTTCGTTCTGGTGCAAGCGATCGCGCTCATCGCGCAACGCCCGGAGCAACAAGCGCATCAACAGGGAAACTTCGTCTTTCGGGCGTTTCCAGTTTTCCGTCGAAAACGCGTAGAGTGTCAAATACTGGACGCCCAGCTGACCGCATGCCTCAACGATGTCCCTGACCGAGTTCACACCTTCGTTGTGGCCCGCTATTCTGGGCAAACCACGTCGCTTCGCCCAACGCCCGTTTCCGTCCATGATCACGGCAATATGCACAGGAATGGCACCCGACTGCTTCAGGCGATCCTGATGCTTCTTGTCAATCCCTGTTGCGTGCACGAGTGGCACGAGATTCGACGTCCTTTTGACTGCAAAGTGAAAGGGAATAAGAAATTAGAGGATTTTGAAACGAAAGTCAAAGAAAGACAACGATTTACGGTGATTGCACAATAAACAACGTTCATATTCGTTTAGTTGACTGACCCTCAGATTCATTGTATATTCATTGTCACAGACGGGTTCTCAGGAGTCGAGGTTCCATCTACATTTCATAGGGGCGCAATGGAAGGCAATTTTTCCAACCGAGTTCAAGACGTCATTCGCCTAAGTCGCGAAGAAGCCCTCCGGCTCGGACACGATTATATCGGCACCGAACACCTCCTTCTCGGCATCATTCGCGAGGGAGAGGGGATCGCCGTAAAGATCCTCCGCAATCTCGGCGTCGATCTGTACAAGTTGAAGAAAGCGATCGAGGACACTGTCCGCACATCGGGCGGAACGTTGACCATTGGCAACATCCCCTTGACGAAGCAAGCCGAAAAAGTCCTTAAGATCACGTATCTCGAGGCGAAACTCTACAAATCCGATGTCATCGGCACGGAACATTTGCTCCTGTCGTTGCTTCGCGACGACGATAACATTGCGGCCCAGATCCTGCACCAGTTCAACGTGCATTACGACGTGGTCCGGAACGAGCTCGACAATATCATTTCCGGGAAACCCTCCACCCCTCCCGCCCAGGGGGGGCATGGTGCTCAGGAAAAGAAGCAGGAACGCTCAAAGACACCCGTTTTGGACAACTTCGGCCGCGACCTGACAAAATTGGCCGTTGAGGACAAACTCGACCCCATCGTTGGACGGGAGAAGGAAATCGAGCGGGTGGCCCAGGTCTTAGCGCGGCGGAAGAAGAACAATCCGGTCCTCATTGGAGAACCGGGTGTCGGCAAATCGGCCATCGCTGAAGGTCTTGCGCTTCGCATCGTTCAGAAAAAGGTATCACGCGTCCTCCACGACAAGAGGGTCGTCACGCTCGACCTGGCGGCGCTCGTCGCCGGGACAAAGTACCGCGGCCAGTTCGAAGAGCGGATGAAGGCCGTCATGAACGAGCTCGAAAAGGCCAAGGACGTCATTCTGTTCATCGACGAGCTTCATACAATCGTCGGTGCAGGCGGAGCGAGCGGCTCGCTCGACGCCTCCAACATGTTCAAGCCGGCGCTCGCGCGGGGCGACCTCCAGTGCATCGGTGCAACAACGCTGGATGAATACCGGCAGTTCATTGAGAAAGACGGCGCACTCGACCGCCGGTTCCAGAAGATCATGGTCGACCCAACGACCGTCGATGAGACGATCCAGATCCTCCAAAACATCAAGTCGAAATACGAGGAGCATCACGGCGTCAAGTATACGGCCGATGCCATCGATTCAGCGGTGCGGTTGAGCGATCGCTATATCACCGACAGGTATCTGCCCGACAAAGCGATCGACGTCCTTGATGAAGCCGGTTCACGCGTCCATCTTGCGAACATCAAGGTGCCAAAAGAGATCCTGACGCTCGAAGAAGAGATCGAGAAGATTCGTTTGTCGAAGAATCAGGTCGTGAAGAATCAGAATTTCGAGGAAGCGGCCCGGCTGCGCGATCTGGAGAAGAAATTGCTGAGCGATCTGGAAATCGCCAAACGCGAGTGGGAATTGAAGGCGCAGGACACGGTCTATGAAGTTGGGGAAGAAGACTGCTCCGCCGTCGTGGCCATGATGACGGGAATTCCCGTGCAGAAAGTCGCCCAGAGCGAGTCAGAAAAACTTCTGAAGATGGAAGATGCGCTCATGGCAAGAGTGGTCGGACAGGACGAACCGATCACAACGCTTACGCGCGCGATCCGACGAGCCCGCGCAGGTCTCAAGGATCCCCGCCGCCCCATCGGATCCTTCATCTTCCTCGGTCCCACAGGCGTGGGAAAGACCGAGCTGGCAAAGGTTCTTGCACGCTACCTGTTCGATACCGATGAATCACTCATCCGGATCGACATGAGCGAATACATGGAGAAATTCTCCGTTTCACGCTTGGTAGGCGCCCCTCCGGGATATGTGGGATATGAAGAAGGGGGGCAACTGACGGAGAAAGTGCGCAGAAAGCCGTATTCCGTCGTGCTTTTGGATGAGATTGAAAAGGCCCACCCTGACGTCTTCAACATCTTGCTCCAGGTGCTGGATGACGGGATCCTTACGGACAGCCTCGGCCGACGTGTCGATTTCAAGAACACAATCCTTATCATGACGTCGAACATCGGTTCGCGCGACATCAAGGCTACGGGCGGGATCGGATTCTCTCAAGGAACGGAAAAAGACAAATATCAGGCGATGAAGGGGAACATAGAAGATGCGTTAAAGCGCGTTTTCAACCCGGAATTCCTCAACCGGGTCGATGATGCCATCATCTTCCATGCCCTCGAACGGCACCACTTGTATCAGATCATCGATATCGCCGCCCGGGAGCTGTTCACCCGGATGACGTCCTTGGGAATCACGATCGAGTTGACGAAAGGGGCGAAGGAGTTCCTCTCAGACAAGGGCTTTGACCCCGCTTTTGGGGCGCGTCCATTGCGGCGCGCCGTCCAAAAATACGTCGAAGATCCGCTCGCGGAAGAGATCCTGCGGGGCACCTTCCAGAACGGCAGCAAGGTGCGCGTGAAGCTCAATCGCAAAAAGGAAAGCCTTGAATTCGTCGATTCCAGCCGCGACAAAGGAAGCGACGAGATCAAGGAAGAGGGTGAAGAGGTCGTCGACAGCAACTAAGGCGGATGGACCCCATGCAAGCCCCCGGTTCAGCCAGCCGGGGGTTTTTCTTTATGTAGAGCAAAAGAACCGACAATGGCTCTACCCCCGACCTATCTCTTCTACAAACCGTACGGTGTCCTGAGTCAGTTTACGCCGGAAGGAGGGCACCCGACGCTCTCGGACTACGGTCCGTTCGCACGCGTCGTGTATCCCGCAGGGCGGCTCGATGCGGACAGCGAAGGTTTGCTCTTGCTGACGTCGGACTCAAATCTCCTTCATCGTCTGACAGACCCGAAATTCGGTCACGAACGCACGTACCTCGCTCAAGTCGAACGCGTGCCATCCCCCGATGCGATCGTCCGATTGTGCAACGGAGTCATGATCGGCAAGTACCGCACCCGACCGGCAGTCGTCCGGTTGCTGCAAGAAGAGCCGGACCTTCCGCCGCGTCCGGTGCCGATCAGGCACCGCGTGACAGTTCCGACATGCTGGCTTGAGGCGCAATTGACGGAGGGAAAAAACAGGCAAGTACGCAGGATGACAGCCGCGGTCGGACATCCGACGCTGAGGCTCGTAAGGACAGGAATCACATTCCTCACGACGGAAGGTCTGAAACCGGGAACGCTCAGAGAACTCTCGGACGACGAAGTGCGCCGACTGACGGAACTCGTCGGCGCACCGCCGTCCAAGCATTCTGAGGAAACTTCAAAGAGCTTGCGATAAATCTTCTTCAGAGTTTTTCCAAAAGATAATCCGTCAGCATCTGAAACAGATGCACGCGTGTCGTGCCGCCGCCGATGCCGTGATTCTTGTTGACATAGAACATCGTCCGGAACTGTTTACCCGCCTTCTGCAGTGCATCCACGAATTGCGTCGTATTCTGCCAGTGCACATTGTCGTCCGTCGTTCCATGCACGACAAGCAGATTCCCCTTCAATAAACCGGCATGCGTGGCGGGTGCGCTCTCCGCATAGCCCTCCGGATTTTCTTGCGGAGTACCCATGAAGCGTTCCGTGTAGATCGTGTCGTAGAATTTCCAGTGCGTCACAGGAGCGACGGCAATGGCGGTCTTGAATTGTTCGGCACCTTTGAGCAGCGTGAGAGCAGACATATACCCTCCATAGCTCCATCCCCAGATGCCGATCCTCGACTTGTCGACGTACGGTAACGTGGCAAGGTACTTTGCCGCTTCGATTTGATCGTTGACTTCCCATTTTCCAAGATGCTTATACGTGATGGTCTTGAAATCCCTGCCGCGAGCCCCCGTGCCGCGACCATCGACGCTCACGATCATGTATCCATGCTGCGCAAGCATCTGGTGCCACAGATAGTTCGTGCCCCCCCAGGCGTTCCGCACGGTCTGCGACCCCGGTCCGCCATAGACTGTGAACAGGACCGGATATTGCTTCGATGCATCGAACGCCACCGGCTTGATCATGTACCCGTTGAGCGAAACGCCGTCCGTTGTCGTGAACTGAAAGAAGCTCGTCTCTCCCATCGCATAGTCTTTCAACATTGCCATCGGATTCTCTTCCATCATCCGGACTCGTTTGCCGTCCATGGTAATCAGTGCGGTCTTGGACGGCGTCGTGATCGACGAATAGGAATCGACGGCGAATTCCGCCGTAGGAGAAATGTTGATGCTGTGATTGAAACCGTCGGTGGTGAGCTGACGCTGGCCCGTACCGTTCAACGTGATGGCATATACTTGCGACTCGATCGGGGTCTTCATCGAGGCGCTGAAATACACGATCCCCCGTTTCTCGTCGACGGCATTGATCGAACCGACGTCCCACGCGCCCTTCGTCACCTGGCGAAGGACCTTGAGGTCGACATCGAGCAGATACACATGCGAGAAGCCGTCACGGTCGGACACATACAGCCAGCGTCCGCCCCCTGCGGCGGTGAGTCCATATCCTTCCTCGATCCACACCTTTGATTCTTCGGTAAAGAGAACGGTCGTTGCTCCGGTGGCCGGATCGGCGGCCAGGTATTCCAGCTTTGTCTGCGCGCGATTAAGTCGGGCGACAAGGAGCCGTTTGCTGTCCGGTTGCCAGAATATTCTCGGCACATACGTGTCATCATTCGTCCCGATATCCACCGTTGACGTTGCGCCGGTCGAAAAGTCATGGATGCACACACGAACGATGGCGTTTGCGTCGCCTGCTTTAGGATATTTCATCCTCATGGACGAACCGCGCATGCCCGCGTGATCCACCATGTTGAACTCCGGGACGCGTGTCTGATCGAGCCTCCAGTACGCCATCCGCTTCCCGTCCGGAGAGAACTGCATGCCGTCCGAAATCCCGAATTCTTCCTCATATACCCAGTCGAACTTGCCGTTCATGATGTTTTCGCTGCCGTCGTTCGTCAACCGTCGTTCAGTTCCGGCGGCCACATCGATGTAATAGATATCGTTGTTCCGCACGACCGCCACGCCCTTGCCGTCCGGAGTGAATTTTTGATTCCATTGTTCGACGTCGACGTTTGTGATTTGTTGAAATGTCTTCTGAGGAACGTCGTAGACGTAGAGATTGCCGGCGGGCGTCAAGCGGGAGAGATATTGTTTTTCGGGCGGCGGACCGGCCAGGAGAACTTTGGATTCATCGGCGGAGAGCCGGAATGCGCCGATTCGCACGGGTTTGGCGTCGGGCGATGATTTGAGGAAGCTGCCGTCGAGGAAGAGCTTTCGGGTTCCCGTCGCTGCATCAACAGAGACGAGATTCACCATCTTTGTGGACGTATCCGTTTCGGTGGTGATGAATCGACGGCCGTCGTTCAGCCAACGAGAACCGCCAAAGATTCGTCCGGAGAATGTGCTGGAACCGTAGAGTTCCTGCACAGTGAAGTTTTTGCTCCCCTGCTGGGCTGACGCGGGAATAAAGAGAACGATGACGATGAACAGGCAACGGAGATAGGATTGCATGAGGTAGGCTCCAGTGGTGTGTGCGGGAAATAACTTAGAGAAATCGAGCAGGAGGCGCAATCTGCGAAGGGCACAATAAAAAACCCCGACGCACCTACCAGGCGCCGGGGTTTAGGGAGGCTGTTACGGAACCCACCTGGTTCTCCTCTCACAGGCGGGTCCAAGTGATTGAACATCGATCTCCCGGTTCAGGTTCCCACTTCTGAACATTCTTCGGAGAGTCCTTCGGTGGCAGTTCAGACGATTTTTTTGTTACTTTAACGACTTTCGTGATAATCACTTAGCCTCTCCATCCAGGAGTTTTCGAATGGCTGCGACGCTCTCCGTTACAGATAATCGAACCGGGAAAGTCTACGAGATCCCGATCCAGAACGGCACTATTAAGGCGATGGACCTCCGGCAGATCAAGTCGGGGGAAGATGATTTCGGCTTAATGTCCTATGACCCTGCGTTCATGAACACCGCCTCCGTCAAGAGCAGCATCACGTTTATCGACGGCGACAAGGGTATTCTCCGACATCGCGGTTACCCGATCGAAGAGTTGGCTGAAAGTTCCACATCCTTCATGGAAGTAGCCTATTTACTCATGTACGGCGATCTGCCGACCGAAACGCAACGCGCAGAATGGCGCCAGCGGATCCGCCACCACACATTCGTGCATGAAAGCATCAAGAAACTGATGGAGGCCTTCCGGTATGACGCACATCCGATGGGCATGTTCATCAGCACGATCGCAGCGCTCTCGACCTTTTACCCCGAAGCGAAGGAGATCATGGACCCGGAGATCCGGATGAAACAAGTGCACCGGCTCATTGCCAAGGTCCCGACTATTGCTGCATTCGCGTACCGGCATTCGAAGGGCATGCCGTATATTTACCCATCGAACGATCTGACGTATGCCGGCAACTTTCTCAACATGATGTTCAAAACCGGCGATTCGCCGTACCACATCCATCCCGCGCTGGAGCGCGCGCTCACCGTGCTCTTCATCCTGCATGTTGACCATGAGCAGAATTGCAGTACAAATGCGATGCGCATGGTCGGAAGCTCGCATGTCGACCCCTATTCCTCGACTGCGGCAGCGGCGGCGGCGCTCTGGGGACCGCTCCACGGCGGAGCAAATGAAGCCGTCCTCCGGATGCTCGATGAGATCGGTTCGATTAACAAAGTTCCAGCCTTCATCAAGGAAGTCAAGGAAGGGAAAGGACGCTTGATGGGATTCGGACACCGGGTCTACAAGAATTACGACCCGCGCGCCAAGGTCATCAAGAAACTCGCCGACGACGTCTTCGAAGTGACGGGCAAAAATCCGATGCTCGACATAGCCCTCGAACTCGAACGGATCGCTCTGCATGACGACTATTTCATGAAACGCAAGTTGTATCCCAACGTCGACTTCTATTCCGGGTTGATCTACCAGGCTATGGGATTCCCGAAGGACTTTTTCCCCGTCCTGTTCGCAATCCCCCGTACGGTCGGCTGGCTGGCTCAATGGATCGAGCATCTTCAGGATGCGGACCAGAAGATCGCCCGGCCCCGCCAGATCTATCTCGGCCACGACGTGCGGACGTGGGTGCCGATCGAAAAACGCGGGAGGTAAAGCCGCATGAAAATACAGCTTCCACACGGCATTCTGCTCAACTATGTCGAGCGGGGGAATCCCTCGGGTCTGCCGGTGGTCTTTATCCATGGCTTTCCCTTTACACACCGCATGTGGGACCCGCAAATGCGGGCCCTCCCCGCCGGCATCCGGGCCATCGCTTACGACGTTCGCGGTCACGGCGATAGTCAGGTGGCCGATGGACAGTATACGATCGAATTTCACGTCGACGACCTTCTTGCGCTTCTCGACCATCTTGTTATTGAAAAGGCTGTCGTGTGCGGCTTGTCGATGGGCGGCTATATAGCGTTGAGAGCGGTGGAACGGAATCCCGACCGCGTGCGGGCCCTCGTTCTCGCAGACACGCGCAGCGAGGCCGACACCAACGAGGCCAGAGTGAAGCGTTCGGCGTCCATCCGTGCCGTCAAGCTGGAAGGTGTGCCGACATTTGCCGAAAACTTTGCAAAGGCGGTGTTCGCACCCGAGACGTTCACCAAACAGCCTCAAACGATCGCCTTCATCAAAGATCTGATGCGTTCCAACACGATGCTCGGGATCTCCGGAACTCTCATCGCGCTCGCCGCACGAACCGACACGACACCCTCGCTCTCCCGCATTTCTGTGCCGACACTCATTCTGGTCGGAGAACACGATGCTCTGACTCCTCCCGCCGCCGCCGAATCTCTGCACAAGCACATCAAGGATTCTACGCTCACGGTCATCCCCGGAGCGGCCCATATGTCGAATGTTGAGAACGAGGCCGCCTTCAACAAAGCATTGATAGGTTTTCTGCGAACGTTGTGACCAGTCGTCCCTCCTGGACACGGTTGAACGACGACGTCGTTTCGTGCCGCAAGTGTCCGCGGCTTGTGCAATGGCGCGAGGACGTCGCCCGGACGAAGATAAGAAGGTTTCAGGATCAGCAGTATTGGGGAAGACCCGTCGCCGGGTTCGGCGACCACCATGCACGGCTTCTCCTCGTAGGCCTGGCTCCGGCAGCACACGGAGCAAATCGCACGGGACGCATGTTTACCGGCGACCGGAGCGGCGACTGGCTTTATGAGGCCCTCCATCGGTTCGGGTTTGCCAACATGGCGGCTTCCACGCAGCGTGACGATGGACTGGCGCTTAGCGGCTGTTTCATCACGGCAGCCTGTCGCTGCGCGCCTCCGGCAAACACACCGACGCCCGAAGAACTCGACAACTGCAGACCCTATCTCCATCTGGAACTCGACCTTCTCCACAATGTGCGCGTCATTGTCGGCCTCGGCAAGACCGGGTTCGACTCGGCACTCCGGGTTCTCGCTGATCGCGGCATAGCGATTCCCAGGCCCCGCCCGGCGTTCACGCACGGACTCGAAGTTCATTTCCCCGCAGGCCTCAGGCTCCTCGCCTCGTATCATCCAAGCCAGCAAAACACCTTCACGGGCACGCTGACCCGGACCATGTTCCATTCGGTGTTTCGTCGCGCACGCGCGCTTATCGACCACCCATGACCCGCCGCACAGTGATAGCTTTTACGGCCGTTGTGGTTTTCAGCGCAGCTGCCGGGCTGCTCAGGATGAACGACCTATCGCTCTTTACCGACAGCACGCGCTACGTCATCTGGGCCACCAGCCTCAGCAACGCGAACGGATGGATCGACGAGACGACTCCCGATCCCAATCGGTTTGTCGTGAACGCGCCATTCTATCCACTGCTCATTGCGCCGTCGCAATGGATCGAGCAGAATTCCCTTGCCGCCGCAAAGTCCATGACATTGCTGTACGGACTGGCTGCCATTGCGCTCTTCTTTCTTTGGAGCCGACGCACGGTCGGCGACACTACGGCACTCATTATTTCAGCCGCATTTGCGGTAATGCCGTTGACAATTGTCCTTTTTACTGAGGCGCTGTCGGAAGCACCGTTCCTTGTGCTTGTTTTCGCAATCCTTGTGCTCACAGAACGTTCGCTTACTCGGGAACTCACAGGACGCGAACGGGTCGCTTTGATCGCATTTTCGGCGGTGATCCCCCTCGTCCGCGAGATCGGCATAGTCTTCGTCGCAGCCATTGTGGTCGAACTTGTCCGCCGCCGCCAAAAGCGCACTGCTGCCCTCATTGCGGGTGCGACTGTGGTCGCTGCTGCCGTGTGGTCCTATCGTAATCTCGTCCTCATCGGCGCGCCGCCGATGTCGCAGAGCGCGAACGTTCGATTCATTCTGCAACACGTAGCAACCCCGGAAGGCGCACCGTTAGCCAGGGAATTCGCCGAACGATTCTGGCTGAACATTCGATCGTATTCGGATGAGCTGGGGGGCATGGTCCTCTTTCCTTTCCCACTCAATCTCGTTCGAGGCAGCTCGGGTCCCTTCATTGCGCTCGTAAATATCTTCCAGTCAGCAAAGTCCTATCTTCCGATCCTCTTCCTGCCGGCCGTCGCTTTCGGAACGTATCGGGACCTGCGCGCCGGAGGGACCGCTTTCGTACGAACGGTGTTCCTCGTTCTGTATGTTGGCGTCGTTCTTCTCTATCCCGTTCAGGACATCCGTTTCTTTCTTCCGATCATTCCGTTCCTCTTGATTGTTCTTGCACGCGGTGCGCAAGGGATCATAGATGTCCGGCCGGGCATTGGCCTTGATCTTGCCGTCGCGGCGGCCGCATGCGTCATTGGGGCGAATGCCTTTGCCAGCGCTGAATTGATCCGCACAAACCTGACCTATCTTCGAACGGCGGACGATCCTGCCGCCCCGGCAATGACCGGCTTTTATGCGACACCCTGGTCTGTAGTCGGTTCCTGGATCACCGATTCGACGGCCCATGACGCCGTCATCGCCAGCCCGGCAAAGGAGATCGCTCCGTTCACGCACGGACGATTGGTGCTGGAGATCAATCGGGCCGTCCCGCTGCCGGCATTTGAATCGCTCCTCCGCGACCATGACGTGTCGTACCTGCTTGTGCCCGAACTTCGTCCGGGAGTCCGGTCGTATGAATTCCACCTGACCGAATCTCGTCGGCTGCGATTCGAGAAGGTCTTTGAGAAATCCGGTCTCGAATTGTATCGTGTGCGGAGCGCGGTATCGGGAATCAGCGCCCCAGTGTCGCAGGACTCGGATACAGGTTCGGCTGCGGGTGCGCTTCTGCGTGCAGCGCGCAAACTCCTGCTCAAAGGAGAGTACGAGCATGCGGATTCGCTCTTGCTTGCCGCACGCAGGCTTGATCCTGGAAATCCGGAGACCGCATTTCAGCGCGTGGTCGCATCCGCGCTTTCGGGAGACCTTTCGGGCGCGATTACGCGTCAACAGGACCTCTTTTCGGCCCCCCGGTCGACATCGTATCTCCCCGTCGGACGCGCACTGTTGTCGATGGTGGAAAAAGTCGATCGTGCATCCAAGGCTGTGTCGGGTCAGGAACGTGCGCAGGAATTGTACGAAGCTGGTCGCACGGCGCGCGACCTCGGATATGACAAGACGGCCCGTGAATTGTTTCTACGATCTTTGAAAGCCAAACCGGGACATTTCGAAGCTCCCCTGTGGGCAGCACACGCCGAATATGTCATGGGCGATCTTGCGGCCTTCCGAATGCACTGTGCCGACCTCGAACGTATCGACCGGACCAATGAAGTTGTCGTTGCATTTCGCCGTCTCGATTCCCTTGTAAGCGCTTCACGGGCCAGCCGGGTTCGGACGACCAAGGCCGATTGTTTTCTTCAGATCGCCGATGCCTTTGCTTCAATCGGTCTGCACGAAGACGCTCTCGACGCCGGTGAATTGGCCGGAACACTTTCCACAACCGCCTCTATCGGTTACCGCAAAATGTCGGAAATCCTCTCGGCACAACGAAAGACTTTCGGCGCGGCACGGTACGCGTCGAAACACTGACCGTTTCCCTCCCATTTGTGCCTTTTTGTGGCTACTTTTCATGACCCGCTCCTGCGTGCCATAAGCTCGAGAACAAGTGCAGCCACAAAGTCACGAAGTCACAAAGACAATCATGAATCAATCGACAAGCATACCGACTGCGGCTTATCCATCACTCCGATTGCGCCGCTTGCGCATGACCGAACAGCTTCGTTCGATGGTGCGGGAAACGACGCTCTCAACGAAAGACCTCATTTATCCTTTGTTCGTCGTCCCTGGGGAGAAGAAACGGAAGGAGATCTCCTCCATGCCCGGGGTTCATCAAATGTCCGTCGACCAGATCGTCCGGGAATGTGTCGACGTGAAGACCTTGGGGATCCCGGCGGTGATCCTGTTTGGCATACCGGAACACAAGGACGAGGTGGGGAGCGGAGCGTACGATGAGAACGGAATCGTCCAGAGAGCTATCCGTGCGATAAAGAAGGAAGTGCCGGAGCTTGTGGTGATCACCGATGTATGCCTGTGCGAATACACATCACACGGCCATTGCGGTATCGTCCGGGGCAACGAGATCCTCAATGACGAATCGGTGGAGTTGTTGGTGAGGGAATCGCTCACGCACGTGCAGGCGGGAGCCGACATGGTGGCTCCGTCAGATATGTTCGACGGACGAGTGCGGGCGATCCGGGCAGGCCTGGATCAGTCCGGATTCACCGGCATTCCGATCATGTCGTATGCCGCAAAATATGCCTCCGGATTCTACGGACCGTTCCGGGAAGCAGCGGAAAGCACGCCGCAGTTCGGCGATCGAAGGTCGCACCAAATGGATCCCGCCAATTCGGATGAAGCAATGCGCGAAGTCGAACTCGACATTCACGAGGGAGCCGATATCGTCATGGTGAAGCCGGCTCTCCCCTATCTCGATATCGTCCGTCGTGTGAAAGAGAAGTTTGGCGTCCCCACCGCGGCGTACAACGTCAGCGGAGAGTATTCGATGATCAAGGCCGCCGGACGGCTTGGTTGGATCGACGAACAACGCGTCATGCTCGAAGTGCTGACCGGCATCAAGCGCGCCGGGGCGGACCTTATTCTGACCTATTTTGCAAAGGATGCAGCAAAAGCTCTTGCAACATGAACCGCGAATACACGCTAATGAACGCGAATTCGTGTGAGTGACGTTTTTGCATTCGCGTATATTCGCGGTTAGTCATTATCGCCCCGACAATGATCTTCGCATGAAGAACGTCCTCGTCACCGGGGGAACCGGCTTTGTCGGTTCAAATCTCGTTCACGCGATCCTCCGCGAGGGATGCAGTGTTCGTATTCTTCGCCGTTCCTCATCCGACACTCGCTCCCTCAATGGCGCCGATGTTGAACACCTTATCGGGGATGTCCGCGATGCGGCGGCAGTTCGTCGGGCCGTACAGGGATGCGATACCGTGTTCCACACTGCCGCGCTTGTGTCGTATTGGTCAAAGCAACGATCCGAGATGCTCGACGTCAATGTCGGCGGCACGGCGAATGTCGTGCGTGCCTGTCTGGATGCCGGAGTCGGACGGTTGGTTCACACAAGTTCCGTGGCCGCCGTCGGTTACACGTCCAACGAATCCCCCGCCACTGAAGAGACTCCACACGACTGGAGCACCGAAACGATCGGTTACCGCATTTCGAAGTATCGCGCGGAAGAAGAGGTCATGCGTGGAGTTCGCCTGGGTCTGCAGGCAGTCATGGTGAACCCGACAGTCATCATGGGTCCGCGCGACTATCATATCCATGGGGGAAGGATCGTGCGGGACATCCACCGTCGGCGCATTTTTTACGCGACCCCGGGTGGGACGAGCATCGTCGACGTTGACGACGTGGTCCAAGGACATGTCGCCGCCGCCCGGCGAGGCCGCGTCGGCGAACGATATATTCTCGCCGGAGAGAACCTCTCGTTCAAGGAGGTCTTCCGGATCACGGCCGAAGAAGTGGGGGGACTCAAGCCGCTTGTCACCCTCCCCCGTCCGGTCGTCCGACTGATCGCCGCCGGCGTGGAAGATATTTCTTCAGTGTTCGGAGTGACACCATGGGCGACGCGAGAACTCGTTTCCGGCGTAGGACGCCATAGGGCGTATTCCGTCGAGAAGGCCCGGAGGGAACTGGGTTACACCTTCCGGCCGTATCGCGAAACTGTGAGAAGGACGTTCAATTGGTTCCGGGAAGAAGCTTTGCTATGACAGCACCCGTCTCAAAAACTGCACAAAAAGCGCAAGAATCAATTTTGTGACTTTTGTGCCTCTTGTGGCAAAAATTCTAGAAACGGCATCCAGAATAAAGCTCTTCCTGAAATTCCAAATCACAACATCCAAGTGCAGAGAGCATTTGATGTTTATTTGTGATTTGATATTTGACAATTGGTGCTTCCCATGAAGTCTCACCGTTCTTCCCGGCTCTTTGCCCGGTCGCAAAAGGTCATTCCCGGCGGCGTCAACTCACCCGTCCGCGCGTTTCGCTCCGTCGGACGCGACCCGCTGTTCATTGCGAAAGCAAAGGGTCCGTATGTATGGGATGCCGACGGAAACAAGTACATCGACCTTGTCGGCTCGTGGGGACCGATGATCTTGGGTCATGCGCATCCGCCGGTCGTCCGGGCCCTGCGTTCCGCGGCTCAGCATGGAACGAGCTTTGGCGCGCCGACGGAGCTGGAAGCAGACATGGCGGAACTGATCATCGATATGGTGCCGTCCGTCGAGATGGTGCGGATGGTCAATTCCGGGACCGAAGCGACGATGAGCGCGGTGCGGCTGGCAAGGGCGTTCACGGGACGGAGCAAGATCATCAAGTTCGAGGGGTGCTATCACGGCCACGGTGACGCGTTCCTGATCAAAGCGGGTTCAGGAGCCATGACGTTCGGCGTTCCCGACAGTCCGGGCGTTCCGGCCGCCGTTGCCGCCGATACGTTGACAGCGCCGTATAATGATTTTCGCGCAGTGAAAGCGCTGCTTGACGCTCATCGGGACAACGTGGCGGCGATCATCGTGGAGCCGGTGGTCGGCAACATGGGATGCGTGCCGCCGGCGGACGGTTTCCTGGGCGAGCTGCGCGATCTCTGCGACGATGCCGGGGCGCTGCTGATCTTCGACGAAGTGATGACGGGATTCAGGCTTGCACCCGGGGGAGCACAGCAACTGTATGGCGTCATGCCGGACCTGACCACGCTGGGAAAGATCATCGGCGGAGGGCTTCCCGTCGGGGCTTATGGCGGCAGAGAGGACATTATGAGAATGGTTGCACCCGCCGGACCGATGTATCAAGCGGGGACACTCTCGGGCAATCCGCTCGCCATGGCGGCGGGGTTTGCACTGCTCAGCGAACTGAAGAGGAAGAAGGCGATCTATGCAGTACTGGAGAAGCTCGGGAAACGGCTGGAAACCGGCTTCGCCGACATTCAGAAGGAGCTGAAGACGCATCTTATCTTCAACCGCATCGGATCGATGTTCACGCTCTTTTTCACGGATGCTCCCGTGACGAATTTCGCGTCAGCTGCTCGATCGGATCGGTCGAAATTCGCGGCTTATTTTCTAAGAATGCTTGACCAAGGGATCTATCTGCCTCCATCGCAATTCGAAGCCGCGTTCCTGTCTGCAGCGCACACGGAGAAGCACATTGATGCAATCCTGAACGCTATGAGAAAAGCGCTCGGGTAAAAACTGAACCGCGAATGGACGCGAATATGTTTTGGGTAAATAGTAAATCGTGAATAGTCAATAGAAGAGCGTTGAAAGAAAACACCTCCCCTTTGCGGTGAATCGCGTTTATTCGCGGTTGGTGTTCTCTGAAGCACTCTAAGCGACTCATCCCCGAAGAAAGCCGAAGGCCCGTCCGTTCCCGGTCGGGCCTTCGTGTTTCAACAGCGAACCATTAGTCTAGTTAATCGTGCCGGAGGCAATCACCCAGCTTGTTGTCCCGTACGCCGGATGAATGATTGTCACCGTCAGAAGCGTCGGAGCAGGATCGTCTGTATCGCCAGGGTCTGAATCTGATACTGTGATGATAAAACTGGTGATGCCAGCGCCACCGGTTATTTCATCACTAAGTGTCACATTGGCATTCCCTGCTAGCAAGCCATCTCCTGAAGTAACGGAGATGATGGTGCCGTTGGACATTGGATTCCCCAACCTATCAGCCACCGTGAATTCCCACGGACCGCCGGTCGCTCCGTCGGCGATAGCAAACGATGCAGGCCCGCTAGTCAGAGAAACGATTGGCTTGCCAGTCCAAAGGAGCTCGACCGAGTCCTTGATGAAAACGCCTCCTTGTCCGATTGTTCGGGCATACACAAACGAGTGACCTGCCCCTTGAGGCAGCACATAGGCCCCTTCAGGACGCGGATTCGATGGATACAAGAAATTGCTTATGAACCCTTTAACGTCTGTGGTCAGCTCCTGAGTGATCGTTCCATGGGTTGAATTGAAATAGACGGCAGTGCCAAGTTGCACTGGATTACTAAATGTGTCAGCGACCTGAACCAGAATCGTGTTTCTAAATAGGTCCGGTGAATTCGCATACCCGGGAATGTTATCCAATCCAGGGAAATTGAATCCTTCCGGAATGACAGTGAAGTGGCTCTGGTCGGGGAATCCGGCATGCACGGTAATCTTCACCGGACTGGCGATAACATAATTGCTCCCCACGAGGATTCGTACTGTCACCTGAACGACGCCCGCCTGCGTTCCGGAAATGACTTGCACGTTCAAGCGCCCAGCGTCGTCGGTACTATCGCTTAATTTCAAGAGGCGCGGAGACGTGCCGTTGCCGGCGAAAGTATTCGGAAAGAATTGGACGCTGAATTCCGCATATGCCTTGTTCGCAGCATCGAGTGGCGTCCCCGTGCTGTCTCTGACTTCATACGTAATAACCGCCTGTTCCAAAGCTCCGACGCCGGAAATGAATATGTCGGAAGCCGAAACGCCGATATATGCAATCGACGCCGGGAACTTGAGAGATGGAGATGAAGAAATGACCTGACCGGGTGCACCAAGTATCCCCACCAGCGTTCTGGTGGCACTCCCGTTCGGGCCAGACACGGCGATCTTCAGGGCGAAAGTGCCGCTGTTGCCGCCATCAGGGAACAGATCGCGAACTCGCACGAGTTGATTCGTCGTCGACGTCAATCGTGTATCCGTAGTCGCAAACGAGAAATCACCAGTGAGAGCAAGGTCGTTCGCCACTAGAGTGAGCGAAGAGACGCTGACCAGCACGCTATTGCCCGCTGCCAACGGATTTCCATTAGCGTCGGCGACACGGTACGAAAGATCGAAGAAGCTTCCGTCGAGGACGATAACGGTGTCGTTGGACGCGTTGAGCGGTGTAATGACGGGCGCACCGGAGAATGTGACGTCGAGTTGTTTGGAAATCTGAGTGTTCGTCTCGTCGACCGTTTTGACCGTTATCGTATTAATGCCCCCAACCGGCGGATTTCCGCCGCCGAACAGGCTCTGGGTTGCAAATCCTCCAACAGTGAAGGCTGAAGATTGTATCATGCCACCCGTCGTCGAGAAATACACAGCCGTCCCATCCTGCACCGGGTTCCCATACGTGTCACCAAGTTGAACTGTGATCGTTCCCAGGAGATTGGGGTTCACAAGTCCATTGTAGTTCTGAGCATCGGACCACACGGTGAACCTGCTTGCAACCGGCAATCCACCCGCAATGGTAAATGCAACGGGGGACGACTGTATCGTACGGGAAAGTATCGTGGCCGTGGCCCGTATCTGAAGCACACCCGCCACCGTGCCGCTACTCAACGTTGTCGACACTTGGCCGTACGCATCCGATATGGCTGACGTGGGATTGAGGTATGCTCCTCCTCCCGGACCGCCTTCAATCGTGAAGAGGACGGTGTCCGCACGACTCAGACCAATGGGATTTCCGAGCGAATCCTTGATGACGAACACGAGGCTCGCAGTTTCATTCGCTCCCGTTCCTCGCACAGAAATCGTTCGCGGAGAGCTCGGCGACGTGCTCACAAGCAGAATGCTCGACCCGTATCCGGAGCCCCCCACAGAACTTGCAGTCTGACCGGAGGCCAATTGCGTTCCGGAGAACAGATACGATACGAGGCCGTTCTCTCCCGTCACGTTGACCTGGAACGTCACTGCACCGGAGACGCCACCGCTCGACTTGTCGGAAGCCGTCACCGTAAAGTTCGTGTAATTCGTGTCCCTCGAATCGGGGAGCAAACGTGTAATGTCGCCTGAAAGCTCAAGATCTCCCGATCCCGGACCCGATACCGACACCGATACCGCTGCCCCGGCGCTCAACGGATTGCCGTTGACATCGGCCACTTTGAACGAGAAACTGTACGCTCCGCTGTCGGAGATGGTGAATCCGCTGTACGGCGCTCCGGTAATAAGCGGCGCGCCCGTAAAGAGGAACGGTACATTTTTCACTATTGCAACTCCGTTCTCTCCGACCGTCTGAACGGTGACGGTGCCGGACCCGCTCGGAGTGCCAAGGACGCCTCCGCTCAACTGAACGCTCGTCTGACCGGCGTCACTCGTTGTAGCCGACGCCTGGATCAGACCCATGGAGGTGGTAAAATAGAATGCCGTCCCGGCCTGGACCGGATTATTGTACTTGTCTCCCGCCTGCACGTTCACAGTACCGACCGGACCCGTCTTCACAAGGCCGGGCATGTTGACCTTTGACAACGTTACAATGACCTGATTCGAATCG
>Ga0155966_1034_pt4 | contig 28106 bp, 15 predicted proteins | sample RifCSPlowO2_02_FD_107620 | JGI IMG/M metagenome (GOLD analysis project Ga0155966, IMG submission 107620) | Ignavibacteria bacterium RIFCSPLOWO2_02_FULL_55_14 | reverse complement strand
GTACGTCGTTTGGGTCGGCGACAACGCAAATGACGGACCGGTCGCGTTTCGAACTCGAACAGATCGCGCACGGGTCGGACTCGGTGATGTTGGAGCACACGGTGCAGTATCGGACCTTCTCCTTCACACCAACAAGGGCCTCCGCCAGCGCATCGACCTCGCTCCGTTCCATTTTCAGAACATAGAGCGCCAATCGGTGGGCGGTCTTCCTGCCGATTCCGGGAAGCCGGGAAAACTGTTCAGCAAGCTGTTCAACAGATTCTGCGGTGTAGAACATCGGTCAATCGTGAATAGTGAATCGTGAATTGGAAAGCATATGTCTGGGATAGGGAACGGGGACGGTGAGCGGAAAGAGTGAACTGCGTGGAATCCACTTGCTCCCACTCCATTCCATTATTCCATTATTCCATCATTCCTTGACTCGACAACTCTTTTCAGTCATACTCCCGGAATAGCCCCACCGGTCACCTTCTTCATCTCTTCCTGTGCAAGGGCATTCGACTTTTCGAGCGCCTGGTTGACCGCTGTCAGGACCAGATCTTCGAGCATGTCCTTTTCGTTCGGGTTGACCACGTCTTTGGCGATCTCGATCTTCATCAGCTTTTGTTTTCCGCTGACAACAACGCGCACCATGCCGCCCCCTGCATCGCCGGTCACAGACCGATTTTCAAGGTCAGCCTGTACCTTCGCCATTGCTTCCTGTACCTTCTGCATCTGCTTCATCATGTGCTGCATATTCGGCATGCCGCCCTTGAACATGGTAAAGTTCCTTTGAATGAAGGCTTGAACCACAATGGAATGCTGCGAACAACCCGCAAGAAGGACTTACCCGCGAATCCACACTAATCGACACGAATATTCGGATTTCCAATTCGTGACTATTCGTGAAGATTCGTGGGAATTCTTTTAAGGGCGCTGGAACGAAGATAACTCGAATTGCCAGGAGATTCAATCAGGCGTGGAGCGAAGCGGGACGGAGCTCGGAGTCGACCTGAGAGCCGATCCTCACAACAAGCTCGGGCAGTGACTTTACATCCGCAAGCTTCGTGCGAAAATTTACAATGCAGGCTCTCAAGAGATATGTGCCATCGACAACCGCATTCGAAATGAACGCCTCTCCACCGGTCTGGAGTCGGTTCAAGAGTTCCCGATTAAGGTCGTTGACATATTCCGCGGCAGCCTCTCCTTTGCCCCGCAGGTCTTGAGGCAGATACCGGAATGTCGCAATGCTTAAATTTTGTGCGAAGGGCTCAAGCGCCGGTTGACGACGGACGGCATCGAACATCGCACGGGAAAGTGAAATGTCGTCGCGGATCATTTGAACAAATCCCGCTTTCCCAACCATGCGCAGTGCCAGCCAGACTTTAAGTGCCCGAAATCCGCGCGAATTTTGCATGCCCAGTTCATAGTAGTTCAAAGCGGGTTCCTCTTCGGACACCTTGAAATTGTAGTATTCCGGGTGGAAACTAAAGGCGTCCTCCAAATGGGCGGGATTCTTCACCAGCGTGCAGCCAGCTTCAAGCGGGCTATACAGCCACTTGTGGGGGTCGAGAGCCAAAGAATCTGCCTCGCTGAGTGCAAGAAGGTCATCGGAAATCCCCGGCAACGCCGCAGCGGGGGCCCCGTACGCCCCGTCCACATGGAACCATACCTCCTGTCGCCGGCACACCGCGGCGATGTCGCGCAAAGGGTCCACGGCTCCCACGCCCACAGTTCCCGCCGTACCGACGACGAGCATGGGAAGATATCCTGCCGACCTGTCCATGGCGATCCGCTGCTCCAGTTCCTTCACATTCATTCGCCGGTCGGCATCGACGGGGATCCAGCGGATCGATTCCAGACCCAGTCCGAAAAGGTCCACCGCCTTGTGGATCCAGGTATGCGTTTCCTGCGATACGTACACCGTCATTGCCGCCGGACCGCTGCGTAAGCCCCCTGTGCGAATATCCCACGTTGCTTTCGCCTTTCGAGCGGCAAGAAACCCGATGAAGTTTGCCATGTTGCCGCCGCTGACAAGCAGGCCGCCGCAGGTCGTGGGATAGCCGATGAGCTCCGCGATCCAGCGAATGGTCTGCGCTTCGATCTCGCTCGCGACAGGCGAGAGCACCCAGGCACCGACGTTCGGGTTGACCGCCGATGCAATGAGGTCGCCGAGCATGCCGAGCGGAGCCGGCGAGGAAGTTATGTATCCCCAAAATCTTGGATGGCCGTTGAACAGCGATTCGTCGAACAGCAGTTTGGTGGTTGCACGAAGCAGCGGGCCCGGGGCCATACCCCGTTGGGGCAGCTTTCCCGTGCCGAGCAATTTCCGGATGCGTTTCGGTGCAGAGCCGGCAGTGACGCTTCCCTTGGGCATTGATGCGAGAAACTTCGCTGTGTCATCGACAGCACGACGCCCGACCGACCGAAATGCGGCGGGAGACATGTCGAGAGGGGCAATTCGTTTGGAGGCTTGTCGTCGTGATTTCCGTGTGCTCATCATGGCTGGGTGGGTCTTCGATGATGGAAGACACAATGTATGAAAGGAATTTCAGGGGAAAAAGGAGGCGGGAGGATTTTCTGCGAGGGGATATCATTGATGCATATCTACTCCAGTTCGACTTCCGGTGACTTGATAGCGCCGCCCAACACCAGGCGCACTGTATGCGTGACGCCATCATCTACCAGATGTATGCTCGCTGGACCGCCTGCCGGAGGCGTCGGTTGCCCAATACCATCCAGCGTACAGCTGGCGATCCCCCTACTTACTCCATCCGGATTTTCAACCCTGATCTCGTAATATGCGGAATGGAACCGATACCGAATGTCGAAGTCTTTCCAAGCTTTCGGGATGCATGGATCGAGGAGCAGTGTTGCACCCTGCAATCGAAATCCGAGCATCCATACCAAGCCTGCGCGGTACAACCACCCGGCGGAACCGGTGTACCATGTCCATCCGCCGCGGCCGCTATGAGGAGGTCGTGAATAGACATCCGCGGCCACGACATAGGGCTCAACTTTGTAGCGATCCATACGTGCGGGTGTACTCGAGCGGGCGATCGGATTGAACAGCGAGAACAGCTCCGCAGCTTTGTCCCCGTCGCCGAGCATTGCGAACGCGATCGCTGACCAGATGGCGCCGTGAGTGTACTGGCCCCCGTTTTCCCGGATACCTGGCGGGTATCCCTTGATGTAGCCAGGCTCACGCGATGTTGTGTCGAACGGCGGGGCGAAGAGCAACACCAGCCCTTCAACGCGCCGAACGAGCTGCTCATTCACTGCCGCCATCGCCTGTGCGGCGCGGGCAGGATCAGCCGCACCCGAAATCACGCCCCACGACTGCGCAATGGAATCGATCCGGCATTCTTCGCTCGAAGCCGAGCCAAGCGGCGTGCCGTCGTCGTAAAATCCTCTGCGATACCAGTTTCCATCCCACGCTTCACGTTCCAGAGATTCTCGCAGGTCCGTTGCATACCGCATCCATGCGGCGGCTCGCATATGATCGCCGCGCGCTTTCGCTAAAGGAGCGATCAACAATATGGTCATGTACTGGAACCAACCGAGCCACACGCTTTCCCCCTTGCCTCCTTCTCCCACCTTATTCATACCGTCGTTCCAGTCCCCCGTTCCCATCAACGGCAACCCGTGGATCCCGGTCGAAAGGCTGCGGTCGAGGGCGAGGGCACAATGTTCGAACAATGTGGCGTGTGTGCCTGAAACGCTGGGCTGAAAGAACGAATCATGTTGCTCGATCCGAAGGATGGGACCTTCGAGAAACGGTATCATCTCGTCCAGGATCTCCTGATCGCCTGTCACTCCAATATAGTGGGCCGCAGCGTAAGGCAGCCAGACCGAATCGTCGGAGATCCTGGTTCGAACACCCAAGCCCGTCGACGGCAGCCACCAATGCTGAAGGTCGCCCTCGACAAACTGTCGTCCCGCGGCTCGAAGGAGATGTTCCCTTGTGAGCTCCGGTTTCGACACCACGAGCGCCATTCCATCCTGCAGTTGATCGCGAAATCCGTATGCACCGCCGGCCTGGTACAATGCCGAACGGGCCCACACCCGGCAAGCCAATGTCTGATACAACAGCCAGCGGTTGAGCAGAATATCCATCGATCGATCGGGGGTTCTCACCTGCAATGCACCCAGGGTTTCGTTCCAAAATGCTGTGACTGCATGAAGCACAACATCGAGGTCGAGCGTCCGAAACCGCATGATGAGCTCTTGCGCTTCGGCTTGCGTGGCTGTTTCACCAAGGAAGAAAACTACCTCCGCATGCTCACCCGGCCTGAGTTCAATCCCGGTTTGCATGGCGCTGCAGGGATCGAGTCCGGCGCCAACTCGGTCGGAGAGCAGCGCTCCATCATCGAGAGCGGCAGGATGCTCGAGCGTGCCATGTCGCCCAAGGAATTCCTTCCGGTCGCCCGTCCAGCTCATCTGTCGTCCGCCCAAGTCGACAAATGCTACGCGATCGCGGAAATCCGTTCTCCAAGGATTCCGCGCGAACATTGCCCCTGTCGTTGGATCGATCTCGGTCGAAATGTGCGGCGACGATGCCTCGCGTGATGAGGCCAGCACCCATTCCACATACGCCGTGACCAAAAGCCGTCGATTCCTGCTTGACGTGTTTGTGACTTTCAGGCGTGCAATCTTGATGGGATCGTTGAGCGGCACATACTCTAGAAGCTCGAGGGCTATGCCGTGCGACTCGCGTTCAAAGCGGCTGTAGCCTTGGCCATGCCGCGCAACATAGCGGCCATCCACTTCCCTGATCGGAAGAGCTGTCGGGGACCAGACATCACCGCTCACCTCGTCCCGAATGTAGAACACTTCGCCCGGTCTGTCGCACACGGGGTCATTTGACCTCGGCGTAAGCTGATTCTCCCGGCTGTTCAGCGACCACGTGTACCCGGAACCGTCGGTGGAGACTTGAAAACCGAATGACGGATTTGCGATCACATTGATCCATGGCGCCGGAGTCTCTTGCGCATCTCCCAAGGTCGTAACGTATTCGCATCCGTCGGCACTGAATCCACCGACACCGTTCGGGAACTCCAACGTCTCGGGGAGCGGGACAGCCTCCGTCGGAGCGCTGTCTGCTCGTTGAATGATCAAATTCTGCTTAATCCAATCCTTGGCAAGAAGTTGGACCGAAGGGCGCGGGACCGGCGGAACGTGCTCGAGGGCTTCCTGAACGTTGAGTTGCTCGGACAGACTGCCTCGACGGCTGAGCAAAACGGCCCGTGCGGCGCTCTGGAGAAGCATGCGCACTTCAAGTGAAACAAGATCCGCCCTCACAATGAATACACTACCTCCAGCAGCTGTCCCCTCGACATGCGGTCGCAACTGTGATTCGTTCGTCCGAATGATCGTTTCCAACGCACCTTGCAGGTCCATGTTGTAGGATTGCGGTTGTTCGTTGAGGATCACCAGATCGACGGGAAGCTGCTTCATCTGCCAGTATTCGTGCGCGCGCAACAGTTGACGGACTATGTCCAGGTCCTCCGGCGCGTCTATCCGCACAAGAACGACCGGCAGATCGCCGGAAATGCGATGTGCCCACAACGTTGACGGTCCGCTCCCGCTTCGCCGGAGCATTTCGGATCGTGGCCGCAGCGAAGGCTGAGAATACAGAACGTTACTGGCAAGATGCTGGAACAGATGCGCCTCTTCTACGCTTACGCGAAGATGGTGAAGTTGAACCTGCGCCTGGGTCCATGCAAGTGTGACGGCACGCTCAAACGAGGTCGCATCGTGATGCTTGTCGGCAAGGTCAAGCACTTCTTTTCGCGACGGCGCAACCATGGTCCAGAATGCTACGCGCACGGTGGTTCCGGGGGGGATTCGTACACAACAACGTATGCTGAAGACCGGGTCGAGCACAGTTCCCACCGTGTTGGAGAGCGGCCTGCCATCCATGACGGAAATCGGTGTGCGGATAGTGCGCCCCCGGCCAAGAAATCGCGCCCGATCTGTTTCATACTGCACGCTGCCGATGCTGTCCCCCTCAATAACGGCAAGGTGAGCAGCCCAGACCTCGGGTTCGCCGGATGATCTCCTGCGTCGCGTCGCCAGGAGAGTTCCAACTTCAGCAGCGAACTCTGTTTGAACAAAGAGTTTAGAGAAGGCAGGATGTGATACGTCGGCAGAGGGCTGCGCCAATACCACTTCAGCGTACGACGTCAACTCGATCTCCCGATCACGGTTCCCCAGATTCGACAGGGAGACCCGCCGTACTTCGGCATTGCTTTCAGGAGAAACAACGAGTTCGAGCGTCGTCGCCAAGGTTCCGTCCCGCCGTGCGATCTCAACCCGGCCTTCGGAAAATTCCACTTCATAGCTGTCCGGTTTTACGCCGGTCGGCTGATACCCCGCCGACCAGACGTATCCACTGGATACATCGCGGAGGAAAATGTACGCCCCCCAGTGGTCGCAGGTCACATCCTCACGCCATCTCGTGACTGCAAGGTCCTTCCACCGACTGTATCCCGAGCCCGCGCCGGTGATCATGACTGCGTAGCTTCCATTCGAGAGAATATGCGTCCGCGGGACGCGATCGTGCGGCGAATGGAATCTGCGATACATCGACGGTATCACTTCACGGACGTTGGCAGCCGCGGCCACTTCCTCTGCTCGCGGTCGGGCAATGGCAACATTGCGGGGAGTCCGCTCCTGCAACAACAGTTCGGTCGCCTGAATGATCGGCTCGGCGTGAAAGCGCGTTCGCATTGCGCCGTCGAACAGGGCATTGTCAATGGCGACGATCGTCATCCCTTGATGGTGCGCCATATAGGCACGAACGACGGCGACGTGATCCCCCTCCGGGAGGCGGGCCGGAGTGTAGTCCAATGCCTCGTAAAATCCGAATGTGCCGGAACCGCCGGCATTCCCAAGTCGGACAAAATTCTCGGCCGCCGCAGTTGGGTCCACCATCGCAGCAAGAGCTGTCGCATATGGTGCGATCACCGCGTCCTGGCTGAGACCCCGTTTCAGGCCAAGACCGGGAATACCGAAGGTCGAATACTGATACGTCAACTCGAGATCACGCACGTTGTATGCAGATTCTGAAACACCCCACGGAACGCCGAGCTCTCGGCCATATTGAATTTGGCGACGAACAATAAATCGGTGCGTCTGTCCCAGCAGACTCTCAGCCGGAGCACGCATCACCAGTGACGGCATGAGATATTCAAACATGGATCCCGACCACGAGATCAACGCCGACCCGCGATCGACGGGAGTGAGCGATCGGCCGAGCCCGAACCATGTCCGTACCGGAATGTCACCCTTCGCTATTGCGACAAAACTCGCCAGCCGAGCCTCCGAGGCTAGAAGGTCATAGCACGATGGGTCGAGGTTTCCCTCAACGACCCTGTACCCGATCGATAGAAGGTGTCGCTCAGGCTCGAACAGAAGACCAAACTCCATGTCCGAAGACATTTTCAGAGACGATTTCTTCAAAGAGACCAGACGTCGCTCCAATGCCTTGGCTGCTACGGCTGATCTCTTAAAGTATTGTATCAGAGCCTCAACGATGTCGTGTGAGCGCTTGTGCGAGTTACCGCCGTCAGGCTTTCTCGTTTGAAGAAGTACGAGGAGCGATATCGCCTCTTCACACCGATCAGGAATATCATCGAGTGCGGGAATCGGATCTGCGAGGAGTTTGAGGATGAAATCCGGAAACATCGTTGGATCATGTTGTATCGCAACAACGAGGTGCGACCATGGCTTCAACAGATCAGCATCACGTTCAGCCCCCTGTATGGAACGCCGGACCGCGTCCGTCCAGAAGAGTACGTCGCGGACCGGAACTGCTGGCGGGCCTTCACCCACCTCTTCTAAGATCGTCTTTGCACTAACGGCTAGCAGGTTGGAATGGTACTCAAGCACTTCGAGCTTTTGTGCGATTTCGGAGAAACTTGAGGCGTTCGTATGTAACACAGAGGTCAGTCCCTCGATTGCCTGGTTCAGCCCTCGTCGACTTTCCGTCCAGACCTCTTGATTCTCCCCGAATCCACGCATGGATTCACGACACAGTGCCAAAGCGTCTTGAATACCTGCGGTCCATAGTAAACTCACGAATGGACGATTTATCATCTCTGTACAGGCATGAGCAGTGGTGATCAGATGTCCCGCACAATTTCCGCTGTCAACGGAGGAGATGTATTTCGGGTCCAACGGGCGCAGGTCGTGCGTGTCATACCAGTTGTAAAAGTGGCCGCGGAATTTTTCTAGTCGGTTCATGCTTTCGAGCGTTGATTCCAAACGCTCGACGGTTTCATGCAGGCCGATCCAACCGAAGTCGTTCGCAGCGACCGTCGACAGGAGATACAATCCGAGATTGGTGGGAGAAGTCCGGTGGGCGATCGTCGGTTTCGGCTCCTCCTGAAAGTTATCCGGAGGAAGCAAATGATTTTCGTCTGTTACAAAGGTCTCGAAGAATCTCCATGTGCGGCGGGCGATCAGTCGCAACTTGAGTGCATCTTCATCCGAAACCGGGACTGGAGCGTCAAACGCCAGCGGTCGGCTCGTCCATTGCGCCACCAACGGCGCAATGAACCACAGGACGAGGAGGGGGGCAGCCATAAGCCAAGATCCGGCGGGTGTGAACACGACAATGATGCCCGCGACGCAGGAGAGAACAATTCCTCCGGACATCCGCCGATAGAATCCAAGAGTATTGAGAGGAAGTCCGAACTTCGCCTGCGCCGCGGTGACCCACTCCAGCATGTGTCGATGGCTGATGAGCAATCGGAAGAGCGTTCGCACGATTGCGTCGGCCATCAGTGATGCCTGGTGTGCGAGGAGGGCGATGTGAAAGCCGATCTGTGAAAGGGCAAGGGAAAGATCCTTTCCAACGGCCCGCACGTGACTTCTCTTGGAGATCCGGCGACGACGCGGAAGAAGCCCTGCGAAGACGGGGAGGAGCGGAGGCAACGCGATGGTCGCAAGAACAAACCCGCTCCATACAGCCGCAGATGCAAAGGGAAGAGTCCAGCCTCCCAGCAAAGCAAGGAACGCAGCAGGAGCCGATAACGAGCGGCGCAAATTGTCGATCATTTTCCAACGGCCGGTCAACGGAATCTCTCGCCGATCACGCCGACCGCTGAAGTCACGTCCGTGTCCAAAGATCCATGGAAGCAACTGCCAGTCGCCGCGCGCCCATCGATGCTGTCGGGCTGCGGCAACGTCATAGCGAGCCGGAAATTCTTCCACCACTTCGATGTCGGAGACCAGTCCCGAACCGGCAAAGATCCCTTCCAGGAGATCGTGGCTCAGAACCGAGTTCTCCGGAATACGACTCTTGAGTGCGGCTTCGAACACATCCACATCGTAGATTCCCTTTCCGCTGTATGAACCCTCACCGAACAGGTCCTGATAGACATCGGAAACTACGAACGCATACGGATCCATCCCTCCCGGTCCGGAGAAAATACGCTGAAACAAGGATCCTGCACGACCTGTCGGCAATGACGGAGTGACCCGCGGCTGAAGTACGGCGTATCCTTCGGTCACGCGGCCTGTTCGCCCGTCGATCTTCGGTCGGTTGAGAGGGTGTGCCATCTTGCCAACAAGCCGCCGGGCAGCTGTGCGAGGGAGACGTGTATCCGCATCGAGGGTGATCACATACCGGACATTTTTCGGAATATGAGATGAAGCCGGAGACGAACCGGCTCCGGAGATCACAAAACTCGTATCGGCTGCTCCACGCAAGAATCGATTCAGTTCGTGCAGCTTGCCGCGCTTGCGCTCCCACCCTATCCACATTCCCTCCGCCTCACACCATAGCCTTCTACGATGAAACAGGAAAAACCGATCGCCGGCTGTCGTCGGTTCATGATGTTGGTTCAGGCGCGCGATCCCCTCGGCTGCAACTCCGAGCAGTGCGTCGTCTCCTTCCACGCTCTCCATTGCAGAGTCGGACCAGTCCGAGAGCAGTGCAAAGCAGAGGTCGCCGTCCTGATTTGCCAGGTGAATTACTTCCAACCGCTCAACCTGCGACTCGATCTCTTCGCGTGATGACAACAGAATGGGCACGACCACCATCGTTCGGAGACTCGACGGTACGCCATCCTTCAATTCGAGACCGGGTAACGGCTTTGGACCAAATCGTTGTGTGACCCAATGGTTCACGAGCGCAACTGCTACATCCGATAGCGGGATGACAACAAGGATCGCAAGCACAAAGAGATCCATGCCGGTCACCCCGGCCTTCGCAGCTCCGATCAGAGGAAATATCAGAAAGAACCCTGCGACACACGCGATCAACACGAGATAGCCGCGCATGCCGGTGTTTGTTGCGGCACGATCGATCCGGGTCCTGAATGGAATATGGAACTTGATGCTCTTCTCAAAGGCCACGCGCCCCTTCGAAATCAGGTAATAACCCGGATCATGTTCCGGTCCGTCCGGATCTATCGGCCCGGCACTTCGGGCTTGCTCAAGCGCGCTTCGGGCGACCTCGATCTCGGTATGGCCGGAGCCTCTGGCAAGTTGTTCGATTGCGTGCCGATATCTGTCCCGGGTCGGAAAGTCCATCGCAGCAAAGTTGCTGCTCGCCCGCAATTCTGCATCTACAAGGCTCACTCCCTCGAAGAACTTTGTCCAGTCGACAGAGGACATAAGTCGCATGCTCGTAATGATGTTGCGGACGGTGACGCTCATTGCGCCTTGAAATTGATGCTCTTCGGCGACAATGGATTCGGACGTGCTTCCCTGCGCAAAGAGGCGTTCATCCAGCCAACGCAGAGCAGGTGTGACTGCCGGATCTTGGTCCCGCAATCGTTGAACGAGTTGCGCGGCAAAAGCCGTTGGCAACGACTTGCCGTGGAATCGATGGAATGCCTTGTCTGGTGATTCGGCACTACGCTGGCCGACGCCCAGTACGCGATTGGCGACTTCTTCCGCCTCCTGTCTCCCTCTCCGACTCGTCACAATGCGCTGGGCCGAACGACGTAGATTCTCAACGAGAACGATGCGCAGCGTGACAGCTATCGCCCACAGTTCACCGATGGTGAGCGGCTGGACGCGTTGGTAGGCTCGCACGAACCGGCTCAGGGACTCCACATCGAATCGGCTGTCCGTGTGTGCAACGAATGCCCATGCCATCCCAAACACGCGCGGATATCCCTTCAGCGGACCTTCAGCGATCTTGGGAAGCTGGCGATAGTAGGCCCGCGGAAGATCGTCCCGGATCTCGCGGATCTGTTCATCAACAACGTGAAAGTTATCGACGAGCCACTCCGCCGCAGGCATGATGACCTGTTCTTTGCTGACGGCATCAGCGATGGTCCGGTAAGCTTGGAGCAGCACACGTCCATTGTCTTCGAGACGCGCGGCCAATGGCCGACCCAACGAGGGCTTCGTCGTAACGCGTTGTGCGACGGCAAGGCTCTCTGCATGTTGTTCGAGTCGTTCGATGCCAAACAGTTCGCTCCGAATAGGTTCTTCACCGTCCTGAAGGGAGATACTTTGTTTATCATCCCATATATGGAATTTCAGCATCAAGTGGCGGTTTAGTACCTATTGTTGTCCAATGAATTTCGACACGATGACCTTAATGTGGAAACCATTCGTCCGGCCGATCACTTTACAAAGCGATGCCGCACTTTCGAAACGATCTGGTTATCTGTCATGGTATCGGCTGTTTCAAATCCAACGATCCGGCCCTGGAGGTCCAGAAGTTCAAGCCGGTGTTTAAGTTCGACTTTGGCCTCTCCTGGGCCGAAGATCAAGATCGACTCGGCGTCACGAATGCTGGCGAGTACTTCGTTGTAAAAGATATTGGGGTCGTCGGAGTTCTCTCCTGTGACGTTCTTTTGCAACGCAACACGCTTCAGAGCAGCCCCTTCATCTGCCAGACTAAAGATCACGGCCTTGGCTTGATCGATCCACAATCCAACTTCCTTTTTCATCTCCTGCCTCTGGTTTTTGTAGAATGAACGTTGAGTAAGATTAAAGAACTCGACGACATCTTCTAACGTCAGCGGACCACCGTGATGAGCGGAAGCGAGTGCTGAAGCTCCGATCGGTCCCATCTGGTCATCGTCGCCATGAATTATGAGAGTGGGAATATTGAACTTCCTGAGGTGGGGGGTGTAGAATTCTGCGGAATTCAGTCCTTGAATACCCTCCGTCCGCTTCAATGCTGATACCATCAAATCAATGTTCTACCATCTTTTCCAGCAACTCCTTTACCTCAACGCTTGCAATACGGGTCGCAGAATCGGACATGGCATACGGGATCACCAGCCGTCCGTTATGCACCAAGGCACCACACGTGTAGACCACGTTCGGGACATATCCTTCCCTCTCTGTGGCGTCGGGTGCAATGAGCGGATCACGCAATCTTTTCAGGATGCGTGATGGATCGTTCTTGTCGAGCAGAATCGCCCCGATGCAATATTTCCGCATCGGGCCCACACCATGGGTCAGGAGCAGCCATCCGGCCCCGACCTCGATCGGTGAACCGCAATTCCCGATCTGAAGGAATTCCCAGGGATATGCCGGCTTCAAGAGCACACTCGGCCGATCCCATCGATCGACCCTGTCCGAATAGACCAGATACAGGCTTTCCGCATCCTGCCGTGAGATCACGGCGTATTTTCCTTTGATCTTCCGCGGAAAGAGCGCCATTCCCTTGTTGCGGGCGGCGCGTCCGCTGAGAGACCGGATCTTGAACTGAAGGAAGTCTCTCGTCGCCACCATCAGCGGCATGATCGCGCGTCCGTTATATGCGGTGTAGGTCGCATAATACGTGGCTACACCGTCGTCCTCGACGAACTTCACAAATCGCGCATCCTCGATGCCGTTGCTCTCAAACGAAGAGACGGGAAAAATGGCGCGTTCCGAGAGAGGCTGATCGATTGAAAATGAAAACGCATAGTTCAAATCCAACAACGCTTCTGCCCACGCAAGAGACTGGGTTTGCCTTTCGGACATACGCGCGTGCGATCTCTTATAGGCGGCGATCTTTGTCCTCAGGTGCGATCGCTTGAATGATTCCGGCACAGATCGGAGCAGTCCCTTGGTGACCGTGTCCAAACATCCTTCATCTTTCAACATCCGTTCTATGTCAGTTCTCGCATGGGACGGATCGGGGTCCACTTTTGCCATGGTCACAAACCGGCCCGGTGGATCCACCGTCACGTCTCCGCGGCTGTCGACAAGTCCCGAGCGGAATTCGATGGAAGAAATATGCCCCTCCCCCGTCGCCCGAAGACTCATGATGAACCGAAGCGATCCACCCGGCACTTCGGCTTGATCGGGATGCGGGACGATGGAAGGATTGAACAGCGCCGCCGCTTCGAGAGAGTATTCGCAGCAAAAATAAGCCCCGATCAGGAGTCGTTGTGCATCCGATGGTTTGAATTTCGCGGGTAATAGCCGTTTCATGTTCTCAAACCGGCTTTCGAATGCCGCGTTTTGATCCCTGTGCCGGCCGTCGAATTCTTTCCGGACCGCATCAAGGATCACTTTCGCTTCCGGGTCGTTGATGGCCGTGACACGCTTCAGGATCCCTTTGATCCTGCGATCATCTCCCGGCACAAAGGGTTTCAACAACACGCGCGCCCGGTCGGGATCGATCGACGGTCCACGACGCCAGGTTGTGAATTCTGCACGATTCATATTTCCACCTGCACCTTCCCAATGACTGCGTGATCGAGGAGAGATCTCCACGTTCCAGTGTTTATCATAGTGCACCAACGTCCGTTCGTACGTTTCCCGTGATGACTCCTTCCGACATGGATGCAGCGCGAAGCCGCTTCCGCAATGAACGCTCGTCCAGCAAGCTCACGAACGTCACCGTTTTCCTCTTGCCCGGGTCCATATCGAAGCAGTTGTCGGAGAAGATCGTATCTTCACCTTCCACCCTGAATCGTAATCCCCGCACCAATGTGTTCGAGGTAAGATAAAGTTGATATGCTCCTTGATGATCGCGGTCAAACCTGGAATCGATCGAAAATCGTGGCAAACGAACATGTTTCGGCTCCGCAAAATACACGCGGCTTTCGGATTCCGGTTCATTCTCGACCAACAGATACGCGGCAATATATGAGGATGCCGGATCAAAACCGGCAATACGCGCGACGTCAATCGATTTCAGTTTCGCTGCTGAATTCGATGTCATCCGAACATCGGTTTCCCGCGTCTCGAGTTCACGTCCGTCAAATGAAAGCACCCGGATCCTGAGAGAGCCTGAGAGTGCACGCAAGCGGTCATTGATACCCCAGGCTTCCACAACCTGATCTGTTCGTTTGAGCGATAGAAGGACCGGAGCATAGAACCTTTTCGCCGCATAGTATGCCGCTTTCGGTCGCAGGGCGCTGTCGATGACTGACCAGCTGCTCACCGGCCAGCAATCGTTCAACTGCCAGAACAGGGCCCCGGCAGTCCGGAATTTTCTCCGCCGCCAATGCTCGACCGCGGTCGTCAAGGCAAATGCCTGAATCAACTGGCCCCGCTCAATGAATGCATCGAAATCCGTCGTCACGCCAAAGTGCGCCGCCTGAAACCGGAACAGACGCTCTGTCCCTTCCGCCTGCTTATTGTGAAATTCCATTGTCGGACTTTGTGGATGCCGGTCTTGAGGGGACACGGCCGCGGCCATCGTCTCAACATTCGCAGGAGCCTGGAACCCGAATTCTGTGATGAATCGACCGAAGTCCAGCTCGTATTCCGGATAATCCTTCCAGAAACTCCAAACTTCCCACTGATGCCGGTTGCCGTTCGAGTGGCTGTTTGGGGGTCCATCACCGAAGGGTGAACTGCGCCAGTACGGACGAGTACCGTCGAGCTCCCGAACAACCTTTCGCAACAGGTCCCGAAAAATACCGGCTCCGCACATATCGTTGGGAGTCAACCCGGGATTCTCCTTGGTGAAATTCCATTCGCATTCGTTGTTGCCGCACCAGAGGACAATGCTCGGATGATTTCTCAGTCTGCGCACAACTTCCTCCGCCTCTTCCTTCACCGATCTTAGGAACCACGGTTCCTCGGGATACTCCCCGCACGCAAACATGAAATCCTGCCACACCATTAGTCCGAGACGATCGCAGGTTTCGTAAAAGATCTCCTGTTCATAGATACCACCTCCCCACACACGGACCATGTTCATGTGCGCATCCCGTGCGAGTGTCAGCAATCGGACGTATGTTTCGTCCGTGATCCGCGGAAGGAACGTATCGGCCGGTATCCAATCGGCCCCCTTGCAGAAGATGGGCACGCCATTCACTTCCACCACAAACGACCTTCCCTCCGGATCGCGCTTCTGAAGGAGCCGTACTGTCCGGACAGCGAACGTCGTGTGAATTGTCTGGAGGACTTGTTCTCCATCATACAGACTGAAGTTCGCTTTGTAGAGCGGCTGAGAGCCGTACCCGCTCGGCCACCAGAGCCTGGGTTGAGGAAGTGAAAACCCCAGCCGAACCGTGGAGCCGTGAGCTTTGACGCGACGACGCACGTCCGCCTCAGGTCCTGTGATCGCGACTTCCAGGGACAAACCCGATCGACGAGTTCGCTCGACCTCAACCGAAATGTACAGTCGCGCCTCCTTCTGTGTGACAGTACCCACTCGTACGAACGGGTGTCGTAGTACCGGATGATCAGCCGCTTCCAATCGAACGGAACGCCATATACCGCTCGTCGTCAGTTTTGGACCCCAGTCCCAGCTGAAGGAATACTGTGCTTTCCGAACGTAGACACGATGCGATTCCTGGGCAACTTGGAGCGCGCCGAGCCGTCGTTCCAGAGCCCGGGAACGGTTCGTCGGAGAATCGAATGTCACTTCCAGAATGTTCGCACCCTCATGGAGAAATTTTTTGACATCGAACCTGTGGCCGACAAACATGTTGTCCGTCCGGCCTGCCCGCTTTCCATTGATCCGAATTTCGGCGTACGTGTCGAGGCCTTCCGCGACAAGGTCGATGGTACGGAATTCCGTGAATGATGCGGGAACGACGAATTCCCGGCGGTACGTCCATCGTTGCAGGTCGACCCATTGGACGTCCCGCTCATTCATTCCCACAAACGGATCGGCGATCGTTCCGTTGGCCATGAGATCCTGGTGCACAGTTCCCGGGACCTTCGCCGGCATCCATTCGTCAAGTCCGTCCGGTATACCGGAAGGATACGGAGCGCTGGCCAGGCGGAATTTCCAAGGGCCGTTGAGTTCTAATCGTTCCATTATCGTATGTACACCATCTTTCGCACTGCCCGTCCCTCGGAAGTCTGCAACTGGAGCACATACACACCGCTCGCCCCGCTCGATGCATTCCATTGCAGCGAGTGTTTGCCTGCGGCACGTTTCCCTTCATCGAGCACTGCAATTGTCCGTCCGAGCAGGTCGACGACAGTCAATCGCACATCGTCCAAATGTGCAAGGTCGTATGTGATGAGTGTAGACGGATTGAATGGATTCGGAACATTTGGCAACAACCGATGTTGTGTCGGGATCGAACTCTCTTGCCCAACGACACTGGTAACTATGCCGGGCAAAGCCGCAATCGCTTCCGGTGCGAGGCCGTAATTGTAGATGCGGACCTCATCAAGGATGCCGATGAAGCCGTATGCATTGTCCGTGGGGAGTGCCTGGCCGATCGTCAGGTCGATCGAGGTCGTCAGCATCTCCCCTGTCCAGCTCGTGAACGCGTCGAGTTTTCCGTTGAGATAGATCTCCATGTCCACCCCGTCATACCGGACTGTCACATGGACAAGACTATCCAGAACCAGCGTACTCTCCGAATCGAGATCCTTCACGCCGGAGGAAGTTTTCACCGTCCACCGGACGCGCTGATTCGAGATCGATACCTTCCAGCGGTTGGTCCAGTTGCCGTGAGACACAGGATATTGTTCGCGGGGCGGAAATCCACCCACCTTCATCCAGAATGCTACAGTGATCGCAGTGCGGCAATTCAATGTTGAATCGGCGGGGACGCGGATGCTGCTCGTGGACCCGTTGAACAGCAGGGCTCTGGAAAGCCGGCCCCATCCATCCGTCGCAGGTGTCAGGGCAGAGGCGATGCCGTTCCGCCCAAATCCGCTCGCATCGAGCGCATTCCCATCGCACGGATAGAATGCGATCAGCGATCCGGTGCCGGCCGATGCAGTCCGTACCATCATCATGATGCTGTCGACATCGACGCCCCCGAACGTGTCCTGCACGGTACAGCGAATCGCTGCATTGCCGGAGGATCCGGGGGCCGTCCAGGTTGCTGTGGCTCCTGTACCCAGGATCGTACCCGACGATGCAGACCAGGTATAGCTGAGCGAATCGTCGTTAGCATCAGAAGCTGAACACAGGATTTCTGCCGTGTCACCGGGCATGAGGCGGCGAGGATCGGCGGTCATCGACTGGATGACCGGAGCAAAGTTGATGCGTTCAACGACGGTGATGGTCAATGAATCGGAGGCCGTACCGCCATGTCTGTCTGTGACAGTGCACCGAATCACAACAATTTGCGCCGAATCGGGTGCTTGCCAAACAGTCGAACCCGGCGACCCGAGGATCGGTCCGGCGGTTGCACTCCAGGAGTACTCAAGCGTATCGAGGTCCGGGTCGGTTGCCGTGCAAAAGATTTCGATCGTTTGACCGCCGACGACCGTATCGGCAGCCGCGTCAAGCGCTTTTATTCGTGGTTGTCTGTTCCCGGCGGGAGAAGCGGAATGATAGTCGACAACGATTCCTCCGGCCATCATGCGTCCCTCACTATACGTCACGGAGGCGTCGGCGGGGACAATAACCGCGACAACTGCAGCGTCCGACGGAACCTGAATGGGGACCGTTCCGGACACGAGCGTCGCAAGATTGGCGTTCGAAACCAGGTCATACACATTTGCCGCATTGTCCCCCACCGCAAGCGAGATCGACCGGGCCTGGGAGTCCGGATTATAGAAGAGAAATGTCGGATACGCGGGAGCATGAGAAAAATCCGTCCTCAAGAGGTCGAGCCGAAGTATGCCTGTAACGTCCGTCGTGTCGATCACGGCCGCCGCATAGCCGACGGACGAAGCGCTGTACAGGGAGAAATTCGTCGCGGCCCAGCCGCCGGCGATAGCGTCGCCTGTGGAGTACGGGCTTGCCCCCGACATGGACTGACGCAACGCTTCATGCGCGATCACGGAATGGGGATCGTATGTGCGGGCCCAGGTTTCTCCATCCTGCAATGAATCGGGAAGGTACGCGGAGTAGAACAATCGCGAAGCATTCGCCGCATTGAGGACCCATTTCCCGAGGGCCCGCGCGAAACGCTCATCGTACCGCGCGATGGGTGCAAGCGCGCCAATTTGTTGAAACGTATTCATTGCGAAGGCATAATTGTTGGAGCTGTTGACTTCGCCGATGAGTCCGCTGCACTCCAGTCCTCCCCACGTCCCAACGACTGCCCCCCAGGATCTGAGCGGTCCAACGTCGAAGCACCAACCGAGCAGCTTGGCGATGTCGTACGTTGTGCCAAGCTCCGCATTCATCTTTGCAGCGGTCAAAGCTCCGTAGGAGAGCTGCAGCTCGTACGACGGATTTGTGGAGAGTGCATTCATGGCCTCCAGAGCCCACTCCGCTCCGATGCGATACCGAGCGTCTCCGGTGTTCTTGTATGCGGTATACATGATCCAGCCCAACGCTCCCGCAGCCTCCGGTTCCGGAACGCCGCTGTCGTCGGCAGTCATTGTCGCGAGATGCCACGCGCGATGACTCACTCCAGGTGCGCTCCATGGCGTCGTGGATCCCCCCATTGCACTCAGCGCAGCGAGCCACCGGTCGGCGACCGACCGGAATTGTCGTTGTGTTTCATCCGCAGCGGGATACAAGGAATACAGGTGATAGAAGAAGACGTTCGGCATTGTGTCGTACCACCAGTCGTCGCCGCTCGACGACGATGGGCTGTTGAGATACACATTCTCGGCCGGACGGTTATTGAACCAGTCCCGCGACATCGTCACCCAATCGCGTCCGAAGAACGTGCGCATGTCGTGCCCCGCAAGAGTCGCGCCGACCAGCGCAGGCAGCGCGTTAACGGCTTCGCTCGTCGATGTGTTCGTCGTACCCACATACGAATGCAGCAGGAAGGCGGGATACGAAGGATAATTCACGCCATTCGGGACAACCTGAACGAGGGGGAGATACTGTCCGCTCGACCCTTCTTGAAAGATCAGACTGTCGTACGCGAGAACGACGCCCTTCCAATCCCTCATGTGATACGGGGAAGGAAAATTCGGCATCAGGTCGATGCGAGGAATGGCTGTCTGCTGGGCCCAGACTATTGTATCAGTGCCGATCATGCAGCACAACGCCAAGGTGCCAAGGCGGCCAACAGCGCTAAGATCATGGAGAATTGATCTTTCCCACACTTCTGCTAATGCCGTCATTGCGTCATTGCGTGACATCTTTTTCCATAGCTTCGGCTTGTTCACGGTCGATGAGCTGCATCTGCCCCTGGCGCAGGTCTATGCGAATCGCACCTTCCACCTTCCCTTCTTTGTCGGTGATGGTTCGGGTCAATGCATCGGCAGTTGTTCTCAAGATTCCCTTTCTGCAGTACAGATATTGCCTGGCCACAGGGGAATGTTCCACTTCGAGCACCGTCAACAGGGCCTCGATCGTGGATTCTGCGCCGGAATTCGTATTGACCTCGCTTCCCGATCGAATGCCGTCGTATCCCCGCCCCGTGAGAAAGTCGTACATCGGCTTACCCGGCGTGTTGTTGCCGAAGAACCATGATGCGGCCAATCCCGCCATGCGTGCGTATCGATCCTCCCCCGTCGCTTCGCCGAGCCGTAACAGACCCACCGCCATCGGCCTGATATCGTATGCGATCTGTTCATACTCTTTGTGGTTTGCGCTGTCGGCGAAATCCCGTTCGCGCTGATTGCCCAGGATGAGCAGTCGGCCGTACCAGCCTTCCGCTTCGCGTTTCGCAGAAGCGATCATGCGATCGTTCTTCAGCAACTTCCCAGCCGTCGCCAGCGCCTGCGTCTGACTATTTCCCCACGCATGCCAACGCGATTCCCAGGACCGATGCGCGCCATGCGGAAAAGTACCGATGTCACCGTCCTGCATGATCATCATGCCTTCGCACAGCTTCTCAATGTACGTGCGCACGCGCTGTTGTGGACGCGCACTCTCGTATTCGATCAGTCCAAGCACAAGTTCTGATGTAGCGTCCGCACCGGAACCATACAGGAGCCACTCCGGAATCCGCATGCCGGACGCGACCCGCTCATGACCATAGTTGTTCAGAAGCGTGTCAAGATGCGGGAATGCACGTTCCACGGCCTCCGACAATACGTCCGCGAAAGCCGGGTCCGATGTGAGGAATACGCGGTACCCGAGCCCGAACGACCATATCCCCCGGCCCGCCCACCATCCGAACGATGGAAGACTCGTCGAACCGGTAGTGTTGATGGAACGGTCTTCCCTGATGAAGTTGTAGAACAATCCTTCGTCAGTCTCCATGCGAAGAACGAATTTGAGCAGTTCGCGCGCCCTGTCGAGACTGCTGCGGTCCTGCATCAGCTTGGCATGGGTGAGATAGAACACTGCAGCACGCGCCGCATCATCGACGCAAGCGATCCCTTCATCACCTGCTCCCACCCAGTCGTACTTCGGCGCGTCAGCATAAATGCGGATAATGTCGACAGAATCTCCCTGGAACGAAATCCGTTCCGTGAGGTGCCGGAGATGAGACGTGTTCACGAGCGATGGTTGCTCCCGGGCGCAGGAACCGAGAGCGAGGAGAAGGCCAATGGTGGAGCGAATGATCATATAGAGAATTGTAATTGAAATGATTCCCGCGAATCAACGCGAATCTTCACGAATGGTATGGTGGTATCTCGTGCCGTTATTTTTGTGTGGACAAAACCACTCTCTTCCATTCAAGATTTTTATCTGCTCCAACATTGATGAGAATTCCCAATGGCAATTGTGCAGCATTGAGATAATTGATCATTTGAGAAAGATCGTTTGAAGTGAGGCGCGATTGAGCCTTCAATTCCACAATTATTGATCCCGAGATGACCAGATCGGCTTTGTATTGCTTCTTGAGTTTGCGAGACTTGTAGCATATCGGTAGCAACTTTTGAGATTCAAACGGTATTGTTCTATCTGACAACTCAAGTTCAAACGCTTCTTGGTATACGGCTTCAAGGAAGCCATTACCTAGGTGATTGTATACCTCCATGCCGCAGCCGACCACGCTGTATACTTCATCCTTGAAGATCAGCTTTCCCATGTTCCCCCCCCAATTACCAAATATTATTTCAATAACTATTTGCAGCTTCTTTGATTCGCGTAGATTCGCGAAGATTCGCGGGTGAATCTGCTTTCAGTGCTTTACGACTGGGCTCTTAGAAATCCCACCACGTCTTCCTCCGACGGCATGGCCGGGATCGCACCCCGTTTCAACGACACAAGCGCACCGACAGCATTTGCTGTCCGACACACCTCTGCCAGTTCCGAGACCGAAAATCGGCCGACGGGAACCTTGGATCGGACGATACCCGCGAGCAATCCCGCGAGAAATCCGTCGCCGCAGCCAGTCGTGTCCACTGCACGCACACGAAACCCTTTCAACCGCCGTATCCCGTCCTCTGTCGCGAACGTGCAGCCTCGCGCTCCTTCCGTGATGACGACAATCCGGGGGCCAAGCCCCAGAAGATCACGGATTGCGGATCGTACATTCCGAGCTCCGGTAAAGAACCGGGCTTCTTCGTCGTTCATCCGCAGGACGGTCGTCATTCGCATCATTCTGAGCGCGAGCCTCTTCACTTCAGCCGGCTCTCGCCAGAGCGACATTCTGAGGTTGGGATCGAAACAGACCGAACTGCCTCGGCGAATCGCTTCCCGGGCAACGGCGTACGCAGTGGTGCGAGCTGGCTTTGTGAGTAGCAGGAACGGTCCGATGTTCACGATCTTCGAGCGAACGACCCGCTGCACGTCGATGTCCTTGCGGTGGAGCTGTTGTCCCGCCGGATGGCGTTCCCAAAACTCGAAATCCCGCTCACCTGTTTTCGAAACGGCCACGAACGCAAGACGCGTTTTCCCCTCGTCCGTGGCAACGATGCCGCGTGTGCCGACGCCGAAGCGGCGCAATTCGTCGGTAAGAAACCTGCCGAAGCTGTCGGCCCCCACTGTGCCAACGAATTCCGTTCGGATACCCAATCGCGACAAGCCCACGGCAACGTTTGCGGGAGCTCCGCCGGCTGCTTTGACAAATCCTGTGGCTGTTGACAGCGACCGGGTAGGCGACGACGAAACGAAGTCGACGAGCGCTTCGCCGACGCATGTGACTTCAGCGTTCGCCATTACGAGGCCGGAACGATCATGCTCTTGTGAGTCCCGCCGTCACGCAGAACACTGAATGCGTTATGCACGTTGTCGATGGAAAATCGCGAGACTCTGAATGCGTCAACCCGGATGATGCCGGCGGCCAGGATTTCGATCGCCCTCGCGAACGTGTGCGGATTGACGTACGAACCGACGACGGTCAATTCTCTGAAGAAGAGACTGTGGGGTTCAACGGAGACCGATTGACCACTCCTGCATACGCCGAACACTTCGACGGTCCCGCCGCGACGGGCCAGTTCCAGCGCCATATCCACTGCTGTTGTCGAACCGGCACATTCGATCACGACATCCGCTCCGTCGACCGTAAGATCGCGGACAGCTTCCTTTGCTTTCGTACCGTCGACCGCAATCGTTGCGCCGAGCCTCTGTGCGATCTCTCGTTTCCAACCCAGCGGCTCGACAACGATCGTCTGTGACGCTCCTGCGTGACGGGACAATTGAAGCATGATCAGGCCGATCGTACCGCCCCCCGTGATGACCACCGTATCTCCGGTCTTGATGCCGGCCCGGTCAATGCCGTGGACGGCGCAAGAAACCGGTTCGACGAACGGAGCCGCATCAACGGGAAATCCCCTGGGAAGCACATGAGCTTGAGCGGCAGGAAGAACGCAGCGTTCCGCCATTCCTCCGTCGATATCCACGCCAAGAGCTCTCAAGCGGGCGCATAAATGCACGAGCCCGCGCCGGCAATAACTACATGTGCCGCAGGAGATGTTCGGGTCGGCCGCGATTCTCTGCCCGGGATGCAGGTCTGTGACCCCCGGTCCTATCGACTCAATAACGCCGGCAAATTCGTGTCCAAGGACCACCGGCGGCGTAGAGCGCGACGTGCCTTCGACAATGTGAAGGTCCGTTCCGCACACGCCGCAACTTTCAACAGCAATGACGATCTCTCCCGGCCCCGGATGTTTCTCTGGCCGGTCGACAACGTTCACAGTGCCGGATTGGGTAAAAAGCGCTGCTTTCACAATGTGATCTTTAGCCGTTGTGTGCGTGAAGATCCCGGGAATTTCACGGACCAACGCTGCATTTCGTTCCTTGAACTTCCTTTTCGTTCTGCTTTCAACTTTTTCCCGTCCAATGTCACTGCGCCAACTGCTTTTGGAGTGAGCAGAAATGCTTCAACTGTGCGTCCTTCGAAAGAAGAACATTCGATGTTCAACGTCTTAAAAGCCTCGTTCTTCCACACCCGATGCACGACGGCATTTATCTCCGACAGCACAGGGGCGGGAATTCCATTCTGAATGACGTCGATGGTCTGGGAACCCAAATACTCCAACGGCAGAACATAGGAAGGCACCCGCACCCCATCGCACATGATCCCGGACAGTTCGTTCTTTCCAGGGCGGACTGTCAGAATGTTTTTCCCTCCATAATTCCAACTGGCAATCACTGTGGGCCAGGCGGCAACGGACGGATCGAATGCGAGATTCCATGGAACATCGCGAATTCCGGCAAGCTGATACATCGTGAAAAGATTGAATCCGCCCGCCCAAAGGAACGACGGCTTGTCGACGGTACCAAAGTCTTTCGACGAGACATCCGACATGCGATACTCATACATCGCAGGGATGCCCGATGGTCCGGAAGCTACTCCATCGAGCGTCATGGTTGTTCGGAAGAAATCTATCGCATCCTGCGTGCGTCCGACCTGGTGAAGCGCCACGGCATACCACGCGTTGAGGTGCGGCCACACGCCTCCATTGATATACCAGTACGTATTCCCTGCCTCGTTTCCCTTGATGTCGTAGTAGCGCTTGACTGAATCGCGGTCGAAATTCGCAGGCATGACGGCACGAATGCCGACTCCGGGTGCCAGCAGTTTGCCCTCCGCCGTCCTGACAAGCCGCTCAAGCACAGCCTGCGGAAGGAGTCGGTAGACTGCGGCTATCAGCGGACCGGCGAAGATGTGACGATCGATGTCATTTCCGTTTCTATCGAGCAGGTATCCCGATCGCTCGTTCCACAGTCGCTTGAGAAGCGCGGTTCGGAGGCGAATGGACGTGTTTTCAAGCCACTGAAGAGAATCTCCTCTCCGGCCGATCGATGTTCGAAAGACGACATACTCATCCAGCGCGCGCGACATGAGGGCGGTGAGATAGGCGCGAGGTCCGTCGCGCCATCCAATGTCCCACCAGTCCGGTCTCGGTGCATGAACAAGGTCATCAGCACCAACCTGGGTCAAAAGATCGCGAACACTCCGTTCTGCATACGGAAGAAGCGTCAGTCCTGTCGCGGTGTCGTGCGTGTACCGGATGTACCGCGCAGAAAGCATCAGAAACCACAAATGATTCCAGTTCGACGGAGTGCAATACTCTGTCTGAAAGGAGGTATCTCTCCAGTAGTAAGCATGCGGAATATTTGTGCCGTCGGCATGTTTTACGATCCATTGCAGGTCGCGCCGTACTCTTTCCCCATCGACGTTGACGATGCCAAGCCCGCTGAGCAGTATGTCATGCGTGAACAAGAAGTTATACTCCGCAGGGCAGGGCATCGGAACGAGCGAACCGTCCAGAACGTGTTGATTCGCTTCGACAAGCGAGCGCGACCATGCCGCAGTCCGGTCGATCCATCGGTCACCCGTAGTGAATTCAAAGGGTTGATTCGCCGGATGACGAACGCGACCCTCAAATAGGGCGATATCCGACGCCCATTGCATGTCCGCATTCCGTGAGATTTCCGGCATGGTTACGGCTTCGGTACTTCCAATCATGTGAACGACCACGACCGAATCACCCGGACGCAAGTCAGCTCGGTACCGAAAGAGGGCCGCATTCCGTCGCCGGCCGTCCATGAAGAGCACGGTATCGCGCACACCGGACCATGCATGTTCGCCATTGTCCTTGATCCCGGCCGCATCCGCATCGGTGGACCAGGCGACTGGACTGGCGCCAAGATTGCGGACGAAGGTCACAGCCTGATGAGCCCCGCGTTCGGAAAACGAAGCGGTAACCATTTTGCCCGGACCTTCGACATCCACCGTGGACGAATCGAGTCGCGTGTACGATTGGCATGTGCGAAGTGCAAACAAAAGATGAGTCACGATGTCGACTGGCAACGTGTCCTCGCCGGCATTGACGACGGTGGTCGTCACGAACATTGCCGGAAGCCGTTCACCAAAGGCATATGACACCGACATCCGGATCGTTCCCTCATTCTTCCTGAACGTCACACCAAATGGACTGAGGTCATACTCCCACGATTCACGAGCAAGCACGTTTGAGAAGCTTCCCGCGTCGATCCGGATGGAAAGCGGTATGGATTCACCGCGTTTCCAATAATCTGTGCTGAGATCGACACTGTTTGCAACGGGATGAAAGAACCCGATCCTCGAAGGAACAGGCCTACTGTCATGGAACTCGGCTGCGGCGAATGGCCCGCCAACTTCCACCTGCCCGCGGCGGCCTGCAAAGGAATAGCGAAGCGGATCCTGGGCCGTTGCGAGAAGACCTGGAAGTGCTATTCCGTTCAACGCAAAGACGCCAAGAATGCCAAGCACGTCAAGATGTGTCAAGAAACCTGGTCTCATCATACAATTCTTCTTGGCGTCCTTGGCGGACGCTGCCATATTATGTGCTCTTGGCATCTTGGCGTTTGTCTTTTGGGTCTTTCTCGATTGTGATCACTTCAGCCGCTCCCACGCTTCGTCTATTGTCGGAAATGCGACACGGGGAAACGTTCCGCCCGGCTTGTAGAAGACCGCTTCAAGAGGTCTCGAGTCGGCCGGAATGCTGTCTTGCAGTTCCTTCACTTTTGTCTCGTCAACCCAGACTCCCGTTCTCTTTCGCAACCCGGCGATCGCATCGTTTAACGTGCGGGATTCCCGCATAGCGTATTCGACCTCCCACAATCTCTGCCGGACTGCTTCAAAAGCAGGTATTTGACCCGATCCGTCTCTCAGGCGCTTTCTCTCCCGTGAATATCGTTGTCGAAGGTCGTTGTCCGTAATCTGGATCGAACGCATTACATGCGACCGACCGGCGAGATACAGGAGCTTCATTCTCCACTCGCGCGAGCGGAGCACGATATCCGTTCGTTCGAACATGCCTCGCGACGATGCTTCTTCGCTTAAGAGCCTGTCCTGCACCATTTTCCAGACCGTCCGTTTCACGCTGCTGTTGAAAGCTTCGGGCGAGCGTGTATCGAGCTGGAACTGCCGAATGTCATACCATCGCGCATAATCGCGCACAGTGAATGTTCTTGCCCCGAACGTCACCAGCGGCCTGTCCATCATTGTGCCGGAAGTGCTGATCGGCTGCGGGCCGGCTTCTGTCCAGTAGGTAGTCGGAATATTCCACTGCACACGTGTATCGTGGGATAGTCCCCGATCGCCGATCAACGCACGAACGATGTTGAAGCCTTCGGCTTTGATGACGGGGTTGGATTCCATCATCTTCGCACGTACATATCCTTCTGCAAGACTATCCGCAATCATCCGGCTTCGCATGGCGACGGCGTCATGACGAAGCTTTGCTGCCTCCGTTTGCGTGATCAACGGATTTCGCATCATGCGGTCAAGATGAAAGATATAGACGCCGTCGGGCCCTCGGATGGGGCCGGAACTTTCGCCCTCGTGAAGCCTCTCAAGAGCGGCGGCAACGATCGGATTGTCCCGCTCAAGCCTCAGTACTGTCGTTTCGAGCGACCGGCTCCCTTCGCTGATCAACGAATCCAGGTTCCTGGCGAACAACGAATCGAATGGCGCTCCACGAAGAAGATCGTTCTGGACGCGCAGTGCTTCGGTCTCTGTCGGACAATAGATCCATCGCATGAGTACCGTCGTCCCCGCGCGAACAGCATCAAGCGCGATCTGGTCGTCCGAAAGGTGAACGCGTGAGAGGATGACGTCCCGATACAGCTGTTCGACCGCCAGATCCTCCGCCAACGCTTCACGACGTTCACTCACAAACGAGGTTGTGTCGAACCCGAGCCGCAATGCTTCCAGCGCAAGCAGGCGCTCATTGATCATGTACTCCAGATGGCGCCGCAGACGGTCCGGCGACCGCTTGACAAAGGCGGGACCGAACTCGTAGCTGGTCAGGAGTTCGTCGGCGGTGATGGCGATGCCGCCGACACGCGCGACGACCGAAGTGTCGCCGACGATAGGTTGAGCTGCCGTCAGCAGTGCAAGGAACAGCGGCATCATGCGCAGTTATCCTTTGATGCCTGCGGACGCCATGCTTTCGATGAACGACCGCTGAAAGAAGCTGTAGCCGACGATGATCGGCAATGCGAGCAGCGTCGCGGCCGCGAGTTGTAATCCGAGCAGAGCTTCCGATTCGCCGCCGATCGTGAACAACGTAACGAGCTGCGGCATGGTCATAAGTGAGCGCTCCCGGACGACGATGAGGGGCCACAGCACCTCATTCCAGCTCGTCATGAAGGTCAGGATGGCGACTGTCACAACGACGGGCCGCGCCATCGGCAAGATAATGCGGCGCAGGATCGTCCATTCCGAGCATCCGTCGATCCGGGCTGCGTCGATAAAGGCCTGCGGAATTCCTCGGAAGAATTGGCGGAACAGCACAATGCTGAATGCGCTCAGGAGCGTGGGAGCCACAATCGCGAGATAGGTATCGGTAATGCCGAGGGCGACCATCAGCACGTATTGCGGGATCAGCGTGACCTGGAACGGCACCATCATCGTGAACAGGATCAGATAATACAGTCCGTCACGCCCTCGGAAATTCAACCGGGCAAGCGCATAACCGACCATCGAACCGAACACAATGACGGAGGTCGTGCTGATCGTCGACGTGAGAATGCTGTTGAAGAGGGCGCG
>Ga0155966_1085_pt2 | contig 28208 bp, 13 predicted proteins | sample RifCSPlowO2_02_FD_107620 | JGI IMG/M metagenome (GOLD analysis project Ga0155966, IMG submission 107620) | Ignavibacteria bacterium RIFCSPLOWO2_02_FULL_55_14 | reverse complement strand
CGTCACTGAAATTGAGAAACCCGGCTTCGGCCGGGTTTTTCTTTTTATGGAGCATGAGATGGTCGAGTCCTATTCATGAGAATTGACCGAGAAGGACGCGAGAAAATGTGATTCAGAAACGAGCAACATTTTGGAATCGTTAGTATGTTTCAAGTGAAAAAACCTTCTGAGAAGGGGCTACCCCTCGCCATTCGGAACGCCCAAGTCCAACGCAAAGGAGTTCATGCTCATGAAATCTACGAAGCTCATGGGAATAGTCTTGACGGTCGCTCTCACCGGGCTCATCAGTCCTGATCTCATTTCCAAAGAGCCCCCGGGAGCGAAGCGACCCAAGAATCAGGCGTCGCTCCTGAAGGTGACGGGTACGCCTGAGTATGCGATCCTCGCCATCAACAACATCACCACGTGGGTCCGGTACGACGGGCATTCAAACCATTCCCCTATGGGCGACGACGGCGCGTATTACCCCCGCGGTACGGGTAGTTTTATCTATCAAGACGGCATCGTATGGGGCGGGTCGATGTATCTCGATGCCGCCCGCACTGTCCCCTATTCATCTGTGTCCATAAACCAAAACGTACGTGTCGGCGGTGGAACTTACGGCGTCGGGACAAGGGCGGGGAGGGTCGTCGATCCATCGATCGGCCCGTCCGGAGTTGAATACCCCGGCGCTCCGGACGTTCACATTTACCGGATTCGAAGGGATTATGCCTTCATGTCGAGGGTTGAACGGGAAGCAAGCGCCGCGGCGGTCAATGAGATCGGTCCCGAGAATGTGACGCAGGCGATGATCGACGCCGATTCGGCGCGATTTGCTGTGGATTGGACTAACTGGCCGGTTGCGAAGGGAGCCCCGTATATCGAGCGCAACGGCGTACCGGGATATCAACCGCCTCCTGCGTTCAGTGAAGCTTTTGGGGTTGATGACCTGATCACGGGCCACTATGACGAACCCGGACTTGCCGGCGCCGACCTGAGCGCACCGGCGGATGAGGTTCTCTGGACTGTCTACAACGACCTCAATGTCGCCGAAACACAATCCTTTGAAGGCTCCGATCCCATCGGTCTCGAGATCCAGAAGACCGTTTGGGGCTATAAGCGCACGGATGCCATCGGCAATGTATGGTTCAATCGCTACAGGCTGATGAACAAAGGAGGGGTGGACAGAGATGCATCGGACGCTGTATCGTACGGGGCGTTTCATGTCGACAGCATGTATGTGTGTCAATGGTCCGACGTGGATCTCGGCAATGCAGGAGATGACCTGCTCGGATGTGACACGCTCCTGAACATCGGGTTCGCTTACAATGGCAACGTGAGAGACGACGAATACGATCTATTCTCGATGCCCCCTCCATCTGCCGGCTATGACCTCTTGTCGGGTCCGCTGGTGACTGCGCCTGGCGATTCTGGGATCTTCGATCTCAAGTGGATCCACGGCAAGAAGAACCTCGGAATGACGTCTTTTGCGTATTTCTCGTCCTCCTCGCCGTACCAAGACCCTCCCTGGGTTGATTACCTGAATGGAACCGGCAGGTGGTGGAAATTGCTCCGGGGTTTTGCTCCATTGGGCAGTTTGGTCACTGCAGATCAGCCGTACAATTACCCGGCTGGAATCGAACCATCGGTGTTTACGCTGTCCGGAGACCCAGTGGCAGGGACAGGCTGGCTCGATGGAAAGGGAGAACCGTCGTCGATCGTTCCGGGGGACCGGCGGTTGTTGGTGACGACCGGACCCTTCACAATGGTCCCTGGCGACACGCAAGAGGTCTATATTGCCGGCGTCGCCGGGATGGGTGCCGATCGCCTCTCCAGTGTCGCCGTTATGAAGGCAAATGCACGTGCCGCCCAGAATCTCTTTGATCATTTGTTCGGCGGAACGCCTGTAGTCAATCGTCTGGTCGAGATCAGGCATCCCGGGGCCGCAGTCACAGAATTGGCCATACGAGCCACCCCACCGCCAGGGATGGTCGTCCAGTTTGGCGAGATTCTGTTTCAGCCAGAAGCCGGTTCAGAACCGACTTTTTCTACTCCGCTCTTCGACGATGGCGCTCACTTCGACAGCCTTGCGGGCGACGGCATTTGGGGTGCAGTTCAGGCAACGTCAAACAGACAATATCCCTACCGGGCGAAATTAACGCTTCAAACTTCAGCCGGCCCGATTGTCCTTGAGGACTTTCTCACGGGTCTGACTTTGCGTCCTCGTCCCGTACTTTCGGACTGGTCGATCGTCTGGGAAGATGGCAAACAGGATGGCAAGCTCAACCCAAATGAAAATGTCATAGTGTCATTCAGCGTGCACAACGTCGATCCCGTCAATGCGATCAACCAACTGACCGTTCTCAACGAAGGTGTGTCGCCGTTCGAATCGAACCGGTCGGCGACGGCCCTCGCACCCATTTCTCCCGGGGCAACGGCCTCCGGCGAAGTTTTCACCCTGTCTTTCCACACAGCTTTGTCGGAATCCAGCGCAAGTCTGCTGTACACTGTGGCGTATGACGGTGTCGCATATTCCTCGAATGCCCGGTTTCCGGTGGAACCGTGGACACCGGATGCATCCTGGAGAGATACCCTGGAAGTCCTGAAATCGGTCGGCGTGACAATGAACGTCATACCTGTCATTGCGGACCCCGCCGCAATGACGGGTCATGATTACCTCGTCAGTTTTGTGACCCTCAATGACACGACCGGCGAAGTGGGATGGTCCCTGCAGGACATGAACACCTCAGCCTGGCTGTTGACGGCGCAGAGGCTATCGACCAACATTGACGGCTGGCCCCACCCCGTGGTCGACGGTGTACAGTACATCGTCCGGAACGTCCCTACCGATTTTGTTGACTTCCAGCAGTTGTCCGATGGAGCAGGTCCGCTCAACCCACCGCACTTTGCTTCCTTTGGCTTCATCGGTGTGCCGACAACGCTTGCCCCCCAGGATCGACCGACGCCCGACGCCGGGGGCGGACAATGGGGCATCATCACCGGCAATACCGGGTCGACCATGAGCTATGACTATTTTGTGCTCAGAGTGACCAATGGCGGTGCCCGGTGGCCGATCCTGCTAAGGAATGACTGGGAGATTCGTTTCACTGCCGGGCCGAACTACGGACTCGAACCCGATGCGTTCACAGGTATGGGCAACAATTTCATGAGAGTTCCGTTCGAGTTGTGGTATGTCGGCCCCGATCCCAATGATGCGTCCGATGATTATCGATTGTTCCCGTATATGATTGGCGACGGCGACAGCACGTTCGATATCACCAGATTCGATAACAACGTGTCCGGTGGGGACAATGATCCTGAGACCGACTGGTTCTATTGGGTGATCCCGACAGACAAAACACCCGGTCAAGCGGGGTACAACGCTATAGTCTCGAGCATACAAGCAAACATCCCTGGTCACGCGTACATGGATCCTGCGATCATGAACGGAGATGCCATGCGGCGAATGGTGCTCGTGAATTACAACGGGGGATCGGTTGCGTCTCCGACGTTTCCGGAAAATCTGACCAGCAAGATGCCGGCGACGGGTTCAGTGTTCCGCATCGTCACCGGAAAGCCCAACGTTGCGGGAGACCGCGTCGTCGTTCGCGCAATTGCGACGACTGGCGTCGGTGGGAACGGAATCGTTCCAGACCGGATTGACCTGGCCCAGAATTATCCAAATCCCTTCAATCCCGTGACCTCCATCAGGTATCAGATCCCACAAAAAGCGACGGTGAAACTTGAGGTCTTCGATGTTCTCGGCCGAAAGGTCCAAACGCTTGTCAACAAGGAGCACGTGCCCGGGTCGTATGTCGTCGAATGGGATGGGAAGACGTCGCACGGGATCTCTGTGTCGACCGGCGTGTATTTCTACAGTCTGACAGTCGGAGATCGACTCATGACGAAAAAAATGGTCCTCCTCAAATAGCGATTGACAGCATCGGTGAAGAGAAAACCCGGCTTCGGCCGGGTTTTTTTGTTGGGTAGCATATGCGTGACGAAAACTTCACGTTGAGGCAAGTGCGCGTGTCGGGTTCGACCGAGCGCGCACAACCGGGTTGTATCCACAGGGAATTTCTTCGTACTCTGACGCCAGAATTCCAGGAGAATAAACGCCATGGCACGTGCAACCACACTCGGACTGATCGTCGGCAATCGCGGATTCTTTCCCGCCCACCTCTGTGAATCCGGCCGCAAAGAGGTACTCGCCGCACTCGATGCGGAAAGCATCCGTGTTGTTGCACTCCCAGTAGACGCCACAAACCACGGAGCCGTGGAAAGCTATGCAGATGCGAAGAAATGCGCCGAGGTGTTCCGCGCCCATGCCGACGAGATCGATGGCGTCCTCGTGACGCTGCCGAATTTTGGCGATGAACGCGCGGTCGCCGACACGCTGCGCCTGTTTGGAACCCGCGTACCGGTACTCGTCCATGCCTTCAGCGACGACAAAGACAAGATGACGATCGCATTTCGACGCGACAGCTTCTGCGGCAAAATGTCCGTCTGCAACAACCTGACCCAATATGGGATCAGGTATTCGATCACCTCGCTCCATACCGTTGCGCCGGACGCTCCGTCGTTCCGCGAAGATATCCGCCGATTCGCCGCAACGTGCCGGGTGGTGCGCGACCTCCGCAATGTCCGCATCGGTGCGCTTGGCGCTCGTCCGACGGCGTTCAATACAGTGCGATACAGCGAGAAGCTGTTGGAGGCGTCGGGCATCTCGGTTGAGACCCTGGACCTCTCAGAAGCCCTGGGATGGGTGGGGAGGATGAAGGACAACGACACGGCCGTACAGGAAAAGCTCACCGGCATCACGTCCTACACGAATACGACCGGTATTCCGGCGGCCAGCCTGATGAAAATGGCCAAGCTTGGATTGGCGATCGACCGATGGGTAGCGGACAAGAATCTCTCGGCAACGGCGATACAGTGTTGGACTTCACTCGAAGAATTTTTCGGCGTTGTGCCATGCACGCTCATGAGCATGATGTCCGAGTCGTTGATGCCGAGCGCCTGCGAAACCGACACGGCCGGAGTTGTCGGGATGATGGCGCTCCGATCCGCGTCGCAGAAGCCGGCTGCGCTTCTGGACTGGAACAACAATTATGGCACCGATCCGGATAAGGGAGTCGTGTTCCATTGCTCCAACCTTCCCCGCTCGTTCTTCAGTGAGCAGAAAATGGATTTCCAGGAGATCATTGCCGGCACGGTGGGGAAGGAGCAAACATTTGGGACGATCGTCGGAACAATCGCACCAGGTCCGTTCACGTTCTGCAGGGTGTCCACTGACGATTTACATGGCCGCATAACGGCATATGTGGGAGAAGGAGAGTTCACTCAGGACCGCGTCGAGTCCTTCGGAGGCTACGGAGTGATCAAGGTCCCCGAATTCCAGAGTCTTCTTCAGTACATTTGCAGACACGGGCTGGAACACCATGTTGCGGCCACGCGCACGCGGATGGCTCAGGCACTCGATGATGCATTCACGACGTACCTGGGGTGGGACACCTACCATCATTCGGCACACGCAGAGAGACACAACTTTTGACGGTTTGCAGGGATACGTCGGCAAGAATCCTTACTTCGGATGTATCGCCGGACGATATGCCAATCGGATCGCCAAGGGGAAGTTCACAGTGGAGGACGGAGACACTCGCAACATACGTCACGGATGATGACGGACCGATTCGTAAGGATGGAGTTGAAATACGATACCCCGGCTTTGCCATGTTCTTGTTGCGTGAATGTCAGATCACTCCTCCTCTCCCGACAGCCGATATCCGATGCCTGATTCGGTAAGGATCAAGCGGGGAGTAGAAGGATCATCTTCGATCTTCTTCCTCAATTGACCCACATAGACGCGGGTATACTGAGTCTCACCTGCAAATGTGGGACCCCACACAGATTCGAGGATGTATGCGTGCGTCAGCACTCGGCCCGAATTCCTGACAAAGAGTGATAACAGAGAGTATTCCGTTGAGGTGAGGTGTACAATCTCGTCCTTCTTCTTCACAACGCGGGCAGTCAAATCAATTGAAACGTTTCCGCAGGTGAACATCTCTCCCGGGGGGAGACCCGTCTCACGTCGGAGAGCCGTTCGAATGCGCGCAAGCAACTCACCGGTGCGAAAGGGTTTCACAAGGTAGTCGTCCGCCCCGGCGTCAAGACACGAAATGATCTCCGACTCTGCCGTTCGGACGGAAAGTATGATCACCGGTGTACGGAACTGGTCGCGAATATTGCGCAGCACCTGCTGCCCATCCATATCTGGGAGTCCCAGGTCGAGAATGATCAGATCGGGCCGCTCTGTTCCCGCCATGGCGATCCCATCGCGTCCGTTCACGGCGGAGCGAACTCGATAACGATTCGATTCGAGCGTCAATTCAAGAAGCCGCCGAATGGAAGACTCATCGTCAATGACGAGAATTGTGGGTTCAGGACTCAATGTGAAACACCCTGTTGTTCAAGCGGAAACGCAATGACAAATTCAGCTCCTCCTTCCGTTCTATTCAATACCGACAACGACCCCCGCTGCGCTTCAATGAATCCTTTCGCAATGGTCAGGCCAAGTCCTGTTCCGCCGGGCATGGCTCCTTCCGATCTGTAGAATTTCTCAAAGACCCGAGGAAGGTCCTTGGCAGGGATCCCAGGCCCTCGGTCCGCAATGATCAGGATGAACGTCTCGTCCTTCAGTGCGGCCGTTGCGATGATCGGGGTTCCGAGCGGCGTGTGGACACAAGCATTGTGCACAAGGTTGATCAATGCCTGTTGTGTCAGCCCGAAATCAAGGCGTGCAAGTGGAAGGTCGGGCTGCACATCGAGTGTCAGTGATCGACCCGCCAGATCATCGTGCAGCTCTTTTTCCACCGCACGAAAGATATCGCCGACATCGCACCAGTCCGTTCTTGGACGGACGCGGCCCGCTTCCAGGCGGGACATGTCGAGGAGGTTGGAGATCAGTCTGTTCAGTCGTTCTGCCTCGCGATGTACTTCTCCGACATGTGCCTGCACGACCGCATCGTTCGTTTCCGCCGATGCCCGTAAAAGCTGCTCAGAAGATCCCAGGATGGCCGCGATCGGAGTTCGGAGTTCATGCGAGAGGGAATTGAACAACGTCTTCGTGAGTCGCTCAGATTCTTCCAGCAGCAGAGTGTTCTTGTGTACATCATTGAGGAGTTCGCGTTCGCTTGCGATGCCGATCTGTGCAATGAAGTTCTCAAGCAGCGAATCACGTCCAAATGCCGTATGCGTGATGCTGTTGAGCCGCACGCCAACCACTCCCAGGGGATATCGCGGTCCCGACATGGGGAGATACGTAGCCTGGAAAGACGGAAGATGCGGTGTGGTCCGTCCGGCGGTCTTTTCGTTCCAATAAGACCATGCCGCGGCTTTGGCCTCTTCCTGGTCAGGCTGCCACGTGCTCGCAGGGTGAGGGCGAGGGGGCATGTCGCCGTCGGGCTCTCCCAGATACACGACAACATCAGCGTCGAAGAATCTCTTGATGTTTGCCACAGCTGTGCTGATGACCTCGTACTGGGAGTGTGCCAACGATAGATCTTTTGTGAGAGCAAAAAGGGCCGCAGTACGCTGTTCCTTGGCAATAACCGACAGCTCCTTCTCCCTGATGCGTCCCGTCAAGATGCCGCTGACGATGGCGACGACAACGAATACGCCAAGCATCATGACGTCTTCGAAATGTCCGATCGTAAATGTGTAGAGGGGGGGAATGTAGAGAAAGTCCCAAGATAGGGCGGCGATCACTGCACTTATGAGGACAGGTCCGCGACCGAACCTGAGTGGCAGAATAGACACGAGGAGCAACAGCACAAGAGAGACCGCACGGAAGCCGATCAGCGGTGTCGCCGGAATACAGATAACGGCAACGGTGAGCACAACAAGAGGGGCAGCGATATACTCCCGCAATGAATGCATGCTGATTCCTGTGAAACGTACGCACAATCTCCGAGAGAAACTCCTGTCGACCGAAGCAAAATGAAACTTGCGCAACTGGTTTGCGATGGAAGACGAATAAAGATAGGCGGTCAGGATGTAAAGAAATCATAAAACTTCTTTTCGATACCCACTTTTTACGAAGTTCATATTGTTCGTGAATCCATGTCCCGGTATCGTGTCCGTGGCCGCATTCCAGACACGAATACAGAGATCGATCACATGAACACTGAAAGAGAGAGGACTTCATCGGCAGACGATGATCAGAACTTCACGATGGCGGCACGGTTGCGAAGGACTCTTTTGGGGGCGCCCCGAAGTATCAGCGACCCATCGCTGTTCCATCGGATATCGTTGATAGCATTTCTTGCATGGGTGGGTCTCGGCGCCGATGGTTTGTCTTCATCCGCGTACGGTCCGGAAGAATCATTCCGCGCTCTCGGCGATCAAACGTACCTCGCGATCGCACTTGCCGTGGCGACGGCATTTACTATTTTCATCATCTCGTACGCGTATTCGCGGATCGTCGAGCATTTTCCCTATGGCGGAGGCGGTTACGTGGTAGCCAGCAAACTCCTCGGTCCACGGTTTGGAGTGGTCTCCGGTTCTGCGCTTCTTGTCGACTATGTTCTGACTATCTCCGTTTCGATTGCCAGCAGTGCAGATCAGGTCTTCAGCGTCCTGCCGCCGGAATACCGGAGCTGGAAGCTCACGGTTGTTGCCGGGTCGATCCTCTTGCTGATGCTCCTCAATCTCCGGGGAGTGCGGGAGTCGGTCACGGTACTCATGCCAATCTTCCTCGTCTTTGTTGCCACTCACTTGATCCTCCTTGTGGGCGGCATAGGATCGCATCTCGCCGATGCGGGCCGCATGGTGGGCGACGTTCGAGATGGATTCACTCGGGGAACTGAGACCATCGGATGGGCGGGGATGTTCGCGCTTTTCATCCGTGCTTACTCCATGGGTGCGGGCACGTATACAGGCATTGAGGCAGTTTCCAACGGTGTACAGATCATGCGTGAACCGAAAGTTGAGACCGCCAAAAGGACAATGGCATATATGGCGGTTTCGCTCGCCGTAACGGCGGGCGGGATAATGATTCTCTACCTCTTGTTCCGAGTACAGCCGACAGAAGGGAAGACATTGAATGCGGTTCTTCTCGAGGAATTTGCCGGCGGCTGGAGACCTGCAGGAATCCCCGCAGGATATTGGTTCGTTGTCATCGCGCTGGCGTCAGAGGCAGCATTGCTCTTCGTGGCAGCACAGGCCGGATTCATTGACGGGCCGAGGATCATGTCCAGCATGGCGACTGATTCGTGGTTACCTCACCGATTCAGTTCCCTCTCCGATCGTCTCACCATGCAAAACGGTGTGCTCCTCATCTCCATAAGTGCCATTCTCACGCTTTTGCTGACCAACGGACAAACCAGCATGCTAGTGTTGATGTACTCCATCAATGTCTTCCTAACATTCTCGTTATCCGAGATGGGAATGGTCTTGTACTGGATCCGCGGCAGGCGCAAGTATCGGGATTGGATTCGGCACATCATCATCCATATCGTCGGGCTTGTGCTGTGCCTCTCCATACTTGCCATCAATCTGTATGAGAAGTTCGGCGAAGGAGGATGGATCACGATCGTTATCACTGCGGTGCTCATAGCAGTGTGCGTCGTGATTCGGAAACACTACCGAACCGTGGAACGGCATTTGACCAGACTAGATTCAGTGGTGAGCGAACTGCCGCTGGAAACGGCCGCATCCCATGTCATTCCCGACCGCAAGGCGCAAACCGCCGTTGTGCTGGTAAAAGAATACGGTGGTCTGGGTATCCATTCATTTCTGTCCGTCCAGAGACTCCTGCCGAATCAGTTTAGGAATTTTCTTTTCGTGACTGTACAGGTCTTGGATGCGGGGAATCTCAAGGGTGCGGAAGAACTTGACAAAGCGATCGGCCAGACGCGGGAACACCTGCAGAAATATGTTGACCTCGCCCGCGGATTGGGTTTTGCAGCGGATTGCCGCATGAGCGTAGGGACTGAAGTGTTGGATGAAGCAGAGAAGCTGTGTCGGGAGATCTCGAAGGAATACCCGCGGTCAATCTTTTTCGCCGGCAAGCTCGTGTTTCAAAAGGGAAAATGGTATCAGAGGTTTCTCCACAACGAAACGGCATATGAGTTTCAACGACGTCTTCAGTTTGCCGGTCTCAATGCCATGGTTTTACCCGTAAGAGTGTTTGATGCCGCAGTCATCCCAGTGTGAATAGAAATGCCCGTCACTGCCGGAAATTCTCTTTTTCAAACGCACGCTGTCAACTTCGGAAGAGATACTGCATCTTCACAAAGAATTGCCGTTCCGTGGTCGCGAATCCGTGTTGAGGTCCGTAGTCGAGGTAATTGTTCGTCAGCCCTGCGTAGAACGTGGTCAAAGCGTTGAGCTTGTAGTTGAAGAGGGGATACACATTAAACGTTTTCGTGAAGGAATTGTACTGGAATATGCTTCGCAGGAATATTTCCGGCGTGAATTGATAGATCCCCACCATCCGCCCAACATAGCCGTCATAAAAGAGAGTTCCACGCGACGCACTCGAGAGTCGTGCGCGGTCATACGAAAGGTCGATCTTCAGTCGCGACGTCGGCTTGAGCGTCATCGACACTCCCAGATTGTGGCCCGTTCCGACTTCCGGGACGGAGGTCCGGTATATAAACTCCCCGAATTGTCCATAGATGTTGAACGAGAGCGCATCGAGGACCCTGGAATTGAGTTCTGCAATCGTGCGGTTAACGCCCCGGAACTGCACCCCGCGGAAAAGCTCTTCATTGACAAGGAGATACGACAGATACAGATATGTCTGGCCCTTCATCGTCAGATTGAGTTGCGGCTGCACTCCCTTGTCTTTCGCTGTTCCCGAATGATTGATCTGATAGTTTCCCGACATCGACAACGTGACCCGTTCGAAGAATGATTCTTTTGGAAAGAGGGTGTAGCGGGGCGAAAAGTAGAACTGGTGATAATTTGTGGACGAGAATTGCCCGTTATACGTTTGATAGGTGGGTGAAAAATCATTGTAGACCGCATCGAATCCGTAGTCGCGTCCGGACTGATACACGACGACATGGATGCCGGAACCGATGAACTGTTCACCGTCAAGCCGGGCGGTCCGTCCGCTTGTTCCGAGCATACGAGATGACGTCACCAAGGTCGTATCGCTCAGTTCCTTCGTGTGATTCAGGAAGCCTTCACCGTTGAAGTACCAATTGTTCCAGAAACGATAGTTCCAGTCAAATCCCGCGACATAGTTGTGCCCTCCCGTGAGGTTCCTCGTCAGCAGCATGCCTCCTACGTACGCCTCATCCGCGAAATTGTAGCGGATCCTTCCGATGTTGGCGAAAGAGCGCAGGGAAGTCGCTACGGTGTTGCTTTCTTCCTCCCCCGGGATGATAAAAGCCGTATTGCGGTCCATGGCACCCAAGTACATGTAGGACCATCCTCCGGACTTGCCGACGATACGACCGGCGAACAAAGGATTGTTGATCGATCGCGAATAATACATCGGTGTCTGGAGGAGCTCCGAGGATTCCAGGAAGAACGGACGGCGTTCCGGATACGAGAGTGCAAACGTGGTGTTGACGGCGATCTGGTCCGCGTCCGATTCCACCTGACTGAAGTCGGGGTTCACCACTAGGTCGGCGGAAAAATCGGAACTGGGGGAGTAGCGAAAACCCGAGCCCACACGTCCAAGTATATCTCCGTTCGAGAATGATGAGGCGGGATCGACCACGTTTGATCGCACACCAACCTGTTGGCCGATGACATAGGGGAGAAGTTCGATCGACCCTCCGGGACGAATGTCACGTAACCCAGTGAGTTTCCCGCTCTGCGTCAGGAAACTTGGAATATTCCGGTCAATGGGCACCCAGCTGAATTGAAACCTGCTGGAACGCGGATACGTTCGGGAAAAGTTGACGCCCCATTCCTGAACATCCTTGTCCGGAAACCGCAGACTCTTGAACGGGATCGCTATTTCTGCAGTCCATCCATCAGACGTGATCGCCCCCGCCGATTCCCACAACATGTCGAAACTTTCATCTTCCCCGCTGCTCGTCATCATAAGATCGCCCTGTATTCCGTGCGGATTCACCACCAACTCGTAGGCACGCTGATAATCACCATACGTGTCGATGATCACGACAAAAAAATCATCTGCGTAGATCCTGTCGCGATCGGAGAAATTTGCACGGATCTCTTGGGGACGCGGGTCGTAGCATCGGACCCCAAAATAGAGATACTCGTCGTTGTACAGCGACATGACCTGTGTCCGGACCGGAGCCGGCGTATTTTCGCCGGGTTGAAATTCGTACGAAAGCTCCACCGTTCGGGCCGTCGCCCAGACCGGGTCGTCCAAAAGACCGGTCAGTCGAATCGGTCGGTCAATCCGAATTGTTGTGAATGTAGGCGTCGTTTTTTCAGTTGGGGCGGGGCTTTGAGCTGCTAATGGGAGGGCGAGCGAGGACAGGAGGAAGCAGGCTGCAACAAGGGTTCTCATGCCGGTCGTTCCTGAGTGATGAATGAGGGGGAAGGGTGTGCATACGGGCATCACGAGGCACAAGTTTCGCGAAATTGAGAATTTTTCATCGTCAGCCAACAAGATGCTTGACCCTAGCAGTTATTCATGACTATGCGACAAGTCACATTCTCATATTTGACAAAGCCATCTTAACGCACTACTTTCTGACCGTTGTCGCTATTCGCTGGAGTATTGCGCCGAGATCGAAAGTTACGAGCGTGTAGTTTTCCATCCCACAATCTACCGTCGGAGGCACCATGGTATCCAGCAGCATCTTCTCTCGTTCCCGCCGGAACGCATCCATTCTCGCGATCGCGACCCTCGTCGTTTGGTTCGGTTGCGAGCGTACGGCGGACGATCTTGGTACAACTCCCCCAAATTCCCCGACACAAGCGGCGAATACGGAGGCAGAAATCTTCTTCGAGACTCCCCAGGCCCCTGAATACGTCGAGGGAGAAGTCCTCGTGAAATTCGTCGGCGGCACAAGTTCTGCCCGCCGAACGACGATCGCACGATCGGTCGGCGGCAAGGTCGCCGAACGGATCGTCACGCGCATCATGTTGAGTAGCGGCGACCAGGAAGGCGTGACACTTGTGCAGGTTGACCGGTCAGTGGAATCGGCGATCGCCACGCTGCGGGGCACAAAGGGTGTTGAGTACGCTGAGCCCAACTGGATCTACCAGCATAACGCCGTTTCCAACGACACGTATTACACGAACGGTTCGCTGTGGGGCATGTACGGCGACGCAACGTCTCCTTCAAACCAATATGGCAGTCAGGCCGGCGAGGCATGGGCCGCCGGAAACGTCGGCAGCGCTGCTGTCTATGTCGGTATCATCGACGAAGGCGTCATGTACTCGCATGAAGACCTCGCGGCCAACATGTGGGTGAATCCGTTTGACCCGTCCGATGGCGTGGATAATGATGGAAATGGATACAAGGACGACACACGCGGGTGGGACTTCGACGGCAATAACAACAGCACGTTCGACGGCACGCAGGATGATCACGGCACGCATGTCGCCGGCACCATTGGCGGAGTCGGCGGGAACGGCAAGGGCGTTGCCGGCGTGAATTGGAGCGTCCAGATCATAACGGCGAAGTTCCTTGGACGGAGGGGTGGCACCACAGCGAATGCGATCAAAGCAGTCGACTACATCACCGACCTCAAGACCCGGCACGGATTGAACATCGTCGCAACGAACAACTCCTGGGGCGGCGGTGGATTCTCGCAAGGCCTGCAGGATGCAATTGGGCGCGCGAATGCGGCCGGTATCCTCTTTGTTGCGGCTGCGGGGAATGGCGGAAGAGACGGTGTAGGGGACAACAATGATGCTGTGGCGAGTTATCCGTCGAATTATCCGAACGCCAATGTGATCGCAGTCGCTGCGATCACCTCAACGGGAGCGAAGTCCGGTTTTTCAAACTATGGCGCCACGACTGTCGATCTTGGAGCCCCGGGTTCCGCGATCTATTCGACGCTTCCTGGAAAGAACGGAGCGTCCACATACGGATCGTACAGCGGCACTTCAATGGCGACTCCGCATGTGACGGGTGCCGCAGCGTTGTATGCGGCATCGCATTCCGGCGCGTCGGCGGCGACGATCAAGGACGCCATCCTTTCGAGCACGGTGGCGACAGCTTCCCTCAGCGGGAAAACGGTCACCGGTGGACGATTGAACGTGAGCGGTTTCTGAGCTGATCTACGCTGACGAGAAAGCCCTCCGGGAATTTTCCCGGGGGGCTTTTTGTTTTTGGGGCCATCCTTTCCAAATGACACATGAATGTCAAAAATGAGAATCGCATCGCAGGTCCGCAATGATCTCCGTTGCTGGCTTATGTCCGTTCGTGCTTGGACGAAGCTTTGCGTAGTTCGTGTCGAGAGCTTCAACATCGTGAAAGTGGGGATCTTCGGGCCGGAAAGAGACAAAGTCAATCCAAGGATTTCGGCGGAGGATCTCTATGTGGTTTTCCAAACAGCGTACTCGAAGATCCAAGTCCGGATTGTGCGACTTCAACGCCTTGAGGGCCGGGGTTGCAAGCCAGCAGTCGCCGATCCCGCCCCAGGTTTCAACCAGCAATACTCTCTTCACGTTCGGGTCCTGTCTAATCTTAGTCACGTGCTGAAATCTAGTCAAAGTACACATCCGATGTGGGGGCACGTGACATGGAGGCATTATCAATAATGACTCTGGTTTTCATAACGATGGTTACGCATTGTCGTTGGTGTACCGCTCGATTGTTGACATTCTCGGCACACGCCGTTATACTGAGACACATGCTGATGAGGTTTGGAGAGGCATCTGTGTTCTCCAGATCTGAGCGCGCGGGAAGAGCTGGTTTCGCAACTTTCGCTCTTTGCTGTTCAACTTCCCTCACGCACCCACCTCTGCCCTGAAACCTTTCCAGTGGTCTGATAGAGCAGCGCAGGCCGATTTACCATTGGGCGCGCTATTCCGGCGGTCTTCGTTTTTCAATTCCAATATTCTAAGACCCACCATCTGGTTGACGAAGGTATCATGTATGATTGGCCAAATCGTCTCCCACTACAGAATTCTTGAACACCTTGGCGGCGGCGGTATGGGTGTCGTTTATAAAGCAGAAGACACTCGGCTTAAGCGCACCGTTGCCCTCAAGTTTCTTCCACCCGAACTCACCCGTGACCGCGAGGCCAAAGAACGCCTCATCCACGAAGCACAAGCGGCTTCCGCGCTGCAGCACAACAACATTTGTGCGATTCATGATATCGAAGAAACTGCCGATGGATGCTTGTTCATCGTCATGGATTACTACGAAGGAAGTACGCTGCGAGAGGAAATTGCCAAAGGGCAATTGCCAATCGATACTTGCTTGAACTTTGCCCTCCAAATCGCCGAGGGTCTCCAAAAAGCCCATGAGATCGGCATCATCCACCGCGACATTAAGCCTGCGAATGTGATCGTCACAAAAGACGGCGTTGCGAAAATCGTGGATTTCGGCCTGGCAAAGCTCGCCGGCCAGGTCCATACGACAAGAGCCGGCTCAACGGTTGGGACTGCAGCGTATATTTCGCCGGAGCAGTCGCGCGGGGAAGAGGTTGACCACCGCACAGATATTTGGGCGCTGGGTGTCGTGCTGTACGAGATGTTGACCTCAAAACTTCCTTTCTCGGCGGCGTATGAAGCCGCCATGCTGTATCTGATCCTTCATGAAAACCCACAGTCCATCAAAGAGCTGCGACAGGAAGTGCCGGCCAAACTGGAAGCACTTGTGGAAAGATGCCTCAGGAAAGAACGAGATGAGCGCTTTCAAGAGGTCGGAGAGTTTCTTGCCGAAGCCAATGCTCTGGTAAGAGCGTTGGAGCCGGGCGCACAAGGGACACATGTACAACCCGCTGAACAGAAAAGATTCGAGAGCGAACGCCGGCCCGTGACGATTCTGTTTGCCAGCATACTCCCGGCGAATGGAAATTCTATCGATGCTGATCCGGAATCTCTGACGGCCGGACTCGATGAATGTTCCGACGGTCTCACTTCCATAGTCCAGAAATACGGGGGAATGAAAGACCGCATTCTCGGTGACAGAATCATGGCTGTTTTTGGCGCTCCCGTTGCCCACGAGAACGATCCCGAGCGCGCTGTTCGGTGTGGACTCGAAATGATGTCCTATGTCAAGAGAATTAACTCCCTCGGTATTTCAGGAGTCACGACAGCACTTCAACTCAGGATTGGAATACACTCAGGAGTTGTTGTTGCGGGCTCCGTGGGTTCGGAAAAGGGAACGGAATATTCGGTTGTTGGCGATGCCATCAACGTCACCGCCGGCATCACAGATCTTGTGCCGGCGGGGGAGATCTATCTGAGTGCCGAAACGCTGAAGCGTGTTGCCGATATCGTTGAGATTGGACAAGCGCGCGCCATTTCCATCAAGGGGAAGGAGCAGGAGATCTCCGTGTATCCGCTGCAATCCTTGAGGTCGGGCCTGGAGCCGGGAAAGCGCGTAGCGGGGGGCGGCGCTTTTGTCGGACGAATGGACGAGCTGCGGATGTTTGAAGAGTCACTTGACCTCGTGCGGAGAAATGGTGAAGTGCGGATTCTGGTTCACGGAGAGGCGGGGGTTGGAAAGTCTCGGCTGAAGAGTGAGGTCATCAAACGGGCCGAAGGGCGAAAGATGTCAATTTGCGAGGGCAAATGTTCGAGTTTGGAGGTCAACACTCCATATTATCTCTGGAATACCTTGCTCAAGAGTCTGCTTCGCGTCGACCTCGAAATGCCCGAGTCAGAAGTCCGCACGCGACTTCATGAAATGGTCAAGATGCTCTCTCTCGAACCGGACGAGCCGTATTTGGCCGCGCTGCTGTCCCTCCATTATGAGGACATACTTTTGGAAGAGGACGAGAAGCGTAAGCGCAACATTTTCGAGGCCATGGGGCGGCTTCTCAAGAAATATGTTGGAGTCAAGCCCACAGTCGTCTTTCTGGAAGACCTTCACTGGATTGATCGATTCTCGCAAAGCCTTCTTGAGTTCATTCTGGGCGGGAATGCCGTTGGTCCGGCGCTTATCGTTTGCCTCTACCGCCCCGGTTACGCCGGTGCGAGCCGGATCAGGGGGACGTCTCACGAGCTTGATCTCAGCCGCCTTTCGGGCGTAGAAGCGCGCGAATTGATGCGTCTGCGATGTGGCGTGGATTCTGTGCCAGAATCGCTCGCTCATCTCATAGAACAAAGGTCGGAAGGTAATCCTTTCTTCATCGAAGAGATCATCAAGACATTGTTGGGAAAGAAGATCATCAAGGTCGGCAAGAACACGCTACACATCATGTCGGAGGACCTTGAATCGGGAGTTCCGGAGACTCTGCAGGGGGTCATTCTCGCACGGATCGACCAACTGGAAGAACGGATCCGGGAGGTACTGCTGGATGCGTCAGTGATCGGCAGAGAGTTTTCAAGGCCGGTGCTCGAGCAGATTGTTCAGAAGAAAACCGACGTGAGGGGGGAGCTGAAGAAATTGGAGTCGTTGGAGCTTGTCTTCGAGAAAGAAGAGGCGCGCGAACTTGAGTATCTGTTCAAGCACTATCTCATACAGGAAGTTGCCTACAATACGTTGCTGCAGAAGAAACGCAAACGACTGCATGGTCTGATCGCTTCGGCAATAGAGAAGTTGTATGCAGATCGGTTGAAGGAGTTTTATGAGGTCTTAGCCTTCCATTACGAAAAGGCCGAGGAATGGGAAAAAGCAGCCGACTATTTGAGCCGTGCCGGCAGAAAGATGCGCGAGACTTTTACAAGGGAAGAATCAGAGGATTTTACCGAGCGGAAGGAAGCAGCCCTGCAGCATCTTTTCGCCTCAGAGACTGAGAAAGCCACCTGGTTCTATAAGTTGTTAAGTATCACGACCGTTGGATTAATGACCCTCATGTCGATCTTCCTTTTGTCCGGCGGCATCTATTTCTTTTTGTGGTCGATGGGGATACGATCAGAAACCGTGGATATCGTATTCTCGGGAGCGAAGAACGACTCCGTGGGACTCGGAATCATGTTGATCTTGATTGGGTCATGGTTCCTCTTTATCACGCTCGTCGTGGTCAAGACTCAATCGGCGCTCGGCAACGTAACGCTCTATGAAGTTCTTGATGAAGGGATTTCATTGGTGTTCAAAGGAGGTGAAAGAATCATCGTTCCGTTTTCGGAAATACAGTCTGTATTCTTCCTTCCCATCCTTCGCGGAAAGAAGAACCTGTGGTCACTCGTAAAGAATGCACAAGAGTACACCCTCTATGCGATTTCACATCGAATGTTCCCTGGCTACATTCGGTGGCTGGGCAACAGTGCGCCCCTGTTTTCTGCACCGTCAAAAGAGGGATTCATTGGGATACGACGAAAACGTGGGATTTCGACGTTTGGGGCACAGATGCAGATTGGCGCACGGCAGAAGCAGATCTGGGAACGGGTAAGAAACATAGGTCTTACCCCGGCTCATACCGCCCAGTTTTACGATCACATGGTACTCGCCTTCACAAAATGGCAAACACGATACTGTCTTCGCTGTTCCGCTCCATTGGAACACGCCGTTCAGTGCCCTTCATGCGGATATCGATGTGGGACTGGTACTGTCCGAACAGATCCTTCTACGCCGGAAGGGACCGTGATTCGTTCGGTCGAGAATTCAGTTCAGTTTCTGCTCGAATTCTTTTTTAATCCGTATGTGCTCTTTGGTGTGTGGATGCTCTGCGTGTTTCTCTTCATTTCGTCGACAAAATCGGGCTTGGAGCTGGCATGGTTGTTCTTTCTCTTGATTCCGCTGTTCGGGGTTCCCTCGTTCACATTGTTGCATAAGAAGAGGTCGCACAGAAATTATGCGATGGCGATTCACAAAACGTCGTTGAGCTATGTTGGTGAAATGCCTGAACTTTTGGGGTCGACGATTCCGTTTCAAGATATTCTCTCGATACGACGATATGCAAACCTCTTTCAGAGAATGCTTGGCCTGGGAAACATTGAAATCGAAACGAGAAACAGGGTTCCGTTGATGGACAGGACCCCTCTTTTTCACTTTGTCATCCCGAACATACGCGAAAGCAAAGAAGTGGAGAAGCTCCTCAGGGAGAGGTGCGACTGTTTGAACGTACCCAAGTCGCAAGATTAGGAACAGCATTTCTGTGGCAATTGAGGCGGCTCTTTCATAGCATCTCGCTGATTCCGATATTAAGAATCATGGTGCGAAACCGCCCGCTTCTCCTCCTCCTTTCGCTCACACTGTGCACCAACATCCTTGCACAGCCATCCCGCCTCATCCGTGTTCCGCAAGATCGTCGCACCATTCAATCCGCTGTCGATGCCGCGCACGTTGGGGACACGATACTCGTCGACCATGGTGTGTACTTCGAGAACATTCGAATACACAAGAACATCGTCCTGGCAAGCCGTTTCATTATCGACAGAGATACGACTCATGTGTCACGCACCGTGATCGATGGCAGCAAGGCGAAAGATGAACGCATGGCCTCTACTGTTCTCATCACTGGTCCGACGGACACTGCTTGTGCGCTGATCGGCTTTACGATCAGAGGCGGGTCCGGATCATATGGCTAGTTCCCGAATGATCCCACCCCTTCTCATTGGATCGTGGGCGGAGGTGTTCTTGTCCGACATGCCGGAGCGACGATCGCGAACAACAGAGGGACGCAAAATATACTTTCGCCGCGGTCGTGCGAGCACTCCGGCCAGACACGGACATACAAACAATCGCTTCATGATCATTCGAAAATGACAACGGTACATTATCCCTCCACCCCTCGCGAATCAAGCCCTTTTTGGGCTTTTTCATAGGTATTATGCACATCACACGCTTGCATTCTGTTCTTCTCAAAGGTGGAAAATGTGTCCGGAACTCCCTACGTTACGGCGTCTCAGAATTAACAGTGGCCCAGGGGGGCGCGGCCCACACCCGTTCTGAACCGCTTCGTACCTACTCGATGGAGGTTGGTATGCGCGTTCGTTCCCGTCTGCAGTTCCCTCGCCTCATCCTCGCCTCGATGGCGATCTTTCTTTCCGAATCCTCCGATCCGCTTCTTGCCCAACCGGCAAATGTCCCCCTCTTCTCACCGATGTCGGTCACGACACACTCTATGGTCTTGACCTGGACGACATTCTCGGATTCGGTCACATTCAAGGAGTATCGTCTTTATAAAAGTTCGACTCCATCAGTGACGACGTCGAGCACGCTTCTTGCCACTATTACCGACCGAACGGTCGCGTCGGTCACCGACTCGCTTCTCCGCGCTTCTTCTCTCCACTATTATAAAGTGTTCGTTGTCGACACGCTGAACGTATTGAGCAGCGGCAGCAACGAAGTTTTCGCCACGACGAAGGCGAACCTGTACCCATTCTTCGACAACGCGGAGGCGGACGCCTCATTGCGATTTGACATCGCCGCACCGTGGGCCCGTGACACTGCGTTTCCGTACGCGGGAGTCTACGCATGGTCTGAATCGCCGTCCGGAAACTATGCGACAACGGTCGATGCATCACTGCTTCTGCACGTCGACCTTTCGACTGCGACGATGCCCGTTCTGACCTTCCAAACACGGTACGGATTGGAGGCGAACGGAGACTACGGGAGAGTGGAAGTGAGTATCGGCGGCGATTGGACGATCGTCGCTTATGTTACCGGAAGTCAATCCGCATGGAAACGCATCAGCGCGGACCTGACGCAATGGGCGGGAAATGCAGACGTGCGAGTGCGTTTCCGTCTTCTTACCAATGGTAACGCCACCGTAAGCAACGGCTGGCATATCGACGATATTTCTGTTGCCGAGACGCCTTCTCCGGCGCTCGGGTATCCATTGATCGACCTCTTCGAGGACACCACCAGCCGCGCAAAATGGCACTGGGGTCAGTGGGACATTCAGTCGGGAGGGCATAATAGTAACGGACAGATACATGACTCTCCTGTCGGACCATATCTGCAATCGGGGGTGATCAACACGTACGTCGACAACCCGAACAGTTTTACGGGGATGGTCACTTCGGGTGTCATCGACCTCTCGGGCGCAGTCGACCCCATCCTTACGTTCTGGCAACGCTACGACTTCTTCAACTGGGAAGACGGGTGCTGGTATCAGTACGACTACGGTCGGATCTACATCTCCCCAAACTACGGATTGCCGGGTTCATGGACCCAGATCTATGCCGTGGGGGACAACCAGAATACGACAGCACTGGCGACATGGCAATACGTCGAGATCGACCTCAGCTCATACGTGGGGAGTTCGACGGTTCGAATTATGTTCGTTGTTGATGATATGCCGGATACCCGGTCCGGATGTGGAGATCAATCCGGGGCCGGCGATGGATGGTATCTCGATGACATCCGCATAGATAATCGTCCGACCTCCGTGACACTCCAGCCTCCGACAAACGTTTCGATGCATGGAGCCGACCTGTCGTGGAGCATGAACGCAGACGCAGACTTCCTGCAGTTTGAGTTGTATCGATCCACCTCATCGGGTGTCAGTCGTACGGACACACGGGTTGCCACTTTTGTGAATCAGGCGACGACGTCGTATCGGGACGATTACCAGATACTGCAGCCGAACATCTACTACTATAGAATGTATGTCGTTGATTCACTCGACCGGGTCAGCTATGGCAGCAACGTTGTGAGCGCTCCATACACTGTCCCTACGGTTTCGTTCCCGTTCTCTGACAACGTCGATTCGGCGTCCAGTGCAACAAAGTGGGCGTGGGGTGTTCCGTGGGCAAGGAGTACGGACCAGTCACACAGCGGGTCCTACAGCTGGACAGATAGTCCGGGCTCAAGCTATGGGCCCAACACGAATTCCTCACTTTCGACGTTCATAAATCTCAGCCTGAGTTCCGCCCCGGTCCTCTCATTCTGGCATCGTTACGTGTTCGAGACCAACGCAGACTACGGCTATGTCGAGGTCAGCACGGACGGAGGCACGACGTGGTCGCGAGCCCTCACAGTCACGGGAGTGGACACAAATTGGACGGAACAGCGCATCGACCTCTCCGCGCACGTGGGAGGGACGATCGGGCTGCGATTCCGGGTCCAGACGAATGCGACTTCACATTTGGACGGCTGGTTTGTCGACGATATCGTGATCGACGATGGAAGTCGAGTTGTTGGATATCCGTTCACGGAGAATTTCGAGTCCGGGTTTGGGAAGTGGTTCCTCGACAGTCCCTGGGGGTTGACATCCGTCAATCCGCATGGCGGAAGTGTCTCGATGGCAGAAAGTCCCTCAGGGATCTACGCACCGACGGTCGACGCCGGACTTCATCTGCACATCAACCTTTCAACCTCGGTCATGCCGTTGCTGAAGTTTTGGACCCGATACGCTACGGAGATCAACGGCGACTACGGTCGTGTGGAGGTCCGTGCGTCAGGAGCCTGGACTGTTGCAGCGTATGTCTCAGGAAGTAATACCGCATGGCAGGAAGTCAAGGTGGACTTGACGCAATGGGCAGGAAACAGCGATGTGCATGTACGCTTCAGGTTCCTCACGAACGGCAATGAGACCATCGGCGATGGCTGGTATATAGACGACGTTTCGATCGCAGAAACACCCACACCGTCACTCGCTTATCCATTGATTGAGACCTTTGACGACGAGACCAGCGCATCCCGATGGCATGGAGGGCAATGGTCGGTCTTGACGAACGGAAGGTCATCGCCGGGGCTGATCCATGATTCGCCGACAGGCCCGTATCTGCAGTCGGGTGCGATAAACACGTATGTCGACGACCCCAATAGCTTCTCGGCGCTTGTTTCCGCCGGGACCTTTGATCTCACAAACGCCCGCAACCCCGTTCTGACGTTCTATCAGAAGCTCGATTTCTTCAATTGGGAGGATGGGTGCTGGTATCAATACGATATGGGGCGGGTCTATGTCTCATCGAACTATGGCCAACCGGGTTCCTGGAACCAGGTCTATTCGGTGGGAGACAATCAGAACACGAACGCTCTTTCGGCATGGCAACGGGTAGAAGTGAATCTATCCTCATATGCCGGACTTTCGAACGTGCGGGTCATGTTCGTCGTGGACGACATGCCGGACACACGTAGCGGATGCGGAGATCAATCCGGTGCGGGCGATGGATGGTATCTCGACGATATTCGACTGGAAGATCGGGTCGCCGACGTCGCTCTTGCCGGCCCAACGAACGTGACCCTTCATGGGGCCTCGCTCGCATGGACACGCAATCAGGACATCAATTTTCAGCACTATAAGGTATATCGGCACACAAGCGCGGCGGTCGATACGAACTCGATCCTGGTAGCGGTGATAACGAACAGGGCGGATACATCGCTGCACGATGTGTATCAGATCCTTCAACCCGGGACCTATTACTACCGTGTCTACACGGTCGATACGCTTGGCACATACAGTTTCGGCAGCAACGTGGTGAACGCGGTGTATCAGGTTCCAACGATCGTTTTTCCGTTCACGGAAAATGTCGACTCCGCCGCCGCGGAGATACGGTGGGCGTGGAGCGCACCGTGGGCGCGCACCACTGCCCGGGCACATTCCGGCCTTTACAGCTGGACGGACAGTCCGGGAGCCAGTTCACCCCCGAACGCTAACACGTCGTTGACGACGTTCGTGAATCTCACATTGAGCGGAACGCCGGTGCTCACGTTCTGGCATGCCTATTCCATGGAGGCCGGCGCTGATTTCGGCTACGTCGAGGTGAGTGACAACGACGGGGCGACATGGACCCGGATCCACTCGGTCTCGGGTGTTGATACGAGTTGGAACGTTGAGCGTATCGATCTCACACCATGGACGGGACGGACGATCGGACTACGCTTCCGATTGACGACAAACGGGTCGATCGAATCCGATGGATGGTATATCGACGACATCGCGATCCTCAACGGTGACCGCATCGTTGCTTATCCCTACGTCGATGACATTGAGAGCGGCCCGAGGTCGATGTTCACAGACTCCCCATGGGGGATCGCGTCTGTGAACGCTCACAGCGGGTCCAATTATTGGTCGAATAGTCCCGCCGGCAATTACAATCCAAGCGCGGACAATTCATTGTCGTTCCACGTTGACCTTTCTCAGGCGCAGATGCCGCTGATGACATTCTGGACGCGGTATGGCACGCAGGTCAACACCGATTACTGCCGCGTTGAGGTCCGCGTAGCGTCGAACTGGATCGTGGCAGCCTACTTCAGCGGAAGCCAATCCGACTGGAAGCAGATTCGGGTCGACCTTACACAATGGGCCAAGAACAGCAATGTGGAGATCCGGTTCCGCTTCACGTCTAATTCCGACGCGACGGTCAGCGATGGATGGGACATCGACGACATTCATATCGCCGAAACACCGACACCCGTGCTCGCTTACCCGTTTACGGAATCATTCGACGATTCTTCGATGATCGACCGATTTCACTTGGGGAGCTGGGGACGGCAGACGGGAGGACGCAGTTCACCGTTCTCGATCCACGACTCGCCCACGGGTCCGTATCTGCAGTCCGGCAGTCAGGACTCGTATGGTGACGACCCGAACAGCTTTACTTTCATCATCACCTCCGGGGTCATCGACCTGACCGACGCGGTCAACCCCGCGCTGACCTTCTATCACAAGTACGACTTCTACAATTGGGAGGATGGATGTTGGTATCAATATGACTACGGACGGGTGTATATCTCGACAAACTACGGGTTGCCCGGGACGTGGACGGAGATCTATACGATCGGAGACAATCAGAACACGAACGCACTCGGCTCATGGCAGAAAGTTGAGCTGAACCTCGCCTCCTATATCGGGCATGCCACTGTACGCCTCATGTTCGTCATGGACGACATGCGGGATACCCGAACGGGGTGCGGCGATCAGTCGGGTGCGGGTGACGGTTGGTATTTAGACGATATCCGTCTGGGTGAGAACCTTGTGGCGGCTTCAGTCGTCGATTCCGCCTATATCGTCGGTCCTGCGACGACGAGCACAACGCCGGGCACACCAACAGTCCGCTTGTTCGGAAAGGTCTATGAAGGAGGCGTTACGAACGCCGCGGGGCAAGGTGCCGGTATCATGGCCGAACTCGGCTACGGGCCTCCGGGGTCGGACCCGGCCGACTCCACGTGGGTGTGGGTCAGCGCAACATACGGATCAGATGACGGACTCTTCGACAGATACTACGGTACGTTGAGCGTTCCCGAGATCGGTTCGTATGACTATGCCTTCCGATTCACGCTAAACGGCGGCGCCCGTTGGGTCTACGCCGACCTGAACGGAAATGCCGAAGGAACCAACAGCGCGAACGGCTATGACCCCGGGATGGCGGGAAACCTCGTCGTCTCCAGACGCCCTCAGGCTTTGATCGGAGTCGACTCGCTCCATCAGACGATGCCTGTCGAGATGCGTCAGAACTGGAGCTTCGTTCTGGCGAATGCGGGTGTCAACGCTGAGGGACCGCTATCCTTCTCGTTCATCGAAACGCTGGACACAATGACGACGGTCGATGTCGGTTGGTTCTCCGTCAATCCAGCACGGGGCACGTTGCAGCCGGGTGAACGTGTGGTCGTGACGGCTACCTTTGACGCCACGGGACTTGTCCCCGATACCTCATACAATGCGCTTCTCCTCGTGCGCACGAACGACCCTGACAGGATGGAGACCATCCTGGATGTCCGGTTGCAGACGCTTCAGGTCGGTGTCACGGTTCTCGCGGGTGCCGTTGTAGACCTCTCCGGAGGACCGCTCGGATCCCTCGCGCGGGTAGAGGTTATTGAAGGGGGTTCGATCACGGCGGCGGCAATTTCCGATGAAGGTGGAAACTTCGCCTTCTTCGGTCTGTCGGCGGGCGCCTACAGGCTGCGGGTGCACGCCCCGGGTTTCTATCCCTACACATTGAGGTCGGTGGAAGTCCCGGGAGACCGGATCATCCTCAGATTGTCCCGCACCCCCGTCATCGCGCTCACCGATCAGAGCGCAAACTTCTGGGGATCGCTTTCGATGTTCGACGGCGCTCCGCTCAGGCCGGGTGACGTCGTAACGGTCGCGGACCCCGATAACGTTGTATGCGGGGTTTTCACGGTCGATTCATCGGGCGCCTACGGTTTCATGCATGTGTATGGCGACGACGGCTCAACGTCCGAGATTGACGAAGGTGCGTCGCCCGGTGATACACTGCGGTTCTTCGTGAACGAGTCGCCCGCCCCATCCTCCGGACCCGATGCACCGGTCTGGATGGGAAATCTCACGACCTCGCATGTCGAGTTGAATGCCTCAAAACTCGATATCCTGCCGTTGAACGTCAATTGGAACCTCTCGTCGTTCACAGCCATACCACCGAATGATTCGATCCATGTCGTTCTGCAATCGATCGGCGGTACGTTCACGCTCGTGTCGTCCTTCGACCAGTCCCTCGGCGGTGCCCGAACATACGACCCGGCTCTTCTTCCCTTCAGCGACCTGTGGCACGTCGACCCGATGCACGGATACTGGATCAGGATGAGCTCGGCGGATACACTGCAGGTGGATGGCGAACGGCTCTACACCGACGCGCTGTTGCCGCTCGAGCAGGGATGGAATCTCACCGGATATCTGCCGGAGCATTCATTAGAGGTGGCGAAAGCGCTCGGCTCGATCGCCGGAAAGTATTCCGTTGTGAGCGGCTTCGATGACGGCGCACAAACCTTCGTGCCCGGCAGCCCCCTGAGCGACCTGACAAACATGAAGAATGGATTCGGGTACTGGGTAAAGACGACCGAACCCGCCTTGCTTCAATATTCCAGGAGCACACCGCTGGGAGTTCCTTCCAGAGTGTCCGACCAATCATCACAAAAGTCGGTCGTGGCATCCGTTCTGATGTCCCCCTGGTGGACGGATTATTACGGAACGATCAACGAGGGCGGTGTTCCACTGCCGGTCGGCGCGGTCATGCAGGCCTTCGACCCGGACGGCGTCAAGTGCGGTGAGGTCGTCATCCGTCAAACGGGTCTGTATGGGTTCCTCCATGTTTATGGGGACGATCCCGCGACGAGTGGGCTCGATGAAGGGGCGGAGGCAGGGGATGACGTATCGTTCGTCGTGAACGGAAAGATCGTGGCGAGGACCACGCTCCCGGACCACCGCTGGAAAGGAGACCGGTCTTCCATCTCGTTGTCGATCGATGTGTCTGCCGGAAACGGAACGACGGCTGCATTGCCGACGGTGTTCGAACTTTCTCAGAACTATCCGAATCCGTTCAATCCATCGACCCTCATCCGCTATCAGGTTCCAGAGGAAGCGAGAGTGCACATCACGATCCACGACCTTCTCGGAAGAGAGATCGTCACACTGGTCAATGATATGACAAAGCCCGGAGAGTATGTTGCGCGCTGGAATGCTCAGGATGCGACCGGTGATATCGTGCCCGGAGGGACATACTTCTGCCGAATGAAGGCCGGGACGTTCACACGAACGATGAAACTCCTGCTGCTCAAATAAATGACCCGGCCGCAAGGAGTCGACCCATGAAAATACTTTGGCTCGTACTTTTGGCAGGTGTTTTGAACGTTCACGCGACGGCGCAGGTCCAGCCGACGAATGTGTGGATGGATTGCTTTAGTCAGGCTTCGACCGTCAATGGCCAGGCGGTGCCCATCGGCGCACTCGTGCAGGCGTACGACCCGCAGGGAGTGCTTTGCGGCGAGTATCGTGTGCAGACGGCGGGTTGGTACGGGTATCTCCACGTGTATGGCGATGATGCCACGACCACGGGGATCGACGAGGGGGCCGTCAACGGCGACACGATCACGTTTCGCATCGAGGGACTTGCCGCGCTCGCTTCCGCAAATGCCGTGTGGACGAGCGGAAACCCTGGCGCGTTGCTCGAGGTACATCTGCATGCGAATTTGTCGGCCCCGCCACCCCCCCAGCTGATAAGCCCAGCCGACGGTGCCACGGAGACGCCTCGAGCGACGGTGTTGCGCTGGGCGCTTGCACCGGAACCATATCCTTCGCTCGGTGTCCTGATGCACCGTGTACAGGTCGCGACCGATTCTGCGTTTGGATCAATGCTCGCAGACTCGTTGATAGGCACAGCAGATTCGCTTCACGTCTCCGGTCTGGCGATAGGGACGTTGTATCACTGGAGAGTGCGATACGAACACGATCTCGCGGGGCCAAGCGTGTATTCAGCGGTGCGTTGGTTTGCAACCGTGACGACGGGTATAGAGCACGGATCGCCGACACCTGTAGGGTTCG
>Ga0155966_1029_pt2 | contig 28857 bp, 21 predicted proteins | sample RifCSPlowO2_02_FD_107620 | JGI IMG/M metagenome (GOLD analysis project Ga0155966, IMG submission 107620) | Ignavibacteria bacterium RIFCSPLOWO2_02_FULL_55_14 | reverse complement strand
TATTCATCAGAATGACGGATTGCGTCCGATGTCCGAGGCTGAAAAGATAGGGGAGAAGACCGATCCCGCCGTTCATTAATACAACGTCGGCCGCCCGGATCGCTTCTTCGGTCCCCGTGCCTCCCATGGCAATGCCGACGTCCGCAGTCGCGAGCGCCGGCGCGTCATTAATGCCGTCGCCTACCATCGCCACACTCCCGTGTTCTCGTCGGAGTATTTCGACCGACCTCACCTTGTCCTCCGGCAGGAGGCCGTGATGCACGGCGTCAACCCCCAAACTTCTTCCAAGGGCCTCCGCCGTCGCCCGATTGTCCCCCGTGAGAAGAACGACCGGACCTCCAACAATGGTGCGTACCCGTTGAACCACGGCCTGGGACTCATCTCTCGTACGATCTTTCACGGAAACCATGCCCAGCGGGCGGGTATCGTCCGCAAGGACCAACACGGTTTGTCCGCCGGCTTCAAGGTCTGCGATCCGTTGTTCGAGCGCGGGCGAGCAGATCCGAAGGTCTTCCACGTATTGATGGTTTCCCACGTGAAGCATTCTTCCGCCAACGACCGCACGAACGCCTTTCCCCGGCACCGCCTCAAAACGTTCGACGGGCTCCAGTTCGATGGAAATTCCCCGCCGCCCCGCTTCCCGAACCAGCGCATCCGCCAACGGATGTTCGGACCGGAGTTCGATCGCAGCAGTCGTCCGAAGTATCTCTTCCTCCGTCAAGGAGTCAAGCCGGACAATCGACGTGACGTCGTGCCGGCCGTGCGTGAGCGTCCCCGTCTTGTCCATGGCAACCGAACGTACTCTGGCCAAGTGGTCAAGAACGCTTCCACCACGGATCAGCACGCCTGTGCGGACAGCCCCGGTGACCGCACTGACGACAGCCACGGGAGTCGACAACAGCAAGGCGCAAGGACAAGAAATGACAAGAACGGTCAGGGAACGATAGAACCAGTCTGCCCAGCCGCCCAACCCCAGGACGGGGGGAATGAAGGCGATCGCAACGGCCGCGGCAAAGACTCCCGGCACATAGTATTTTGCGAAACGCTCGGTGAAGTTCTGGATCTCCGTTTTCTTTGCCCGAGCCTCTTCCACAAACGAGACGATCCGGTGGAGCAATGTGTCGGTCTGAGGCGTCGTGACGAGAATCTCCACAGCACCCCGGCCGTTCAGGCTGCCGGCATACACATGCGAGCCCTGGCTCTTGAACACCGGAAGAGATTCGCCCGTGATGGGCGATTCGTCGACGGACGTCGACCCTCGAGCCACAGTTCCGTCGACGGGTATGCGCTGCCCGGGACGGACCAGCACAATGTTCCCTGCGCGGACTGTTTCCGCGGCAACCGTTGATACGCCTTCCGACGTGACGAGCGTAACGACGGGGGGAGTGAGGGAAAGGAGGTCGCGGATAGCCCGCTGCGTCCGGTCGACGCTCAGCGATTCCAACAACATCGAAAGAGCGTACAGAACCAGCACTGCGGCCGCTTCTGCGTACTGACCGAGCACGGCGGCTCCAATGGCGGCCCCGGTCATCAGCACGTTCACGTCAAGCCGGAGGGCGACCGCGGATCGGCCGGCACGTTGCACGATCGGCCACCCGCTTATGAGAATGGAGGCAAGATACAGTACCGTCGCTTCGGAGTGCCCGCCCGACGTGTGCTCCAGTACGACGCCCGCCATAAGTGCCGTCACTGCGCCGGCGACCGTCCAGATACGCATGAACGGCGTATGCGCAGGAACCTCGGGAGCAGCCGCAATGGGCGTTGTCGTAAAGCCGGCTGCTTGAATGGCCCCGGCGACGGTTTCGGAATCTACGTCGTGGCGTACAACGACTGTCTTCTTGACGATGTCGAACGACATCGTGCGGATGCCCGGCACGCGCCCCAAGGCGGCGCGGATCTGCTGTTCTTCCGCGGCGCAGCACAAATCCTCCACGCGCAGCATGGTCGTTCGTTCGGCGCTCATGCTTCGGACTCCTCGCAATGCCGGCGGGCCATCCGCAGGAGGTCGTCAATGTGCTCGTCGTCGAGCATGGTGAAGACGAGCTTTCCTTCTTTTCGCTGTCTCACAAGCCGGAGCGCTTTCAGCAACCGCAGCTGGTGTGACACGACGGATTCGGAGCTCCCGATGACCTGCGCAATATCATACGTGCACAGCTCATGCTGCGCGAGAGCAATGACGATCTTCAACCGTGTGGGATCGCTCAGGACCTTGAAGGTCTCCGCCATGTCCGTTACGAGCCCATCATCGGCCAGCGTTGCGCGGGCGGAAGCGATCTCTCGGCGGTGGGAATGACGTCGGTCGGTCATTATGATTGAACAATTGTTCAATCGTAGATACGAAAAAAAGACCGCAGACGCAAGGCCGGTAAAACACAAAAGCCGTTCCACTTTCCGCGGACCGGCTTTTCGTTTTCATTTCTTCTTCGTGAACTTCGTGTGCACTCTTTCTCTTTTCGCACGAAATTCTTTACGCTCGCAACGATCCTCGACCTACGCTTGTCCCTCCTTTGCCGCTTTTTTTTCCGCCGTCGTCAGCACTTCGTTCATCGACCCCGTTCTATACCCGCTCAGGTCGAGCGCAACGTAGACGTATCCGAGGTCCTTCATCTTCTGCACGACAGTGGTCCGCATCGATGCTTCGAACATTCGTTCGAATTCGGTCGGACCGAATTCCAGCCGGGCGGTCCGGTCATCATGATGGCGTACACGGAACGTGCGGAATCCAAGATCCCGCAGGTACGATTCCGCTTCGTCCACACGACGCAGGTTCTCCTTTGTGATCCCATACCCGTACGGAAATCGGGAGGCTAAACATGCGAACGACGGCTTGTCCCATGATGAGATCCCAAGCGCACGTGCCACCTGACGGACGTCGTCTTTCGAAAACCCCGCTTCATACAACGGCGACCGGACGTCGTTCTCGCTTTTCGCGAGCATGCCCGGTCGAAAATCCTTCAAGTCGTCGGTGATCGTACCGTCGGCGATCCACTGGAGACCCTCTTCCTTCGCAATTGCCCCGAGCTTGCCGAACAACTCCGTCTTGCAGAAGTAGCATCGGTTCGCCGGATTTTCCTGGAACTTCATGTTGTCCGTCTCTTCCGTCGCCACGACCCGGTATCGGGCCCCGAACGACCGGGCCATCTCCACTGCCTCTTCGAATTCCCGCGTCGGATACGTCTCAGACCTTCCAATGACCGCCAGTGCCCTGTCACGGAGAACGTCGGCCGCCACGCGTATGAGCAACGTGCTGTCAATGCCGCCGGAATATCCAATGGCCACGCTCCCCATCTCGCTCAGGATGGTTCGCAGTCGCTCATACCGGGACTGTAATGTCGGAGGAAGTGTCATTGTATCAATCACTTTTGCGCATTTTGTGCCTTCTTGCGGCTAATAAATTTCGCGTACTCATACTTGGGTGATCGACAACTCTCTTTCAATCACGGGTCGTACCGCATCCAGCGGCATTGCACGCCCCGTCCACAACTGAAACGCAGCTGCCCCTTGATACAGAAACATCGTCAGCCCATCTAGCACTGTCGCCCCCGCGGCTTTCGCCGTGGATAGAAATCTCGTTGTTCGCGGCCGATAAATCAAGTCAAACACGATCTGTCCGGGACGGAATGCGTCAAACCCGGGGACCGGGGAGTCATCCACCTTCGGATGCATGCCCAGAGGGGTCGATTGAACGATCACGTCTGCGTTGGAAAGCGCCTCAAATGCCTCAGGTGACGCAATGGAAAGTATATTCGTTCGGGCCGGTACGAGCCCCCCTGTTGACGACAACAGCGAAGCTCCCTTGGTCGGTGTTCGCACCAGAATGTTCAACGAAGCGCAACCGCCGATGCGGTGCAGTCCTGCGACCACTGCGCGTGCACCTCCGCCGGCTCCGATCAACACAGTGTGCAAATTGTTGCGGCCTTGCACATGCGGCTGGAGTGTCTGGATCACGCCATCAACGTCAGTATTGTATCCCGTGAGTCGGCCGTCGCGCCGCACAACTGTGTTGACGGCACCGACTGCGCGCGCTGACTCGTCGAGAACGTCCACCAACTCCGCCATCCGTTGCTTATGCGGCAAGGTGACATTCCACCCATCAAACGACGTTCGCAGGGTAGATGCAACAAACCGGTCTAATTCCTTCGGTTCTACGGCGATCGGCTCGTAGGTCGCGTCCAAGCCGACTGCCCGAAACGCTGTCGAATGGAGGAGGGGCGACAGCGATTGAGAAATGGGGAAGCCGATAATTGCGTAACGATCGGACATGGAGCAATGGAGTTGGAATTCTTGATTGCGAACTGATCCTGGAGGTCCTCGATAAACTCCAATCATTTCGCGTAGATTTGCGTGGATTCGTGGGCAGACTCTTACTATTCGAGAATGCGCGTCAATTCCACGGCATCCGCCATGGAAGTCGCGACAAAATGTTTACAGAAAAAAGGGTCAGTCCCGCAAGAGGAGGGAGAACGGCTTTCGACCGGCGAGTTCCGGATACAACGTTCGAAAGTCCTTCCGAAGGTCTGCCTGCAATGCAAAGGCACGCTGCAGTATTTCTGCCGCTTCGTCGTATTTGCCCTCGCCGATCGCCGCTTTTGCGCGCGAGAAGTGCGCCAGTGCAAATTCCGGGCGGAGGCTGATGCTCTTGTCCAAAGCCTGTACTGCGCTCTGTACCGATCCAAGCTCCAGCAAAGTGTCGCCGTAATCGAACCATGCTTCGGCGTTCCCGGGGTCGAGCTCGATCACTTTGCGATAGCTGTCCAGCGAATCGTCGAATTTGCCGAGATTGTATTCTGCATCGGCCCGCGCATACCAGAGCTCGGGATAGTCGGAGTAGATTTCCAACCCCTTCCTGTAATCCGTCAACGCCTTTTTCGGCTGTCCCAGCGCATCCCAGCAGCATCCGCGGCCGAAAAACGACTCGTAATGCTGGTCGTCGTGCTTGATCGCGTTCGTAAACGCCGCGATTGCCTCCTTGTAGTTCGCCTGTTCTTCGTACGCGTTCCCCAGATTATGCCATGCGGGCACATCTGCCGGCTCGAATTCCAGCGTCCGTTTGTAGCACGATATCGCTTCCGGAAGATTCGCAAGGTTGGCGTACGCATTTCCCATGTTATACCAGGCGGAAGGGAACTCCTCCTTGATCGCCAGCGCAAACTCGTAGCTTTTGATCGATTCCTGGAACTTTCCGACCCGATTGAGCACAATTCCGCGATTGTACCAGGCGTTGTGGTTGTATGGATCCCGGTTCAAATGCTCGTCGTAACATCGGAGGGATTCTTCCGGCCTGTCGAGGTAATCGTGGCAATACCCAAGCTCATACCACGCATCTGCGTGCTCCGGATCGAGCTCGAGAATACGCTGGAACAGGCGCACCGCTTCCTCGAAACGTTCCTGCTTTTCAAACGTTACGCCCTTGTGGAAGAGCCCGTCCACACTGGCAGGGTCGAGTTGCAGCGCAACATCGAACGAAGCGAGCGATTCCTCCACTCGGTTCAGATTATCGAGCGTAATACCACGGTTAATGAAGATCTCGGGGTCGGTCGGATTGAGACTCAGCGCCTTTTCGTAGGCTTGGAGCGCTTCGTCATATTTGAAGAGGTTGTTGTAGATCATCCCCTTCCTCTGCCAGGCATCGGCATTGAAGGGTTCAAAAGTGATCAGTTTATCCGTGTAAGCGAGGGCTTCTTCGAACTTCTCGTGTTCAAAGTAGAATTGAATGATCTCTTCCAGTGCCTCTGGACTGTTGATGTCCTTCCCGTCCTTCCCCAACATCTCTTTGAAACGGCGAAGATCATCTTCCCATCGGTCACCCGGACGCAATGGTTCCTCGTCGTCTTCAAAGCGGTCGATGTCGGCCATGAATGGCTCCCAAAAAGTGGTAGGGAACGTTGGCTACGTTAATTAAGCAAGATTTGGAGGAGAAGTCAAGTAACGATTGAACCAAGGAATGTAAGGGATAGACTGACACTTCCTTACAACGCTTTGCGTTGCATTTCGGACGTCTGACCACTATATTGAGAAGACACCGGCTGACGCATGATCGCAGGAAATCTTGAAAATGTGCGAAAACGCATGCGCGAAGCATGTCTCCGGTGCGACCGTTCCCCGGCCGACATTGGCCTTGTCGCAGTCAGCAAGACTTTCAATGTGGACGCGATACGCGACGCGGCAGGTGCCGGACAGATTGATTTCGGCGAGAATTACGCTCAGGAATTTCGCTCAAAAGCGGAGTCCCTTCGTTCGCTGAACCTTCACTGGCATTTTATCGGACACCTGCAATCCAACAAGGCGAAGTACGTCGTTAACGACGTACATTTGATCCATTCGCTCGACAGGCTTTCGCTGGCGAATGAATTGCAGAAATTGGCCGAGAAAAAGGGCCGCACAATCGACGTTCTCGTGGAGGCCCACACCACTGATGAAGCGACAAAGTCAGGTCTCTTGCCGGAGGAGATTCTCCCGTTCTTGAGGTCCCTTGTTCCATTCGACAGCGTTCAAGTCAAGGGATTGATGACAATGGGGCCTTTTTCCGACGATCCGGAGGATGCCCGACCCTGTTTTCGAACAGTGCGGCTTCTTCAGGAGCGTCTGCGACAAGATGCTCCGGGATCGATGTCGTTCGACACACTTTCGATGGGGATGACGTCCGATTTTGAGGTAGCGATCGAGGAAGGCGCGACGTTAATTCGAGTTGGAACCGCGATTTTTGGACAGAGATTGAGAGCATTGTAAAGAATCAAACCGCGAATGAACCCGAATGGAGAGGGCATCCATGAAACGCTTTTCTATTGACGATTGACGATTCACTATTCACCTCAATCCTTATTCGCGTTCATTCGCGGTTCAGTCTGTATCATCGACCAAAAGGTAGCGTATGAAGATCACTCCGCTCGAGATCAAGCGTCAGCAGTTCAAGAAAGTCATGCGTGGATTCGACCCGGTCGAGGTCGAGACGTTCCTCGAAATGGTCTCGAACGACCTTGAAGACATTCTGACGGTGAACAAGGAGTTTAAGGAGCGGGTCATCGAGCTGGAAACGCAGCTCGCAGACTACAAGCAAATGGAAAAGACGCTCCAGCAGACCCTCTTTCAGGCGCAAGAAACGAGCGGTAAGTCGATCGAGAATTCGCGTCGAGAAGCCGACCTCATTATAAAAGAAGCGGAGCTCAAGGCACAGCAGATTGTCGAAAAGGCCAGGTCCGATTTCGGCCGCATCAAGGAAGAGATCTCAAGCCTCAAAGCGCGCAAAGAATCTGTGATCAGTCGCCTGAAAGTGCTTCTATCGTCGGAACTCGACCTCATTCGCGCGCTGGAGATCGACGACGATGAGCCCGGATCGCGCGACGCATCGAAGGGAACGGGCAAGGACCGGATCGAGATCGACGAGATCTTGAAGAAACTGTGAGCAGCGAACTACGACGGCGCATTGACGAAGCCGTCACGTTCATCCGCCGGACGTCGAAAGCCTCGCCGTCCATCGGTCTCATCCTGGGCACGGGGCTTGGCGGCCTTGCACGGGAGATCAAAGTCGCCGCGGCGATTCCGTACGGCGACATTCCCCATTTCCCCGTGTCGACGGTCGAATCCCACAAGGGCCGGTTGCTCATCGGAACCCTTGCCGGAAAGACAGTCGTGGCGATGCAAGGACGATTCCATCGATATGAGGGATATTCGCTTCAGCAAGTGACGTTTCCCGTCCGCGTCATGAAGTTCCTCGGTGTTCGGACGCTCCTCATCTCGAATGCCGCAGGAGCGCTCAATCCGCAATTCCGCAAAGGGGATGTGATGTTGATGACCGATCACATCAACCTCCTTGGCGACAATCCTCTCATTGGCGCCAACGACGATTCGATCGGCCCCAGGTTCCCGGACATGTCGGAGCCATACAGCCGCAGACTGCAATCGCTCGCAGTCGACACGGCGCTGGAACTTCGGATCCCTTTGCAGCGCGGAGTCTATGTGGCAATGCAGGGTCCCACGCTGGAAACGCGGGCGGAATACCGCTTCCTGAGGACCATTGGCGTCGACGCAGTCGGCATGTCCACGGTCCCCGAAGATATCGTCGCCGTGCACATGGGAATGGAAGTGCTCGGCATGTCAATTCTGACGGATGAGTGCTTCCCCGACGCCCTCAAAGCGGTGACGCTGAAAGAAGTCATCGCCGTTGCCAACAAGACCGAACCCAGGATGACGGCGTTGATGAAAGAAGTGGTCAGGCGGCTCCCGGTGCGAAACGTGCGGAACCGGAAATGACGCTGAAAGTACTCTGCCGGATGCACGCGGCGGCGGAGTCTCACCCATGAATGACGCTGGCAAGCTGTTGGTCGTCCTTGGCCTCGTCTTGACGACGGTTGGACTTCTCCTGATGTTCGCCCCGAAGATTCCCCTTCTTGGCAAACTCCCCGGCGACTTCCATATCAAGCGTGACAACTTCGAGTTGTATATTCCGCTGGCTTCCAGCCTCTTGATCAGCGCGGTTGTCAGCGGGTTCATGTGGCTCGTGCAGTACCTGAACAAGAAATAACCCGACACACTCCGGACGATGTTCAAGCAACTCAACGATAAGATCAAGTATTCCGAGCTGGAAGCCGGCATCCGCGAATATTGGAAGAAGAACGACGTCTTCCGACGGAGCATCACGTCGCGAGCGGGACGACCGACATTCTCCTTCTTCGAAGGTCCGCCGACGGCGAACGGACGACCCGGCATTCATCATGTCATGAGCCGAACGCTCAAGGACCTCGTGTGCCGGTTGAAAACCATGCAGGGTTATCAGGTGCAGCGGAAGGCAGGCTGGGATACGCACGGTCTTCCGGTGGAGATCGAAGTCGAGAAGATGCTCGGCTTCAAGCACAAGGACGATATCGTCGCGTACGGGGTTGCAAAGTTCAATGAGGAGTGCCGCAAGTCGGTCTGGAAGTACAAGGCCGATTGGGAGGAGATGACCCGGCTCATGGGCTATTGGGTCGATCTCGACTTCCCGTACATCACGTTCGAAAATTCCTACATGGAATCCGTGTGGTGGGCGCTGAAGCAATACTTCGACCGCGGGTTCATCTACAAGGGATACAAGATCCAACCGTACTGTCCCCGTTGTGAAACGCCTCTGTCGAGTCATGAAGTTTCTCTCGGCTACAAGGACGTCAAGGACCCGTCGGTCTATGTGAAGATGAAATTGACGGGGAAGGGAAACACGTACTTCCTGGTATGGACAACGACTCCCTGGACGCTCATCTCCAACGTCGCACTGGCGGTTCACCCGGATGTAGACTACGTCGAAGCTGAGGTCAAAGGACAGCGCTTGATCCTGGCAGAGGCCAGGCTGAGCGTTCTCGGCGAAGAGGCTGTCGTCGTTGACAGGTTCAAGGGCAAATCTCTCGCCGGAAAAGAATATGAACGGCTTTTCACATTCCACGACGTGAAGGAAAAGGGATGGTATGTCGTGGAAACGGATTTTGTGACCACGGAAGACGGATCCGGCATCGTCCATATGGCGCCGGCGTACGGCGAGGACGATTATCAGGCGGGAAGGAAGTATGGGCTTCCCACGATCCATCCGGTCAACAAGTCCGGCGAGTTCGGTCCGGAGGTCACGCCGTTTGCCGGGAAGTTCGTCAAAGACGCCGATCCGGAGATCATCGCAGACCTGAAAGAACGCGGACTTCTCTTCAAGAAGGAACAACACCTTCACTCGTACCCGCATTGTTGGAGATGTTCGTCGCCGCTCCTGTACTATGCGCGTGAGTCCTGGTATATCCGCACGACGTCATACGCCGACCGTATGATAGCCCTGAACAAAGAAGTGCATTGGCATCCCCCCGAAGTCGGTTCCGGCAGGTTTGGGAATTGGCTGGAGGAGAACAAGGATTGGGCGTTGTCCCGCGATCGATTCTGGGGTACGCCGTTGCCGATCTGGGTGTGCGGAACATGCGGCAAGCAGAAATGCGTCGGCAGCATTGCAGAGCTCAGGGAAGGCGCAAACGTCCCCGAGCCCCTCGATCTCCACAAACCGTTCGTCGACAGCGTTACGTTCACGTGTTCCTGCGGAGGAACGATGCAACGGACGCCGGAGCTCATTGACGTGTGGTTCGATTCCGGTTCAATGCCGTTTGCACAATGGCACTATCCGTTCGAGAACAAGGAAAAGTTCGAGGCATCCTATCCCGGGGATTATATCTCGGAGGGCATCGATCAGACGCGCGGCTGGTTCTATACGCTGCACGCCATCGGCTCGTTCCTGTTCGACAAACCGGCGTACCGAAACGTGCTCGTCAACGAGCTTATTCTCGACAAGAACGGCCAGAAGATGTCAAAGACGAAGGGGAATACGGTCGATCCGTTCGACCTAATGCGTACGTACGGCGCCGACGCCACGCGCTGGTATCTCGTGGTCAACAGTCCCGTATGGCGTCCGACGTTGTTCGACACAGAGGGGATCGCCGACGTTCAACGAAAGTTCTTTAGCACGCTCCTGAATACGTATTCGTTCTTCTCGTTGTATGCGAACATTGACGGGTTTACGAATGCGGAGTCGCGCATTCCGCTCTCGCGTCGGCCGGAGATCGACCGCTGGATACTTTCGGAGCTCAATTCGCTCGTGAGTGTCGTGTGCGATGCGCTCGAGGAATACGACGTCACGCGGGCCGCTCGTGCAATCAATGATTTTACAGTCGACAGATTATCCAACTGGTATGTACGCCGGAACCGGCGAAGGTTCTGGAAAAGCGAACGAGGGGGAGACAAGATCGCGGCATACCAAACGTTGTTCGAGTGCCTGGTAACGTTGACGAAGCTTATCGCCCCGTTCACGCCGCATCTTTCCGAATCGATCTTTCGTCATCTCATGGAAGCGACCGGAGGCGACAAAGACTCCGTTCACCTGTCTGCGTTCCCTGAGGCGGACACCGCGGCCATCGACCGCACGCTCGAAAGCAAGATGGAGCGGGCCATGACAATCGTCAGCCTGGTCCGATCTATGCGTGAAAAGACCAAACTGAAGGTTCGCCAGCCGCTCCAGCGGATCCTCGTGCCGGTCTCCTCGGACCGTGAGAGGGAAGAGGTTTTGCACATGCAGGACGTCATCCTCGACGAGATCAACGTGAAGAAGCTCGAATTCGTGACTGAGGAGTCGGATATCGTACGACGAAAGGCGAAGCCCAATTTCCGGACATTGGGCGCCAGGTACGGAAAGTTGGTCCAGAAGATCGCAGCAAGCGTCCGCGAGCTGACGTCGGCCCAGTTGCGCACGCTCGAAGGGGGCGGCACGGTCACGGTTGCGGCTGACGGAGGCGAATATGCGATCGTCCTGGAAGATGTTGAAATTCTCCACGAAGAGATCAAGGGATGGCTGGTCGCCTCGGACGGTCCGGTGACTGTCGCGCTCGACACGACCATTACGGAGGAGCTTGCACTTGAAGGATTGGCACGCGAATTTGTGAGTCGAGTGCAGAATCTCCGGAAGGTTTCGGGGTTTGAAGTGACCGATCGCATTCGCATCCATCATCGTTCATCGGATCGTCTGCGCCGGGCGCTGGAATCGTGCGGCTCGTATGTGCGGGAGGAAACGCTCGCCGTGGATCTGCTTGCAGCTTCGGCAACCAAGAACGATCTGTCGTTCACTTCGATCGATGTGAACGGCGAGACCGCTGACGTTGCAGTTGAACGGATTTAATGTATTTTAGGACGTTCAATTCCGGTGGACTGAACGTACCGACGCAGGAGAGGAATCATGGCGAAGAAAATGAAACCGCAACGAACAGTAAAACCGGCCGCAAAAAAGGCCGCACCGCGCTCCGTGGCGGTCAAACCGAAACCGGCTCCGGCAAAAGCCCCCGTAAAAGCCGAAGTCAAGATAGTGTCGAAGAAGGGCTACTCGAAGAAGGAACTCGACTACTTTAAGACCATCATCGTTGAGAAGAGGAAAGAGATCCTGGAGGAGTTGGAATCGCTGAAGGCGAGCATGATGGACGTGCAGACGGGAGAGTACGCCACAGAAAGCTCAACATATTCGCTCCACATGGAGCAGGGAACCGACGCGATGGAACGGGAAAAGGTGTTCTTGTTCGCTTCGCGGGAAGGGAAGTTCCTCAACTATCTTGATGATGCGCTCAAAAGGATCGAGACCGGCACATACGGTTTCTGCACTGACTGCGGAAAGCTTATTGAAAAAGAACGGCTCGAAGCCGTCCCCCACGCTCAGCAATGCGTGCAGTGCAAGTTGAAGAAGGGGACCGGGGCCCGCCTGTGAACGAATTGACGAGGTGATGGAGTGCGGGTGCTGTATGTGACGGGCCTGGTCGTCGCGATCGATCAGGCAACAAAACTCTTGATCAAGGGATTTTCCATCCCTGCGCTCCGGATCTACCATCCGGGGCTGCAGCTGGGTGAAAGCATGTCCGTCATCGGCGATTTTTTCCGCATTACCTTTGTGGAGAATCCCGGGATGGCGTTCGGTATCGACGCGGGGAGCAAGTTCTTCCTGACGGCATTCACTATCTTGGCTACCGTCGGTATCTGTTACTACCTCTATCGAATCCGTCGTGATCCGCTTCCTTTGCGGATGTCGCTTGCGCTCATCCTCGGCGGGGCCATCGGCAATCTCATCGACCGCGTTTTCTACGGCGTCATTTTCGGCGAAGGTCCGCTGCTCTATGGAAAAGTTGTCGATTTCTTCGACATCGATTTCTTCGATATTGCCCTGGGCGATTATCACCTTTCGCGCTGGTTCGTGTTCAACGTCGCCGATGCAGCCGTATCGCTCGGCGTTGTGCTGATGTTGTTTGCGCATCGTAGCGCCGAACGAGCACAGGTCGTTTCCGTACCGTCGGCGTCGGGTCCCACTGTAACGGCCGAAAGCTCGCCGAGCGATCCTTCACATCCTTCCACCTGACAGATGAGCCACGCCCCGGAAGAAGCGCCGCGGGCGACGCTCCGGTTCACCGTTCCCCCCGGCCAGTCCCGCGTTCGTCTCGATGTCTATCTCACGCATCACGTCGAGAATGCCACGCGGTCCAAAGTCCAGCAAGGAATCGAGAACGGCGATGTGACCGTGAACGGAAAGGTCGTGAAACCCAGTACGCACGTTCTCCCCGGCGACGTGATCGTTGTAGTACTCCAACGACCTCCCCGCACCGAAGCCCTACCGGAAGACATTCCCCTTGTGATTGTGTATGAGGACGACGATTTGCTGGTCGTCAACAAGCCTGCAGGCATGGTTACACACCCGGCCTACAAAAACACAAGCGGAACGCTCGTCAACGCGCTGCTCCATCACGCCTCGACATTGTCGACACTCAATACGGCATTGCGTCCTGGCATCGTGCATCGGTTGGACAAGGACACTACCGGATTACTGGTGGTCGCAAAGAACGACCCCGTCCATGCGAAGCTTGCAGACCAGTTCGCGAAAAGGACGATCGAGCGCGAGTATCATGCGCTCGTATGGGGACGGATGAAGGCCCCCAAGGGCACGATCGACGCCAAGCTGGGAAGGAGCAAAAGAGACAGGAAGAAGGTGGCCGTGTCGAACGAAGGAAAGCATGCCGTCACCGACTATACGGTACTCGAAGTCTTTGATTTTCTGACATTGGTGAAGCTGACGTTGAGGACAGGACGAACGCACCAAATCCGCGTTCATCTTGCACATATCGGTCATCCAGTGTTTGGCGACGTGACCTACGGAGGCCGCTCGGCCACGTGGGGTGGATTGACCGGAACAAAAGAGAGATTTGCAGCCAATCTTCTGAAAATGCTGGGCAGACAGGCCCTTCACGCAAAGACAATTGGATTCGTGCATCCGAGAACGAATGAGACGGTGAGGTTCGATTCCGAATTGCCGGAGGACATGGAATCGGTGATAGTGAAGTTGAGAGGATGAATGAAGGTAGGCTGCATGCCGGCGTTTCCATGAGACGAAAAACAGAACGGGAGCGGCTTTCACCGCTCCCGTTGCATGTACGGCACCCCGGCCCGATCCACTTCCCGAGGTGCGGAAAAGGGTCGGGTTAACCCCGCCGCTTCGTCCGTCCCTCACGGGGTGCCGATGAGGATCTTCCGCTGGGTTGCGAAACACTGCCGGATCGACTGCGCGAACTCGGGGTCGGTTTGACCTCTGGTCTGGTCGTTCGATTCGGTGTCGGGCTTGTCCGCTCTTGTCTTTTGCGTTCTGGGGCGGGGCGAACCTGTTCGTTGCGCGAACGTCCGACGTCGGGACGCACTTGGGGCTCTTGCTTTTTACGCGTCGTGGTTTGCGCATCGCGTGTTCGCGTTTCTGAAGCGCCGGCCGGAACAGAGCGCTCGACCCGATCCATGTCGATGCTCAGCCTTCGATCACCCCTGCGGACTTCGGAGGGTTGCTCTGCCCGTTCAAAGTCCTCGCGTGCCGGACGATACGTCTCAATCCTGCCGCTTCTCAACCGTTCTCCAACCTCGCCGGTCTCCCGAATCTCTGTTCGTCCCAACCGCACGCCGCTTTGACGTTCCACGTATGCGCGGTCGACGCCCCGGTTCACCACGCGGTCCCGGTCGATATCGTACCCTGCGCCGCTCCGCGTCGTTCCAATGAGGCGTCGCACATAGGTCGGTTGGACGTAATCTCGATACCGGATGACGGAACCAAAGCGGCGATACGGAACGAAGCACCAATAGTCAGCGGGGGCGGCCCAGACGCGAGTGTACCGGATCCCGAAGGAAATGTGGAACGCCGCGTACGGAGAGAGAGGCGCCCAGCCGATATAGTCGCTATTGTAGCGCCATTCGACCCAGGCAGGCCCCCACACGTTGTCGGGCATCCATACCCAACCGTAGAAATCGTCGTAATACCAACGGCCATAATGGAAGACGGCCCACCCGAACGGTTCGTAAGAGACCCAGTACCATCCGTAGTCCGTCCACACCCACCGTCCTTCCATGTACGGCCGCCAACCCGCACGAACACGCAACGGCCTCCACACGACAACGCCTGGCTGCACTTCGATCCATTCACCGTGCCCAACCAAGGGGCGATAGAAGACGCCGATCCGCACGTCAACATCGAGGGGCCGGTGGGCTGCGCGCGCTTCTGTCGTAACGGCCGCCAGTGCCATGATCAGGAAAATATATGTCGTGAACCGTTTCATCTTTGGACCTCCGGGAATATTCGCAGATTTGCTCATGGAATTAGGTCAAGAGACGTGCCAGGAAGGTAAGGCGCAATTTTGACACAGAACAGCGGCATGTGTCCTTCTTCCTCGCCATGGCGTGTAGGAGGAAGGACACCGGAATTCTTGATTCAATCGCCATTTTTTTTCACCTTGAGTAACATCACATGAAAACAACAACTTGTATCCTGACGTTATTTGTCGCACTCCTTTCCGCGGGGTGCAGCTCATCCACAGAAGAACCTACGGAGCCAAAGATTCTGAGCGAGCCCAGCGAGTTGTCGAGCAGCCGGTTCGCCGTGAATGCCGTCCAACTCATGTGGAAGGACAACTCGAATTCCGAAGATTCCTTCGCTATTGAACGCCGACGCGGAAGCGCAAAGTTCACGCAGGTGCTCTTCGTACCTTCGGATGTCACCGTTGCCATCGATTCCATCGGTCTGACCCCGGATTCGACATACACGTACCGCGTCCGCGCCCTGCGCTTCATCGAGACTTCGCCGTTTTCGAATACGACGTCGATCGATCTCTCCCTCCCGTTCCCCTGATCCCGGGACTCCAGTCATGGCGGCCATGGATACGTTTGAATGGTTTGTGCAGAAGTTCCATCCGCATGCGGACGCGTCTACCTCGGCCTACATCCAACAAGAACGCGAATATCTTCTTACCATCCGCAACGAACATGAGCGGCTGAGATACATCGGAGAGCTCATGAAACTCGTTCGCGAAAAAGTTTCCCGCACGACAACCTGAGGATATCATGTGCACCGCCGTTCACGATCACATGCGTCGGCGGCATGTCCGTCCCTACTTCCTCGCCGCTGTGAAAATTTCGTTCCTGTGGTCTTTGCTGTTTCCCTGGAGTGCGTCCGGTCAATGGACCTCGCTGGGTTCCGTTCGGTCGGCACGGCAGGACGGTCCATATTCCGCCGAGATTGTTACCCGCTCCGGCCGCACGATACTCATCAATTTTCTGACGCCGGACCTCTTCCGCGTAACCATCGGCTCAAGCCGCGACCTTCCCTCGCCAACGCCTGCCGTTGTGCAGCGCACGTGGGAAGGGGACAGGATCCGCGTCAAACAGACCTCTTCCGTCGTGGACATTTCAGGGACCCTGATGCGGGTGAGCATCGACAAGAAAACCTCCCGAATCACCGTTCGTGATTCCGTCGGGTCCGTCCTTGTGGAAGATCATCCATTCGGCACTCAATGGAACAAGTCTGAGTTTCGGGTGTATAAGTCCATGCCGCAGGACGAAAACTACTACGGCCTGGGCGAGAAGTCCGGCAGGTTCAACCGCAAATGGCGCACGTTTGCAATGTGGAATACCGACATCCCCGCATACGGCGCTGATACCGACCCGCTGTATGTGAGTGTTCCTTTCTTTTACGGCATTCGGAACGGGCGGGCGTACGGAATCTACTTCGATAATTCGTGGTGGACGTCGTTCGATTTCGGCAAGGAGGCCCCCGACCGTTATTCCTTCGGGGCTCAGAGCGGACCACTCGATTACTACGTCTTCGGCGGGCCGCTACCGAGGGACATCGCAGAACGGTTTGCGGATCTTACCGGCCGCATGCGACTTCCGCCCCTCTGGTCGCTCGGGTTTCAACAATGCCGGTGGAGCTATTTTCCGGACAGCCGCGTCCGGGAGATTGCCCAAACGTTTCGCGCAAAGAAGATCCCGTGCGATGTCCTGTATCTCGACATCGACTACATGGAAGGCTACCGCATCTTCACCTGGAGCCAGAAGAATTTCCCCGACCCGAAGGGACTGCTTACTGACCTAGCAAAGGATGGGTTCACCGTAACGACGATTGTGGACCCGGGTATCAAGGCCGACACTGCATATCATGCATACCGGTCGGGACTTGCCCGCAACGCATTCCTTCTTCGTCCGGACGGCTCGACATACCTCGGCAAGGTATGGCCGGGCGTATGCGCATTTCCCGATTTCTCGCAGTCCGACGCACGCGCCTGGTGGGGTGAACAATTTCAGGTGCTGACGGCTTCGGGAGTGAAGGGATTCTGGAACGACATGAACGAGCCCTCCGTCTTCGATGTGCCCACGAAGACCGTCGACCTGAACGTCGTCCATCGTGCCGACGCACGGCGTGCGACGCATGCGGAGTTTCATAACCTATACGGATTTCAGATGACGCAGGCGACGTACGAAGGAACGCGTCGGCTTTTGGGAAATCAACGTCCGTTCCTGCTGACGCGCGCGTCTTTTGCCGGCGGACAACGATACTCCGCCAAATGGACAGGCGACAATACGTCGACGTGGCACGACCTCTCCATGGCTCTCTCGATGTGTCTGGGGATTAGCATTTCGGGACAGCCGTTCGTCGGCAGCGACATCGGCGGGTTCATCGGTTCGCCCGACGGCGAGCTTTTCGCACGCTGGATGCAGCTTGGCGTATTCACGCCGCTCATGCGGGCGCATTCTGCATGGGACACGCCGAACAAGGAACCCTGGGAGTTCGGCGAGTCAATCGAACACATCAACCGGGCGACAGTGGAACTTCGTTACACCTTCCTGCCGTACATCTATACGGTCATGGCCCAAAGCGCTGTCACCGGTCAGCCGGCCATGCGGCCGTTGGCATTTGCATATCCGGGCGAGCCAGCGTTCGCTTGGAACGAGTCGGAATTCCTGTTCGGTGACGATCTTCTTATAGCCCCGGTTCTGGCCCAGCGGCAAACGGAGCGCACGTTGCGGCTACCCCCGGGGGCATGGTATGACTATTGGACAGGAAAGCGGTACGACGGAAACTCGAACGTGACCGTTGCGGCGCCGCTGGAAAGACTGCCGCTCTTCGTACGGGCCGGAGCGGCGATCCCGACACGGCAAGTCGTTCAGTACACGTCACAAGCTCCGATCGATCCCCTGACGTTGATCGTTTTTCCTGCCGCCTCGGGATCATCGACCTACTATGAGGACGACGGATTATCGTTTGCCTATGAGAATGGCGTCGACTTCCGACGAACTCTCTCCGTTTCCTCCGATTCGGCAGTGACGGCCATTCGCATTTCGCGTGCTTCCGGCACTTATGTCCCGCCGCCGAGATCGCTCGTTCTCCGCGTCGTCGACCACTTCGAACCTTCTTCCGTAACGCTACTCGGCACGTCGTTGCAGCGACTCGCCCCGGCCGCCGCCGGCGGTCCCGGTTGGACCTACGACGCAGCGACACGAACTGTCCTCATTCGAACGGCTGATTCCGGGGAAGCACTTGACGTCAGCATTGTGCGATAGGACAATTGCCTTCCGCACGGCAACGTCCTGGCAATCTGCCCGGAGAATCGCACGAGTGCTTTCTCTCAGCGCAGCATTCGTCGTCCAGCTCGGCGGATGCTCCCTTCCATTTCTCACCTCCGAATCAGTTGAGGATCGATTCCATCGACTGGCCGACTCTTATCTGAGCGGCCGCGACGTCGACGGTAGCTCTCCAAGAACAGGTCCCGTCGAAGAGCGATTGAGCATTGCGGAAGATTCGTTCGGCGCAAGGAGAGCCGGGGGATTTCTCGAGGCGATGCAATCCGTCGATACGTCGTCTCTCACCCTAGATGACAAAATCGATTGGATGCTCCTGAACGCCGATATGCGGCGAACAGTCCGCGACCTGCGGCTAAGGACTGCGGAGCGATCGCCTGGACGATATCTCATATTGGGATCGATCGATTGGGCCATCGGCGGGGACCGGCGGCCAACGGATGATACGTGGAGATCGGTGCTGACGGCGCTCCGTCGGGCCCCGATCGTAATGAAGACGGGGCGACAGCAGCTCCACGCCCCGCCACCGCTGTGGGTGCGCCTGGCAGTCAATGCGGCGGAGAGATATTGCGGCTACCTCGACACGACTTTTCCAGCCATCGTCGCAGAGAAAGCTCCGGTACAGCTTCGTGATTCTCTCACGATCGCAGCCTCGGCGTCACGTGATGCACTTGAACGATTCCGCGTGTACCTTCGGGATACGCTCGTCGCCGGACATGACGATGCTTGGGCTGTCGGTGAGGAACACTACAATTGGCTGTTGGAGGAGTATCATCACCTGCCGTATACCGCCGAGTCGATGATTGAAGAAGGCCGGCGCGTCCATAGAGAAACACAGCAGGCCTTGATGGACCTTGCACGGCGCATCGATCCGGTCCGGTCATGGCAGGAACTGGTGGAGGACATGAAACGCGTCCATCCCCAGCCCGGCGCGATCATAGCGGCCTACGAGGAGGAATCCGGCCGCGCGAAAGACTTGATCGGGCGACGGTCAATGATTACGATTCCGCCGGCCGAAACACTGATCTTTGTTCCGACGGCTCCCGCTCTCAGGGAGACATACGCTTGGGGAGGATACGGCGGGATTGTACAACAGAACAGCGTCATGACCGGGAGGTTCTTCGTCACCGACATCGTACCCGGAATGAGCACATCGGAGATCGAAGAAAAACTTCGTACGCAAAACACCGGCTGGATCACCGTCATTGCCCTCCATGAAGGTTATCCTGGACATCATCTGCAAAGCGTCTATTCGCGACTTCATCCGCATCCCGTTCGATCACGCCTGGGAAGCACGTACTTCGGCGAAGGATGGGCACTGTTTTGTGAGTCGTGGATGGGGCGGGAAGGATTCTTTACCGACCGTTGGGACAGTCTGGGGTGGCTTCAGATGAGGTTATGGCGGACGGCCCGGGTCATTATTGACCCTTCCATCCATACGGGACGCATGACCTACGATCAAGCCGTGGAATTCTTTATTGATGAAGTTGGATTGGAACGCTCCGCCGCGGAAGCGGAAGTAAACCGGTACACGACCTGGCCAACGCAGGCTCCGAGCTACATCATTGGATGGCTGGAGATCGAACGCCTCAAGGCCGACATGGCCCGATTGCTTGGAGACCGCTTCACCGAAAAACAATTCGTAGAATCGCTCTTGCGCACAGGCTCTCTTCCGCTCGCTCTCATGAGACGCTCATTGCTGGAACAACCGCAGCCATAACAATTCCACGATCCGTAGTTTCCAGAGTCATTCATCTACATCCACCGCCATGTTACTCCATCGAAAATTCATCGAGATCGCCAAGCAGTACAGCTCTAAGGTATTCATCAATGACCGCATGATGGGGCGGAAGGTCAGCTACCAGCGTGCGCTCATCGGATCGATGATCGTGGCGAACAAGCTTAAACGGTACGATGAGGGCTTTATCGGCATCATGCTGCCGACGTCGGCCGGGGCGGTGCTTGCTATGCTCGGTGCGATGATGAGCGGCCGCATTCCGGTCATGATCAATTATTCGACTGGCGCCGCGCAGAACTGTGAGTTCGCCCAGCGCCGGTGCGATTTCCGCACGATCATTACGGCCCGGGCCCTGCTGGACAAGATCAACTGTCCAAAAATCCCCGGAATGGTGTTCATGGAAGAAGTGATGGCGGAGGTTTCGGGATTCGACAAGATCAAAGCCGCCATTAAATCCCGCCTTTCGGTCGCCTCCCTCACGCGGCAATATGCGGGAGGGGCGAAGGACGACACCGCATTTGTGCTTTTCACGAGCGGCAGCGAAAAGGACCCGAAGGCCGTCCAATTGACGCATCGCAACATCCTTTCGAATATTCGAAGCCTGGAACAGGTCTATACGTTCACGTCGGACGATGTCTTCCTCGCCCAACTTCCGTATTTCCATATTTTTGGACAAACAGCAAACCTGTGGACGCCGATTTATTTCGGCATGACGATCGCGACTTACGCGAATCCGCTCGACTTCAAAACAATCTGCGACATCATTCGGGAAGAGAAGTGTTCGATCGTTGTCGGCACGCCGAGTTTCTTCTGGGGGTATCTGAACAAATCGCAGCGGGGCGATTTTGCAAGCGTCCGGCTCCTTCTGACTGGGGCGGATAAATGTCCCGACATGCTGCGCAAAGGATTTTTCGAGCATCAAGACAAGGTACTTCTCGAGGCGTACGGTGCTACGGAAACATCGCCGGGGATCACGGTCAATACGCCGGACTTCAATCGCCCGGGAAGTGTCGGCCGACCGTTGCCCGGTGTGCGTGTTCGGGTGGAGCATTATGAAACGGGGGAAGAGTGTCCTGTCGGCGAGATCGGAAAGATCCTGGTGCAGGGGGACAACGTGATGAAGGGATATTTCGACGATTTCGAACAGACGTCGTTGGCTATTCGTCACGGATGGTATGATACGGGAGATATGGGGTGGATGGATGCGGACGGATATCTGTGGCATGTCGGAAGACTAAAACGGTTCCTCAAGATCGGCGGAGAAATGGTTTCGCTTGTGAAAGTCGAAGATGTCCTCGAAAAACTGCTCCCAGAGGGGACCGCGTGTTGCGTGGTCGAGGTGCCGGACCACCTCAAAGGGGCCAAGATCGTCGCTGCCGTGACTCGTCGTATCGACGAGCGGGATGTCACGAAGAAGATGAGCTCTTCACTTCCCAATATCGCACTGCCGAAACAATTCGTCGTAATTGAAGAGCTGCCAAAGATGGGGAGCGGAAAGATCGACTTCAGGAAGGTGACGGAGATGGTGAGGGAGAGGATGAAGCAGTAGGCGGTATGTAGTAAGCAGTAAAGAGAAAGACATTCTGACAGCATTGGGCTGTGTGATTCCACCATTCCATTATTCCAATATTCCATCATTCCATCATTCCCGCTTTACCTCATTTTTATTCCCTCTCTTTTCCGTATTTTCCTGCATGACTCACACAGAATCCGTCCTCGTTCTCGATTTCGGAGGACAGTACACGCAACTCATTGCCCGCAGGGTGAGGGAGCTGGGTGTGTTTTCCGAGATCCGGCCCTTCAATGAACCGATCGACAAGATCAAGGCATTCCATCCCTCGGCAGTCATCCTCTCCGGAGGACCGTCCAGCGTGTATGATGCACAGGCTCCTAAGCCCGATTCCGGCGTGTTTGAACTTGGCGTTCCTGTACTCGGCATTTGCTACGGCCTGCAGCTGATCGCCGATCAACTTGGGGGGAAGGTCGATCCATCCGCACGCCGGGAATTCGGGAAGGCGGCGCTGAGGATCGACAGGCACGAGGACCTCTTCAAAGGACTTGATGCGTCGACGTCCGTGTGGATGAGTCACGGAGACGCGCTGAGCCAGATGCCGCCGGGGTTCGACGCGATCGCCCATTCGGACAATTCCCCGATCTGCGCGATCCGTAATACAACGAAGCGGATTTTCGGAGTCCAGTTCCATCCCGAGGTCGTTCACACTCCAGATGGGAAGAAGATCCTTGGTAATTTTCTTTTTGCGGTAGCGGGATTACGCGGCGGCTGGACCCCATCTTCATTCATCGAGCAGACGAAGATGGAACTTCGTTCTCGCGTTGGATCGTCCAAAGTCCTCTGCGCGCTGAGCGGCGGCGTCGATTCTTCAGTTCTTGCCGTTCTGCTGCATGAGGCGATCGGAGAACAACTGGTCTGCATCCATATCAACAACGGCCTGATGCGGAAGGACGAAAGCGAAGATGTCGTCAAGACATTCAGGGACAGATTCCGCATCGATCTGCGATATATTGACGCATCAGACACGTTCCTCAACAGACTAAAGGGCGTTGTAGACCCGGAGCAGAAGCGGAAGATCATCGGGAAGACATTTATCGACATTTTTGACAGCGAGGCAGCGAAGTTGCAGGGAAACGTCGAGTTCCTCGCTCAAGGGACCCTGTATCCAGACGTCATTGAATCAGTTTCCTTCAAGGGTCCGTCCGAGACGATCAAGACCCACCATAATGTCGGCGGACTTCCGAAAGACCTGAAATTCAAGCTCATTGAACCGTTTCGGGAGCTCTTCAAGGACGAAGTCCGCGCCATTGGCCGCCTGTTGGATTTGCCCGAATCGCTTATTGGCCGACACCCCTTCCCGGGTCCCGGACTGGCTGTGCGCCTCCTCGGCGAAATTACGCGGGATCGGCTCGGCCTCCTGCGAGAGGCAGATAACGTGTTCATTCAGGAGCTCAAGTCTGCAGGGTTGTACGATACTGTCTGGCAGGCGTTCGTTGTACTGCTGCCGATCCAATCGGTCGGCGTCATGGGTGACGGACGGACCTATGAAAATGCGTGTGCATTGCGTGCGGTGACGAGTGTGGACGGTATGACTGCCGACTGGGCCCCTCTGCCGCACGACCTGCTGGCGCGCGTCTCGACGAGGATAACGAATGAGCTGAGGGGCATCAACAGAGTCGTGTACGACGTCAGTTCCAAACCCCCCGCAACGATCGAGTGGGAATGATCGAACTCCGCAGCGTCACCAAAACCTTCGGCACATTCACGGCCGTCGACAATCTTTCCATAACAATCCCGCCCGGCGAGCTGTTCGGCTTTCTCGGTCCGAACGGCGCCGGCAAGACGACGACGATCAAAATGATCGCCGGATTGTTCGCACCGACTTCCGGAACGGTGATCGTCAACGGGTTCAACATTGTCACCCACCCTATCGATGCGAAGCGGACGCTCGCCTATGTGCCGGACCAGCCGTTCTTGTACGACAAGCTGACCGGAAGGGAATTCCTGTATTTTGTGGGAGGATTATACAAAATGCAGAAGGACCTCGTCCATCGCCGGGTTGCCGAAGTGATCGAACATTTCGAGATCGGCAGATGGGTGGACAAGAAAGCGGAGGACTATTCGCAGGGAATGCGGCAGCGCATTTCAATTGCGGCGGCCTTGGTGCATCAGCCGAAGACGATCATTGTCGACGAACCGATGATCGGGCTCGATCCGCGAAGCTCCAAGATTGTCCGCGAGACGCTTCGGCAGCAGGCGAAAGCGGGCGTGTCTATCCTGATGTCGACGCACAGTCTTCCGGTCGCCGAAGAACTCTGCGATCGCATAGGCATCATTCATAATGGGCGACTGGTGTATTGCGACACCAAGGATGGCATGCGGGCATTTGAGGCCAGTATGGACGGAAAACTCGAGTCCGTATTCCTGGAGATTACGAAGTGACGCTGTTTCTGCACATCCTGCGTTACAAAGTGCGTTCGTTTTTAAACGCCACGTTCGAGGTTTCGTCCATATCCGTGATCCGGGGCATCGGGTCCCTGCTTGTCTTCGGTGGATTCGCCGTCGGTGCGTATTATTTTTCCAACAACATTACCGCATATGTGCTGGAACAGACGCGGACGGGGTTATATCTCTATCACCGTTTCATTTCGATGATGTTGTTTGTGTTCTTCGTTGCAGTGAACATGGGAAACGTCATCGTGTCGTATTCGACGCTGTATCGGTCGGGCGAAGTGTCGTATTTCATGACAAAACCGATACCGCACATCACCATCTTCCTCCACAAATTCCTGGACAATTTCTTTTACAGCTCTACAACCCTCTTCCTGGTGGCATTTGCGGTGCTGCTCGGTTACGGGACCTACTTCGGATATTCGTGGTATTTTTTTGCGGGAGTGATGTTCTTCGTCCTCATTCCCTTCATGTTTCTCGCCGCTTGCATGGCGGTGCTCGTACTGATGGGCGTTATGCGGCTCGCCGGACGCTTTGGCTTCCGTCCTGTCATGGGCGGATTGTTCGCCGTGTATGTCGGTTTCATCGCACTCTTCTTCCGCTCGTCGAATCCTGTCCGGCTTATCGAGCAGGTGAATCGATACTATCCGAACGTAGACAATTACCTGTCCCAGCTCGACCCGGGTTTCCTCAACTATCTGCCCAGTCATTGGGTTGCGGAGTTCCTGTTTTTCCTGGCCCGTGGCGACGTTGCGCGCGGGGTATCACATGCAGGAATCCTCCTGTGCACGGTCGCCGGCATGTTCGCGGTCTTGGTGCTTGTTGCATCGCGATACTACTACAAATCCTGGCTCATCAGTTTGAAAATCCAAGCGGCCGCTTCCGCCCCGTACGACCCGGAAAAAGCGAACGTCGTCGATTTTCGAAGCTCCGGACTGTTGAAGGGAGCCCTTGAATCATTGGTGAAGAAAGAGTATTTGACCTTTGTGCGCGAGCCGAGCCAGGTGATCCATCTAATCGTCATGCTTGTGCTTACGACATTGTTTGTTGCGAGCATTGGAAATCTGAACCTGCGCATCCGCGTGACGGAGATCCAGTTGGTGACGTATCTCGTACTCTTCGCGTTCGGAGGTTTTCTCGTAAGCTCTGTCGCATTGCGGTTTGTATATCCGGCGGTCAGCCTGGAAGGAAATGCGTTTTGGGCGCTCCGAAGCGCACCGGTGCGGCCGGAGGCGATCCTGGCGTTGAAATTCGCGATCGGATTCTTCATCGTTTTCTTTCTGGCGTTTGTGGTTTCGTTCGCGTCGAACGTTCCCTTCCTTCGATTTTCAGGACGGACCCCGTTGTTGCCATGGTTTGGATTGTTCAGCGCGTTCTGGATGTCGCTCGCCGTTGTCGGTCTCAACCTTGGCCTGGGCGGGTACTTTGCCAACTACAATGAGAAAAACCCCATCCGTGTCGCATCGACACAAGGGGCGACGCTGACCTTTCTCTGCACGCTCGTTTTCTTGATTGTACTCGTCGTGATTTTTCTGTATCCGCTGTCGGTTTACTTCCAATCCCTGTTTATCTTCCGTCCATTCGACCGGTGGAGCATTGTCGTTCCTGGAACGCTTGCCGGCATGATTTCGACGGCTGTGTGCGGCGTTTCATTCGCCGTAGGATTGCGCTCCCTCCGACGCGACTGGTGATTGCAACTCAAACTGCCGACCGCTATCTTGGACGCACGAATGGATGAGCTGACGATGTACGGTCTCTTGCAGCGCGCGCGACAATTTGCCGATGAGGGGAAGTGGCTTCATGCCGTCCAGGTGTACACATCCATCATCAATGAGGAGCCCGCATGCGACGACGCTTGGATAGAGCTGGCATCGGCGTACGCCGCGTTGCACAAGCCGGACGCGGCCGAAGTGCTGCTGATGGAGCGTGCCGCCGCCGCCGAGAGTCCCGAGCCGTTTCTGTTCATCCTCGGGTCCATTCTCTACCGTGCCGGCCGGACAACGGAAGCGTACCGGCATTTTGCGCGCGTACTCCGGGTCGAGCAGCGACTGGACGCGAAAGTCAGGAGTCGTCTGCATTACTTTCTCGGCGCCATCTTCGGCGAGCAGCACAAGTGGTCGGTTGCGGAATATCATTTCCGAACGGTCGTACAGGTTGAACCGACATTTCCGCGGATCCATGAATCGCTGGCGGAGGTGCTGTTGAGGCGCGGACAGATCGACGAAGCGGATGGACATCTGCGCCTGGCGTTGGCGGAGGAACCGTACAGTTGGACGGGACATTATCTCCGCGGGCTTCTGGAATCCCGCCGCAGACGCTGGGAACAAGCGCTGGAATCTTTCGTTCAGGCAGTCGATATCGACCCGCATGAACCGCGCGGGTGGCACAAATGCGGCGAAACGCTGATCGCTATGAGGCGGCTGGCGGAATCGGAACACTACTTGCGCAAGGCCCTGGAGCTGAATCCCGCGATGATCGACGCGGTCGTTGAATACGGCTATCTTGAATTGGAACGGGGCGATTACGTGCGGGCGGGCGAATGGTTCGAAAGGGCGCTGGCTGCCGACCCCGGTCATCGTCGGGCGCTTGCCGGAGCGAGAACGCTGTCACGTACAACGCGCAGGAGGGACGGATGAGCGTGCGGTGCTTTCGAGCGGTGCTGTTTGCGTGTGTGTGGCCCGGCATGGCCGTCGCGCAGTGGTCCAGCGACAGTATTGCGTACGATGCTGGTGCAGAACGATCGTTCGTCGCCGCGATGAGGATGTTCCAGGCCGGGCTGTACGATTCATCCGCGACGCTTTTCCTCCAAAACCTGAAGGATTTCCCGCGCAGTCACAGAACGACGGGGGCGTACATCATGGGGGGAAAGGCGCTGTATGCATCGCACCGGCATCGTGAATCGATCAGGCTGCTCAAGGACCTCATCGATCTCTTCCCTTCCTCGGCATACGTCGACGACGCACAGTATTCGCTCGGGCTGTCATTCTTTCGGATGCTACGGTACGAAGACGCCGCGAATGAATTCCTGGCGGCACGCGAATCTACGAACGACACGACGCTTGCTCGCCGGTCCGAACAGATGTTGAGCGAACTGGCCACGGAACATTTGTTGGGAGGTCAGCTCGATGCTGTCCGGACTGCTGCGAAGGACACCGCGGTCATCGTGCTGCTGGCATTGCGACGAGCACAACAGTTGCAGTCGGCTGGCGATCAGCGGTCGGCGGTAGATGTGCTGAAGTCGGTTGCCGGTTTTCCGGATTCGGCCGGACATGTGACCGAGGCGAGAACAATGCTGGCGCAGCTTGAGGCGGGCCGCACAATGAAGATCGGTGCGATCCTTCCGCTGATGCTTGCTTCCGATCGGCCGGGTACGAGAGAACTCGGCATTGAATTTCTCGAGGGGATCAGATTCGCCGTCGACGATTTCAACCGGCGTTCTCCCGTCAAAGTCACGCTGGATGCCCGGGATTCCGAGCGGGACCCTTCTGCTGCGGCGCGGGTCACTTCGTCGCTGTGCGGGGACGAGAATGTTGTCGCCATTGTGGGGCCGATTTCCAGCAACGAGGCTTTCGCCGCGGCTGGGATCGCGAATGCCTGCGGCGTACCGATGTTGACGCCGACGGCGACGTCCAACGGCATCTCGGCGATCGGACCGTTCGTGTTCCAGGGGAATCCCGATTATGACATTCGCGGCCGCGCCGTGGCCGCGTATGCATGGAAGACGCTGGGTGCGCGGAGGTTTGCCGTTCTTGCGCCGACGGATGCGGTTGGCAAACTTATGGCGGACGGATTCGTGGAAGAGGTCCGCCAAAGACAGGGAGACATGGTCGCCGTTCAATGGTACTATTCCGGCGCGACCGATCTCCGGTCACAGCTTCAGGAGATGCGAAGGACGGCGTTGAAGAAGAAAGAGGTCCCTGTCGTGAACTTCGCGAAGAACATCCGGCATCAGGATGTCGTCGCCATGTCCATGGCGGGGGCCAGCCAGAAAACGCTCGATTCGCTGATGGAGATCGGCGGAGCGATGTCGGTCGATTCATTGTTCGGACCGTCCGGGAGACAGATCGCTGATTCGTTGAGGCTGCCCGTGGAGATCCCTACGATTCCGTATGACAGTCTTGAGATCGTGGTGGACAGCATCGATGTGATCTTCGTACCGATCGCGTCGTCGGAAGAGATCGCCGTGGCAAGTTCGCAGATCAAGTTCTACAACTTCACTGCAAGGATCCTTGGCACAGGCGATTGGAACGATCCGGCCGAGCTTGACCGGAATCGGCGCTATGCCGACGGCGTCATTTTTCTGGTGGATGCGTATCTCCAGCCGAAGGATTCCCGATTTCAATCGTTTGTCGCGCGGTATCAGGCAGCGACAAAGCGTCCGCCGACGGTTAACGCATTGTTCGGATTCGACGCCGCCGACCTGCTGTTGCGCGTGATCGAAAAGGGAGCGACGCTGCGCACGGAGATTGCGGAAGGCTTGTCGCAGGTCCGCGGCTATAAAGGACTTCATTCGACGATCTCGTTCTCTCCCCAGCGCGTGAATGCTGCATTGACCGTGCTACGGTATGGCAGAGGTTCGATCGTGCACGAAGGGGAAATAGATCTGACGGTTCCGGACGAAACTTCCGATTCCAGCCAACCTGAGTAGAATTCATCTCAGAACCGGCGGCTCGGGGCGAATGATATGATGTGTTGGCTTCTGGATGAACACCTTTTGATCCACAGTGAGAGGGGGTAGTATGACGGT
>Ga0155966_1012_pt3 | contig 29063 bp, 18 predicted proteins | sample RifCSPlowO2_02_FD_107620 | JGI IMG/M metagenome (GOLD analysis project Ga0155966, IMG submission 107620) | Ignavibacteria bacterium RIFCSPLOWO2_02_FULL_55_14 | reverse complement strand
GATTCCCTCCCTTCAAAAAGCCATTTGGCTGGCCGATATTTCTTCCAGTATTCGCGCAAGACCTTCAAGGTTCGTTTGCCGAGAAGCGTGTAGCGGTCTTTGTGTCCTTTTCCATCATCAATGCGGATCATCATACGATCGCTCTCAATATCCGAAGGAGTGCTTGCGTAATCGCATCTCCTCAATGGCTCGAGTGATTACATCAGAAATCCTTTCCATACATCCCCCCCGATAAAAAGTGGCGAAATCAACCAATCTTCTGTCCAAAACACAAAAGCCCCTGTCTCGCGTATCCGCGATTCCAGAGGCTTCCAACGTTTCGTACTGCAGGCTCCCGCTCGACCTGCTGGGGGGTGTTCTATGTCGTAATGAGGTGCGGAAAGGTAGGTAGGACCCGGGGGAAGGTCAAGTACCCAGCTTGAGTGGGCTGCGCTGAAGGAAGATGAACCACGAAGGCACAAAGAACAATAAGAAAAGAGAGAATTTAAATGTTTCAACCCCTCTTCCTTCGTGTCCTTTGTGGCTTCGTGTTGAAGGAAGATTTACCACGAAGACACAAAGAGCACTAAGAATAAGAGGAGGTAAATATTGCATCATTTCTTCCTTCGTGTCCTTTATGACTTTGTGTTGTTCTTACTTGTTTGGCCATCAGTACCCATTTACCATTCGCTTAATACCGTCCTTTATCAGGACAGAGTTCCAATTGAGCAGGAACCCGATTCTTCGTCCTGACAACCGAAGATACGTCAAAAGCTGGGCCTCGTGGAGTGGATGCAGCTTTTCAACGGATTTGTTCTCGACAACGATCGATCCTTCGACAAGCATGTCAATGCGTAAGCCTGATTCAACTGATTCGCCGTCGTAGTGAATAGGAAGAGCAACTTCAGTTTCAACGGAAAGCCCGCGCTTTCTGTGTTCGTGCACATAACATTTCTGATAGACAGATTCGAGTAAACCTGGGCCAAGAGCTATGTGCACTTTAACGGCCGCATCGACAATGATTGCGGCGACGCGTTCGACGTTTGAACTTGATTCCATACCCCCCCGACTAAAAGATTTACCACTAAGACACAAAGAAAAATGAGAAGATAAATATTACATCATTTTTTCCTTCGTGGTTTTCTTTTGAAAAGATTTACCACTAAGGCACGAAAAGCACCAAGAAACGAAACAATACAATAATTTTATCCCTTCTTCCTTCGTGTCCTTTGTGTCTTCGTGTTTTTCTTCTTCTCGCGCGGCGGAGCGGGCTTTTGCTTTGAGTTTTTCCCGTCGCCGCCTTTTTCTCCACCTTCTTTCCCGTTTCCCAATTTGTCGCTCTCCGCTGCGATCTTCTTCTCCTCTTCCTCTTCCGCAATAACCACCGCCACGTCGGCCACAACGTCGTTTTCCTGGAGTCGAATAAGCCGCACACCCTGCGTGTTCCTGCCGGCCATACGCACTTCTGATGCGTGCTGGCGGATGATGATCCCATCCTTGGTTACGACGACAATGTCGTCCGTGTTGAGCACTTCCCGGATCGCGACCATGCGGCCGGTCTTGTCCGTAACCTTCACCGTCTTGATGCCTTTACCGCCCCGGTGGCTTACGCGATATTCGTCCTCTTCGCTCCGTTTACCGAATCCCTTTTCGGTGGCGACAAGAATACTTGTCCCCTTACGGTGCAGTGTAACCGCGCCGACAACTTTGTCCCCTTTGCCCAGGCGAATGCCACGGACGCCGGCCGCAGAACGGCCCATCGGGCGGATCTCCTCTTCGTGAAATCGGATCGCCATGCCATTCGCTGTGCCGATGATGACGTCGTGTTTGCCGTCCACCAGCTTCACGTCGGTCATGGCGTCGTTCCCCTTCATGTTCGCAGCCGTAATGCCGCCGCGGCGGGGATTGCTGAATTCCGACAACAACACCTTCTTGATCATGCCTTCGCGGGAGACCATCAACACAAAGTGCTTGTCGTCAAACGACTTTACGGCGATAAACGACGCGATCGTCTCTTCCGGTGTCTTTCCGATCAGCGAGCTGATCGATTTTCCCTTCGACGTGCGGCCTCCCTCCGGGACTTCGAACACTTTCAGCCAGTAGCAGCGCCCTTTATCCGTAAAGATCAGGATATAGTCGTGCGTGCTGGCGACGAACATGTGTTCCATGAAGTCGTCTTCCCGCGTCCCCGCCCCTGTGACGCCGCGGCCGCCGCGGCCCTGCCGTCGATACCCCGAGACCGGAGTTCGCTTCACCAGGCCGCTGTGGCTGATCGTGATCACCACGTCCTCTTCGGCGATCATGTCCTCAATGCTGAATTCCTCGGCTTTGTAGACGATCTCCGTTCGCCGGTCGTCACCAAACTTTCCCTTCAGCTCCGTCAATTCCTGCTCGATCATCTGAAGCTGCAGTGCTTTACTCTTCAGGATCGCCTTCAGGCGCTCGATCAGCTTAATCGTCACCTTGTACTCGTCTTCGACCTTCTGCCGCTCGAGGCCCGTCAGCTTCTGCAACCGCATGTCGAGGATCGCTTTCGCCTGGATCTCCGACAGCTTGAACTTCTTCATTAATCCATTCTTTGCATCCTCGACGTCCTTCGACGCTTTGATCAGCTTGATCACCGCGTCGATATTGTCGAGCGCAATGATGTAACCTTCGAGGATGTGGGCCTTCTTCTCCGCCTCATCCAGTTCGAACTTCGTCCGGCGGACGATGACGTTATTCCGGTGCTCGACGAAATGCCGCAGAATATCCTTCAGCGTCAGCACCTGCGGACGACCGTCCACGAGCGCCAGCATAATGACGCCGAACGTCGTTTGCATCTGTGTGTGCTTGTACAGATTGTTCAGCACGATTTCTGCGTTCGCGTCGCGCTTCAGCTCGATAACCACGCGCATGCCGTCGCGGTCTGACTCATCGTTAATGTTTGAGATGTCGTCGATTTTCTTGTCTGTCACGAGATCCGCGATCTTTTCAATCAACGACGCTTTGTTCACCTGGTACGGAAGCTCGTTCACGATGATCCGCTGCCGGTCGCCTTTCGCCGTCTCAATCGCGGCTTTCGCCCGAACAATAATGCGCCCGCGCCCCTTGGTATAGGCTTCCTTGACCCCCTCGTAGCCATAGATAATGCCCCCCGTTGGGAAGTCGGGGGCTGTGATGTGCTTCATCAGCTTCTCGTTGCTGATGGAGTTGTCTTTCATGTAGGCGATGCAGCCGTCCACCACTTCCCGCAGGTTGTGGGGAGGAATATTCGTCGTCATGCCGACGGCGATGCCGCTGGAGCCGTTGCACAGCAGGTTCGGAATCAGCGCTGGAAGGACGCTCGGTTCTTTGAGCGTATCGTCGAAATTTGGGACGAACTTGACCGTGTCTTTGTCCAGGTCGCGGAGCATCTCTTCCGCGATCCGCGTCAAACGTGCCTCGGTATACCGCATGGCAGCCGGCGAGTCGCCGTCGACCGACCCGAAGTTCCCCTGTCCATCCACCAGCCGGTACCGCATCGAGAAATCCTGCGCCAGACGAACGAGCGTGTCGTAGACCGGAATGTCGCCGTGAGGATGGTATTTGCCGAGCACTTCTCCGACGATACGGGCGCTTTTCTTGTACGCACGGTTGCTCGCAAGCCCGAGGTCCTGCATGCCATACAACACACGGCGATGCACGGGCTTCAATCCGTCGCGTACATCCGGCAAAGCGCGGGCAACGATGACCGACATCGAGTAGTCGATGTACGACCCCCGCATTTCGTCTTCAATGTCGACCGGAATAATTTTTTCGTTCACAGTTGCCATGCCATGCTAATCCAAAGGAAACAATCGTAGGACTTGATTGGTCGTGAGAAAAAAGATCAACCGCGAATGAACGCGAATGCCCCGTATAGCTTGGGACACGAAAGAACACGAATATGAATTGGATTATTTATTAACTCTTCGTGGTCCTTCGTGACTCTTGGTGGCCCTTCGTGGACCCATTTTCTACAATCGCTATACGTCGAGATTCCGCACATACTTCGCATTCTTTTCTATGAACTCACGTCGGGGTTCGACCTCGTCCCCCATGAGAATGGAGAAGGTCCTGTCTGCATCCGCCGCATTTTCAATCGACACCTGAAGTACAGTGCGCGTCTCGGGATTCATGGTCGTGGACCAGAGCTGCTCGGGATTCATTTCGCCCAATCCTTTGAAGCGCGAGATGACGATGCCGTCCGCTGCGACGACGGCTCCTTCTTCCGACGCCGCCTCGGTGACGACTTCCTCCGTCGGCTCCTCTTTCGCCCCCTTCTGCTTCTTTTCCGCCCGAATGCGCTTCACCAGCTCATCCCGCTCGTCTTCGTCGAATGCATAATGCTCCTGCTTTCCCTTCTTCACCTTATACAAGGGCGGTTGCGCGATGTAGAGATGCCCCAGCTCAATGATCGGCTTCATATAGCGGAAGAACAGCGTGAGCAACAGCGTGCGAATGTGCGAGCCGTCGACGTCGGCGTCGCACATGAGAATGATCTTCCAATACCGGACCTTTTCGGGGTTGAAGTCTTCGTTAACCCCGGCTCCAATTGCGGTAAAAATCGCCCGGATTTCTTCGTTCTCAAGGATCTTATGAAGCCGGGCTTTTTCGACGTTGAGAATCTTTCCTTTGATCGGCAGGATCGCCTGGAAACGCCTGTCGCGCCCCTGCTTGGCGCTGCCGCCGGCCGAATCTCCCTCGACAATGTAAATCTCACAGTGCTCCGGGTCGTTCATCGAGCAGTCGGCCAACTTGCCGGGCAGTCCGCCCGAGTCGAATGCGTTCTTCCGCCTCGTGAGATCACGCGCCTTCCGCGCCGCTTCGCGCGCTTCCGCAGCCCGCAGACTTTTCTCGATAATCCGCTTCGCATCGCCGCCGTTCTCTTCCAGCCACTCCGTCAACTTCGGCCCGACGACTCCTTCAACGATCGATTTCACCTCGCTGTTGCCGAGCTTTGTTTTCGTCTGCCCTTCGAACTGTGGCTCGGGTACCTTCACGCTCAACACCGCCGTCAGCCCCTCCCGGAAATCATCTCCCGTGAGCTGGATCTTGTCGTCTTTGACAAGCCCATTCTTCGACGCGAATGTGTTCAGCGTCCGTGTCAGTGCCGAACGAAATCCCACAAGGTGCGTACCTCCCTCGTGCGTGTTGATGTTGTTGACGTACGAGAAGAGGTTTTCGTTGTATTGATCGTTGTACTGAAACGCCACCTCCACTTCAACGGCACGGCCATTTTCGTCCTTGTCGTCTCCTTTGGCGTAAAACGTCTTTCGCATGATCGCGGGTCGTGTAGCGTCGATGTACTTCACAAACTCGACGATTCCGCCCTTAAAGCGGAAGACCTCTTCCTCTTTCGATTCATTCCGTTCATCCCGGATCGTTAACGTTACGTCGGGATTCAGGAACGCAAGCTCGCGAAGCCGCTCGGCGAGCGTTTCGAATTTGAACAACCGATTTTTGAAAATCGACCCGTCCGGCATGAAGGTGATCTTCGTGCCCGTCCTGTTCTTCTCCGCCTTGCCTGTCTGCTTTACGGAGGCAATCGGGTCTCCCTTTTTGTATTTCTGAAACCAGATCTTGCCGTCGCGCCGTACTTCCACTTCCAGCCACTCGCTCAGCGCGTTCACCACCGACACGCCCACACCGTGCAGACCACCCGAGACCTTGTAGGTATTCTTGTCGAACTTTCCGCCTGCGTGAAGTACGGTCATCACGACTTCGAGCGCCGAACGTTTTTCCTCGACGTGGATGTCCGTCGGAATTCCTCGACCGTCATCCTCAACGGTGACGGTGCCCTCGTCGTTGATAATGACCTCGATGTTCCGGCAATATCCGGCGAGCGCTTCGTCGATCGAGTTGTCTACGACCTCGTACACCAAGTGATGCAGCCCCCGAGCGCTGACGTCGCCGATGTACATCGCGGGACGTCGCCGGACTGCTTCTAAGCCTTTGAGTACGGTGATGTCGTCGGCGGTGTATCCGTGCTCATCGGTGTTCGTCGGCTTTGTCTTTTCTGCTTTCGCCTTCACTTTTGCCATAATGCTTTTCGGTATTCTAACGTATTGTATCTCGTTTCGTGAAAATCTATTCCTGTGTCTCCGCGCCTCTGCGGTAATTTTTCGCATGGGCTCTTCACCTTATCCCTCATTACCCATCTCGCATTCCAAATCTCAGCCCTACGATTCCATTATTCCCTGTCTTCCTGAACTAATACAGCCTAATGTCTTTAACAATCTCGGCCCCCAACGCGGAATTCAGTTTTGCTATCAAGTCTTTCTTGCGTAGAGTTAGCTCGTATCTCCAGGTGCCATTCGTCACCCGCACTCCAAGAACGCCGTTCTGGATTCTCTCCGCCGTGGCGATCTTCGCGATGTGTGCGCCGACCGCCTCCTCCCACCGCAGAACAGCCTCATACTCCCGAAGTTTCGGCTCGATCCCAAGGTCCTTGATCAAGCCCTCCAGCGCTTCTCCGATCGGCTTAGACGTCGACCGTGGTTTGCGAGATGCGGCCAACCGTGCCTCCGCGAACGATGAACTTTGCCTCCGTGCGCCTGCGTGCTCCCGATGACGGCACTAACCGCTCATCTGTCGCCGTTATGAACACCTGTGCAACGGACCCAACAAGGCCCAATAAGTGCTCGCAACGATGTTCATCAAGCTCGCTAAACACGTCATCTAAAAGCAGTAACGGCGTTTCCTTGCAACGATCCTTGAGATATGAAAATTCGGCTAGTTTCAGCCCCACAAGGAACGTTTTGTGCTGTCCCTGCGACGCAAACTGCCTCAGCGACAATCCGTTGATTTGAAGTTCGAGTTCATCCCGATGCGGTCCGACCAGTGTCTTCCCCGTCCGAATCTCTTCCCGTTCTTCGACTGCCAGGACGCGTTGGAATTCGACGACCACATCGTCCAAGCTCATTCCAGATTCCCCGATCACGCTTGATTGATACGAAAGCTCAGGGCGCTCATCACTTCCGGCAAGGGCGGCAAATGTCTCGGAGCAATACGGGCGGAACTCATCGACAAACTGCCGTCGCCGCAAAGCAATTCGCGCACCGCGAACCGCGAGCAACTCGTTCCAAGGTTCGATCAACCCCGGCTGCAGACCTCGCAACTGTTTTGCGACGAACAAGATCTTGTTTCGCTGCCGCAGTGCCTTACGATACTCCAGCAGATCGTCCAAATATGTCCGACTCGCCTGCGATAATGTGACGTCGAGGAACTTCCTTCGCTCCGCGGGCCCGCCAAACGTGATCGATGAGTTCTCCGGAGACAATACAACGACAGGAAACTGCCCGATCAGCTCCGTCCGCCGTCCGAGCTGCGTGCCGCCGATCGACGTATGTTTGTTCCCGCTCGCGGATTCATACGAGGTCTCGACGCGATATTCCACCCCGCCGTCGGATGCGATCGTTCCCTTTACCAAGAATCCTTCTGTGCCAACCTTTGTCACCGTTCCGTCCGCAGCTGAATAGAACGACCGGCCCAGACAGAGGTAGCTGATGCCTTCGAGAACGTTCGTCTTTCCCTCGCCGTTGTTGCCCAACAGCAAATTTAGGCCGGGAGAGCACTCCAGCGACGTTTCGGCATGATTACGAAACCTGTAAAGGGCAAGGAGGGTGAGTCGCATCGGCTTCTATCAACACGGAACCCCGTCGGTGTCCGCCGGCGGGGTTCTTCGCACATTCGGCAGCGTTCGGGTCACGCGTTCAACCGCATCGGCATTACAAGCATCAGGACGTCCTGCTTGTCCCTGTTCTTGGCCGGCGTGATGATGGCCGCCCGGATCGGACTGCTGAACCGGAACACAACCTCGTCCGAGTCGATGTGGGACAGGATGTCGATAAGATAGCTCGCGTTGAACCCGATCTCCAGATCTTCTGCGTCGTATGAGCAGGCGACCTTTTCCTTTGCCTCTCCGCCGAAGTCGACGTCTTCGGCTGCCACCTTCACCTCATTCTTTTTCACGGCGAACCGGACCTGGTGTGTCGTCGTGCTTGAGTAGAGGGCTACGCGGCGCACAGACGCAAGCAGGAGGTCTCGGCCCACCTTTAGGTTCTTGTCGTTGTCCAGGGGTATAACAGATTCGTAGTTGGGATACTTCTCTTCGATCAGCCGCGATGTGAGGGTGGTGGCGCCGAAATTGAACTGGATGTGCGTTGCATCGACGGATAGCTTGACGTCCTGTCCTTCAGCAGATCTGGCGGCAAGCTGCAGAGCCTTTGAGGGGACGATAATATCTTTTGTGGCCTTGGACGGAGTGTTTGTATACGAAAGACGCACAAGCCGGTGGCCGTCGGTTGCAACCGCCGTCAGTTTGTCCGCCTGGAATTGGAAGTACACTCCCGTCATGGCTGGCCGAAGCTCGTCCGTGCTGACGGAAAAGATTGTCTGGCTGATGAGGGTGCCAAGTACGCTTCCCGGAAGAATAATCTCGCTTTCTCCTTTGAATTGAGGACCGGCGGGAAATTCCTCGCTAGACTCCCCCACGAGGTTGTATTCGCCGCTATCGGTTACCATCCGTATCTTGTTCGAGGTTTCGTCTGTATGAAAAATCAACTGCACGTCGGGCAATGCTCGAACGGTGTCCAGTATCCTTTTTGCAGGAACTGCTAGGGTCCCATCTTCCGCCCCTTTAACCTCAATGGTCGCTGCCATGGAGACCTCGAGATCGGTTGCCATAAGACGAAGAGCATTCTTGTTCAGCGTAAACAGAATGTTTTCGAGAATGGGAAGCGTCGACTTCGAGGGAACCACTCCGTTGACCTTTGTAAGCGCTTTTTGAAGCTCGCTGCTAGCAACGGTGAATTTCATGCGACAATACTCCTAAACGGAAGGTGATCGTAACGCGTCGAGTATAGAAATATACCCAAATTCGAGGGGAGGAACAAGGGAAAAAGGGCTTGAAAAATACTGTAAGTCGTTGAAACCTATGAAATTATAGTTTCGCTTGCCTCAGAGAGTTGCCGTGTTTTCTATTATGTCGCTCGACAGTGTGTAAAATAGATGTGAACAGCTTCTATAAATATTCTTTTAGAAAGATATAAAAGAAGAAGAGTAGTACTAGTGTTCATACTGTGGAAAAAAACGAGTGAAAGTCAAGAGTACACAACCCATGGGCAGAGTAGAGCAAGAAGCCAATTCGAGTTGTGTGAATTGCTTGTGGGTTCCAGTGAACTTGTGCCCGAAGCGTTCACACGGAAGTCTGTCGTTAGAAAAAACTGAAAGACATCCACAGAGCGTGGACGTCTTTCGCACAACGTCTCGAGAATTATCAACACAACGGGAAGAACTTAACCGCGTAGCTCGATCTTTCGACGGAGTTGATTGATCTGCTGATGAAAGGCAGGTTCGTTCTTGAGGTGGTCTTCCACGGTTTGGCACGCATGGATGACGGTGCTGTGATCGCGGCCGCCAAAGTGCAAGCCAATTGTCTTAAGAGAAGAGTTTGTCAGGTCCTTGGAGAGATACATTGCGATCTGTCTGGCGTTCACAACCTCCTGTTTTCTTGTTTTCGCCCGCATGAGGTCCGGCGGTATGTCGAGAAAGTCGGCGACGACCTTCTGTATCTGCTCGATTCCGATGGGTGAACGCATATCCTGAACGACCATGCGAAGGACGTCCTTCGCCAGCTCGGTGGTGACCTCCCGATTTTCCAGAGATGCCCTGGCTAGCAGGCTGATTAAGCACCCCTCTAGCTCGCGGATGTTGGTTGTCACGTTTGCCGCGATGAGGTCGATAACATCCTGTGGGAGTTCTAGGGCGTTTTCCTCCGCCTTTTTCTGCAAAATGGCGATGCGGGTCTCAAGATCGGGAGCTTGAACGTCGGCGGTCAGGCCGCACTGGAACCGTGAGATGAGGCGGTCGTCGAGTCCTTTGAGCTCTTTTGGGGGGACATCCGAGGAAAGAACAATCTGCCGGCCCAACTGGTAGAGGGTGTTGAACGTGTGGAAGAAGTTGTCCTGCGTCTTTTCTTTTCCGGAAAAGAACTGAATGTCGTCGACGATCAGCAGATCCATGGCCCGGTAGAACTGGGAAAACTCGTTCACGCGGTCGGATTGGATCGCTTCAACGAACTCTACGGTGAATTTTTCGCTGGAGACATAACACACGCGGCGGGCTTTGCCCAAAGCTATGGCGTGATTGCCCAGGGCGTGCATCAAATGGGTCTTCCCGAGGCCGGTCCCGCCGTAGATAACAAGGGGATTGAACGATGTCCCGCCGGGATTGTTCGCGACCGCCAAGGCAGCCGCGCGGGCTAGCTGATTGCTGTCACCCTTGATAAAATTTTCGAACGTATACCGGGGGTTGAGGTTGCTCTGGATTGGCTGGGTGTATTCGGCCCGATATGTTACATAAGGCGCAAACGAGGGTGTTGCGGCCGAGCGCTCCCCCAGGGGCAGCGCAGGGACGGGCACGGTGAGCGTTGTATCGGGCACTTGTTCTTCTGAAGCAACGGAATAGAACAGCCTGCCGCCGACACCAAGGACAGACTCAATTGTCCTCGTAATCAGCGCACGGTAGTGCTCCTCAAGCCAGTCATAGAAAAACTGACTGGGAACTTGGATAGTAAGGTTGTCGGACTCCAGCCGCAAGGGAACTATGGGCTGAAACCAAGTCTTAAAACTCAAAGATGTGATCTGCGGACGAATGAGTCCCAGGCAAGCATCCCACGTTCTTTGAGCCTCTATCGCAGTGTCTTGAACAGTAGGCTTGAGGAAAGATTGAGAAGGCATGTCCGCAAGAGTAAGGGAATTGTCCACGGGTTTTCCACAAAAAAACACACACCCATGGAAATCAGATTCACAAGAAGTTATTTCCGCCGGCCTTGAATCCACATGAAACGAGGACAGCGGGGGCATTGCAAAATCGAAGCGGGAAAGAAGTTAATCACACGCTTTTCCACAATCGAACGAGTCGGCTAATACATACCTACAGGGGGCCGGAAGCGCACATTAAAAGTTATCCACAAATTCCCCACGACAAATTTTTCTTCCCGATGGACGCTAATAATACAGTACCCACCCCCTGAGCGCAAGGGGAAAATTTACAATTCTCTCGTTCTCTCGGCAACGAGATCTTTGGCAGGCGACAATCCCTAGCGCGTTGTAACTCCTTCGCATTTTTTGTACATTAACCATCTTGAAACGAACAGGAGATGGTGCATGAAGCGAACCTTTCAGCCCCACAAACGAAAACGGCGCAACACGCACGGTTTCCGTGCCCGCATGGCCACGAAAAACGGGCGCAAGGTGCTTTCCCGGAGAAGGGCCAAGGGACGCCATAAACTCACCGTCAGCGACGAGCGACGCAAGTAAGACGCTCGTCCCACTACACGACTCCCGTTGAGGTTTACACTTTCGAAGTCAGAGATTCTCCGAGGTTACCGGTCGTTCGCGCGCGTTTTGGCGAACGGCCGATCGGTTTCCCACCCCCCAGTCCGGCTCTTTTACCGATTTGACGCAGCGCTTTCAAGTACGCCAAAGGTTGGGTTCTCTGTTTCCCGGTCAATACCTTCGGCCGTTGAGCGAAACCGTGCACGACGACTTCTGCGGGAAGCATTCCGTAAGAATCGTCAGCGCTTGGTCCCTCCAAGGGGTCGCGGAGGTCTTGAATGTGTGTTTATGTATACCGGAAGCCCCGGACGGCACCCTCACCTTTCTGATATTGAACCGTCCGTGCAGCGATTGATTGACGAAATGGTGCATACGTGACTCCCGCAGCGGCTATACTCGTCGGTTGTGTGCGACTTTACAAGGTGACGCTCTCCGCGGCGCTGCCGTTCAATCAGTGTCGTTTCATTCCCACGTGCTCGGAATACGCTGAAGAAGCGCTCAGAAAACACGGCGCCTGGCGGGGTTCCGTCCATGCCATCCGGCGCATATTGCGCTGTCACCCGTATTCAAAGCACGGGGGATTTGACCCCGTACCGTAACCACGACCCTCATGGAACGATCTCAAACTCTCGGCTTCATTCTAATCTTCGTTGTTCTGGTCATATGGATGTGGATGAACACATCCGCGCCAAAACCCGTCGCGGAACCTCCAGCGGCAGGGTCCGTGAAAGACTCTGCCAAGTCGCCGCCGGCGAAGACGGAAACGATCCGCGCAAAAGAACCCGCCGAATTGACCTCAAGTCCGGGCCTTTTCTTTGCCGGACGCGACAAGGGCTACGAACGGTTGTTCACCGTCGAGACGGACCAATTCCGGGCGGTCATTTCAAGCAAGGGCGGGACCATCAGGTCGTGGGAGCTTAAGAACCACAAGACCTGGGACGGTCGTCCAGTGGAAATGGTCGACAGGCGCACGGGCGACTTTGGCCTGTTATTCGGCACTAGCGATGGGAAGACGCTCAAGAGCAACGACCTCTACTTCGACGCCCCCGGCATTCTTCCGGTCACTACGCTGGACAAGAATAATTTTGAATTTGAAATAGTTTTCACACTTCCAACGTCGAACGGTGGACGTCTCGTCAAGGCCTATCGATTCTCGAACGATAAGTCCGGCGCGGATGTCCGGTACGAGTTTTACAACCTCGGCGCCGTCATTGCTAACTATGAGGTCCAGGTGACCTGGGACCACGGCGTTCCTTTTGCAGAGCACAATAGCGTGGACGAGTCGGGGTTTGCCGCCGCGTATGCGTTTGGCGGGAACGAGCTCACGGAGATTGACGCATCGACGGAGGGTGAGCGCGTTGTCAAGGACCTGGGTGGACACGTTGACTGGGTCGCGGCCCGCAACAAGTACTTCGGCGTGGCGCTTATCCCGATGTCTCCGAAGACGGAAGGCGCAGTGCTCGAAGGTGTGAGGACTTCGGCCCCCGACAACGGCATCATTGAAAGTTACGGTATTGCCCTTCGCATGCCGTTCACCGGCGGCGCGTCGGAGACGGTTGCCGTGCGGCTCTTTGTCGGTCCCCTCGACCACAAACTCCTGAAGTCGTACGAGAACGGACTTGAGAACATCATGAGTCTCGGATGGGCGTGGGTCATTCGCCCGCTCGCCGAATATGTCTTTCTTCCCCTCTTCATCGGTATCCATTATGTCGTGCCGAACTGGGGCTTTGTGATCATCATCTTCTCGATCATCATCAAGATAGCCCTCCACCCCTTGACTCGCAGCAGCATGAAATCGATGAAGAAGATGCAGGCGCTGCAACCGATGATCAAGGAGATCCAGGAAAAACATAAGGACGACCCGACCAAAATGGGCCAGGCTGTGACGGGTCTCTATAAGGAATACGGCGTCAACCCGGCCGGCGGATGCCTCCCCATGCTGCTCCAAATGCCGATCATGTACGCCCTGTATGCAATGTTCCGCTCTGCAATCGATTTGCGCCAGGCGGCGTTCGTCGGCTGGATCACAGACCTTTCCGTTCCCGACGTCCTGTTCTCGCTCCCCTTCCACCTGCCGCTGTTCGGCATCAAGGACCTAAGCGGCATTGCGCTTCTGATGGGTATAACGATGTTCGTGCAGCAGAAGATGACGGTGATGAGCGACCCGCGTCAAAAAATGATGGCGTGGATGATGCCGATCATGTTCACCCTGTTGTTCAATTCATTCCCCTCCGGCCTGAACCTGTATTATGCGGTCTTTAACGTCCTTGCCATTGTCCAGCAGTACTGGACAAACAAGCAGCACGAGGAGGAGCCGCTTCGCAAGGTGGAGCAGAAGAAAAAAAGCCGCGGCGGGATCTTCAAATACGTCAAAGACATCCCGCGCCTCAAGCGCTGAGACCCGCTTCGCAGACGATTCCTCGGACGGCCCGTGGCGACCCCGCGGGCCGCTCTATTTTCCCCCTCGTGTCCATTCGTGAACACCGGCACGTCTTGGTATTCGTGTCATTCGTGGAGCATTCTTTTCATTGAGGTTTACGTGCCGAGACCGCGCTTGGAACTCGCCGACAGCCTTCGTATATTGACTCCCCTTCTCGCACCAATCCAATGAAATTGACCGGCGACACGATCGCTGCCATCGCGACTCCGGCGGGCGAAGGCGGGTTGGCAGTCCTTCGCATCAGCGGAACCGAAGCCATTCCTCTCGTCTCTGCCCGCTTCTCGGGACGGACCAAACTCAGTGCGGCCGCAACGCACACGGCGCACCTTGGTGTCCTGAGTGATGCGGATGGCACCGTGGTTGACCAAGTGGTCGCGACTGTGTTCCGATCGCCCCACTCATACACCGGGGAAGACACAGTCGAGATAAGCTGCCACGGAGGCTTGCTTGTCAGCCGACGGATTCTGGAACTGCTTCTCAGGAGCGGCGCCCGACTTGCTGAGCCGGGGGAGTTCACAAAGAGAGCATTCCTGAATGGGCGCATGGACCTCGCCCAGGCGGAGGCGGTGGCGGACCTTATACACGCCCGCTCAGACGCTGCACGGCGCTCGTCTATGTCCCAGCTCCGCGGTTTTCTGTCGGATACGATCAATGAGCTTCGTTCGTCGCTTGTCGACGCAGTGGGCCTCCTGGAGCTTGAACTGGATTTCGCGGAGGACGGCTATGAGTTGATCGACCGGACGAAAGTTGCGGCCCTACTGGATGGGGCATCGCGTTCAGTACGGGATCTCACTGAAACCTATGCGGTCGGCAGGTTTGTCCGTGACGGCGTGCGGGTGGCGCTGGTGGGACCGACAAACGCAGGAAAATCGAGCCTCCTGAACGCGCTATTGCGCGAAAGCAGGGCCATAGTGACGGACATACCGGGAACAACCCGGGATGTGATCGTCGAGAACCTGCTGATCGACGGCATTCTTTTTCGGGTGGCGGATACAGCGGGACTACGAACAACCTCTGACTTCATCGAGCAAGAGGGAGTTCGAAGATCGACCAGAGAAGCTGAAGATGCCGATATTGTTCTTGTTGTTCTGGATACGGCCAGGGACCGACAATCCCAACTGGAAGAAATAGGGTCGGTTGTGGCCGTCAACGAAGGCAAGAAATTCGTAATAGCCTTGAACAAGGTCGATCTGAGCGGGGAAAAGATGGAAGAATGGGGCGACCTTGATGGACCCCTGGGATCATCTCCAATGGTCCCAATCTCAGCCCTGACAGGCCATGGAATGCGGGAACTGGAGGCGACGCTTTCCGGCGTGATACATTCTGATCGAGCACACGAAACACCGTCCACAGCAACCATCACAAACGCCCGTCATTACAGCATACTTCTCAGAGTGACCACATCACTCGAACTGGCCATCCAGTCGCTAAAAGGGCGAAAATCTGGCGAATTTATAGCCCTGGATCTGCGAAATTCGCTGGATGAACTCGGGGCCATCACCGGTCAGGTCACTACGGACGATATTCTGAATTCAGTCTTTTCGAGATTTTGCATAGGTAAATAATTCCATTGTTCCACGTGAAACATTCACGACAGTGCCCCAGCTGAAGTCATACGAGATCGTAGTGGCCGGAGGAGGTCACGCAGGCATAGAAGCGACGCTTGCGGCCGCACGGATGGGATGCTCTGTCCTGATGGTCACAATGGATAAGAAGTCCATAGGAAGAATGTCCTGCAATCCTGCGATTGGCGGAACGGCCAAGGGACACCTTGTGAGAGAGATTGACGCTCTTGGTGGTGAAATGGGGAAGATCGCCGACGCCACGGGGATTCAGTTCAAAATGCTGAATACGTCAAAAGGCCCGGCGGTTTGGTCTCCCAGATGCCAGAGCGACCGTGAATGGTATTCACGAGAAGCGGCCCGTAGAGTGCAGGAACAGCCCGGCGTTGAATTGCTGGAAGACACAGTCGTCGACATTGCAACAGAAGAGATCCATGGAACAGAACGACGTCGGCTCATCGGAGTTATCACGGGGAAGGGTCTTCGCATCCGGACAAAGGGGTTCGTCCTCAGCGCCGGGACGTTCATGCGGGCCATAATGCACACGGGAATGGAGCAGAAAGCCGGGGGTCGATTCGGCGAGCCGCCGGCCATGGGACTTACCGAGCGGCTTGAAAAACTGGGCTTCGTCAGCGGACGACTAAAGACTGGGACACCGCCAAGAATTGCTCGTTCATCAATCAACTTCTCCAAGGTAGAAGAACAACACTCTGACGATCCGCCAAGACCATTCTCGTTCCAGACGGAAAAAATTACAAACCGTCTGATACCCATGTACCTCACATACACGAACGAAGAGACACACAACGAACTTCGGAAGGGATTTGACCGCTCCCCAATGTTCACAGGACGGATCAAAGGGGTGGGACCGAGATATTGTCCGTCAATCGAGGACAAGATCAACCGGTTTGCAGACAAGGACAGGCATCAGATCTACCTCGAGCCGGAAGGGTATGATTCGAACACCGTCTATGTGAACGGCTTTTCCACGAGCCTTCCGGAAGAAGTGCAGCTTTCCGGTTTGCGGACAATTCCCGGACTGGAAAAGGCGGAGATGCTTCGGCCGGGGTATGCGGTAGAATACGATTATTTCCCCCCGCACCAGATGAAACTGACCCTGGAAACGAAATTGGTCGAGGGCCTCTATTTTGCCGGGCAGATAAACGGCACTTCGGGCTACGAAGAAGCCGCCGCCCAAGGACTGGTCGCAGGTCTCAATGCAGCCCTTCTCGTAAAAGGGGGGAATGGGTACGGCGGCGACGGGCTTTCACTTAAGCGGTCGGAGTCGTACATCGGAGTGCTGATTGACGACCTCGTGAATAAATCGACCGAAGAGCCGTACAGAATGTTCACCTCGAGGGCCGAATACAGGCTGCTTCTTCGTCAGGACAACGCCGACCGCAGGCTTATGCCGATCGGACGCCATCTAGGACTTGTCCCCAACGAAGCCATGGAGCGATTGTTAATGAAAGAAGGCCTGATTCAAGGCATGCTGAAGGCCTTGGGGGAGGCTCCCATACAACCAGAACAGATCAACGGCTACCTGCAGAGCGTTGGATCTGACCCGATAACGGAGTCAGAACGATTGTCGAAGATCCTCAAGCGCTCAGACGTAAAGCTGGCCGACCTTCTGGAGCTCGACGGCATTCACATGGCCCAGTCGCTCGAGGGAGTCAGATCAAGAGCGGACGAAAAGCTCTTTGCCGAGGTCGTCGAACAGGCCGAAATTCAAGTCAAGTATGAAGGCTATATCGCGAGACAGGTTGAACAGATTGAAAGGTTTGAAAAGCTTGAAGGAGCTCGAATTCCCGCGGACCTCGATTTCACGCAGATCAAATCGCTCTCTGCGGAGGGAAGGGAAAAGCTGAACAAAGTGAAGCCCGAATCCATCGGACAAGCCTCCCGGATCAGCGGGGTAACTCCCTCGGACATCTCCGTTTTGCTTGTTTACCTTAAGGGTTGACGTTCCACGTGGAACATACTGGCCCACCCGAACCAGGCATTCGGCCGCTTCCCCCACCGGCCGTTTGGTTGCATACGATCTGCCGCAAAAACGACATTTCGGCAACGGATTCCCAATTGGGCAAACTGACGCAATACGTCGCCCTTTTGTTGGAGTGGAATTCGAAGGTCAATCTCGTGTCCCGGAAAGACACCGATCACATTTGGCAGGCTCATATTCTACATTCTTTGAGCGTTCTGTTTATGGTTGACCTGCCGTCTAATGCCAGTGTGCTTGACTTGGGGTCCGGGGGAGGTCTTCCAGGAGTGGTCCTGAAGATCATGCGGCCAGACCTGTCGGTCACCTGCCTCGACGCAACAAAGAAGAAAATGGACGCCGTCGCCGACATGGTTACCCGGCTGTGCCTGGAGGGCGTTGGGACCGCCTGGGGAAGGGCAGAGGAGCTCGGGAAGCTCCCGGCTTACAGAGAATCCTTCGATATCGTCTTGGCAAGGGCTGTGGCCCCCCTGAATGATCTTATCAAGTGGTCGGGTCCATTCCTGCGAAAGAAAACGGAAGACCGTCAGCTAAAATCTGATTCCCGGCCGACTCTTCAAGGACCAGCCCTTATTGCACTTAAGGGCGGGGATCTCGAATCTGAATTGAAGAAATCACAAAAACTCCCGCGCGTTAAAGGGATCAGCGTTCGTTCACTTGCCTTCTTTGGCGCAGAACAGGTGCCGGGTGTGGACAAAAAGATTGTTATTGTGGATTTTAAATCTTGATGAATTTCTCGTGGTCAGCGGTTAGTGAACAGACATCACTGCCTTGATAGATGTCCAGCCAAGAAAGCGATATGAAAATGGCCGATCCCAAGAAATCCTTGTTTGACCAACTCAAAACCCTGACGACGGAGCAAAGAAACCCCGCGAGCATGGATATCGATGCCCGGACTCCGGAAGAGATCGTGCGCATTATCAACTCCGAGGACAAGCGCATTCCGCTTGCCGTCGAGTCGCAAATCCCCTATATCGCCAGGTCGGTGGAACTCGTCGTCAAAGCCTTCGTGGCAGGCGGACGGCTGATCTATGTCGGTGCCGGCACGTCCGGCCGATTGGGTGTTCTGGACGCGGCTGAGTGTCCGCCAACATTCGGCGTTCCCCCGGAGATGGTTCAGGGATTGATCGCCGGCGGCGAAAAGGCCATGTTTCGGGCGCAGGAAGGAGCCGAGGACAAGGAAGAGGGTGGATCAGCAGACATGGACGCCAAAGAGGTCGGGCCCAATGACGTCGTCTGCGGGATTGCCGCCAGCCTCCGAACGCCATATGTCGTCGGAGCCGTAAAACGGGCAAAAGCCAAGGGTGCAACAACCCTCTATGTGACGACCAACCCTCGGTCACAGTTCGATGAACCGGAGTACGGCGACCTGAAAGGCGCTGTCGACGTGGCCATCTGTCCGGAAGTCGGACCGGAGGTCGTTATGGGGTCCACTCGTATGAAATCAGGAACGGCCCAGAAGCTGGTCCTCAACATGATTACCACGGCCGCCATGATCCGACTGGGGAAAGTCTACGAGAACATGATGATCGACCTCCAGATGACAAACTTGAAGCTCAAAGAGCGTGCAAAGAGGATCGTTATGACGATTACCGGAGTGTCGTACGAAGAAGCCGCAACGGTTCTCGAACAGGCCGGTGGACACGTCAAGACCGCCCTCGTCATGATCAAGGCTCGCGTGTCGCATGCAGAGGCAACGGAACGACTGAAGAAAGCGGATGGATTCGTGCGGGCGGCCATCGAAGGGAAAGCCTACAAGATCGCGTCCGACCATTGAGAGCCACCTCCTCAGTTTCGAATCAGGGTGGAGCATGAAACGATCCCCGTCGGTCCTTTTCGACATGGAAGAATATCCGCCGTTCCTGGGCTTCCCCCGGGAAGCGGTTATGTTCTTCAAGCGGCTGAAAAGGAACAACAATCGGGCGTGGTTCGAAAAGCACAGGAACGAGTACGAGGAGTATGCCAAGCAACCGATGCAATCGCTCGTCGCCTCGCTACGCCCGCACTTCGAGCGGTTCGCCCCCGAATACGACCTCAACCCGAAGCGGTCGATCTTCCGTATCTACCGGGATACGCGCTTTAGCAAGGACAAGACGCCATACAAAACGCATGTTGCCGCACATTTCGTCCTGCGGGGTATGCCGAAAGGTTTTGTCGGATCAGGGTATTATGTGGACATGGAGCCCGGAGGATGCTTTGCCGGGGCGGGCATCTATATGCCGGAGAGCGATCAACTGAAGAAAATTCGCGCTGCAATCGCCTCTGAAAGTGACAGATTCCTTTCCGTCATCAATGATCGGTCCTTCAAGAAACGTTTTGGTAAGCTTGAGGGGGTACGGCTGCAACGGATGCCGAAAGGGTACGACGAAGGACACCCAATGGAAGAGTATTTGAAATTGAAACAATTCTTCGTCGGCGGCTCTATGCCCGAGTCGAGAGCCTTCAGTCCGAAGTTTCTGGACGATGTCGCCGCCATTTGCGAAGCCGCAACCCCGCTCGTCCTGTTCCTGAACGATGCAACTCGGGGAGTCAAGGTCGGTCGGTAATAATTTCAAATTCAAAATAATATGAGCGAAGAAAACATTCAGACACCTGCGCCGGTCGTCGAGACGATCGATCAGATTCCGACCAAACTGCCGGTCCTACCTTTGCGGGACGTCGTGATCTACCCATACATGATCTTCCCCGTCCTCGTCGGCCGGGAATCATCCCTCAAGGCCGCGGCGGCGGCCATGGAGCGGGGCAAGAACATCTTCCTTGTGGCCCAAAAGAACGCATCAGTCGACGACCCCGGGCCGGATGACGTTTATAAGGACGGCACCGTGGCCAAGATCATTCAAATGCTCAAACTGCCCAACGGGCTTATGAAGATCCTGGTGGACGGCCTTGTCCAAGCATCCGCAAAGGAGTACCATCCCCGCCCCGAATACCTCGAAGCGGAAATTGCCATCAATTGCGTTGAACTCCCCGCCGACAAGGAGATCGAAGCGCTCATCCGCCACACCACGGCCCTCTTCACGGAATACGTCCGCCTCAACCGGAACATCCCCGGCGAGGTTCTGATGACGTTCGAAGGGATCAAAGAGCCCCAGCGGAAGATGTTCTACATGGCCGCCAATATCTCGCAAAGCGTCGACGTCAAACAACACATTCTCCAGATCCAGCATCTCCGCGACCAATTCTTCGAGCTCTCCAAGATTCTCACGACGGAAGTTGAGATCCTAAAGATCGAACGGGACATCGACACCAAAGTTCAGGACAACATTCAGAAATCACAGCGGAAGTTCTTTATCCAGGAACAGATCCGCATCCTGCAGGACGAGCTCGGAGAGGACGAGGCGTCTCCCGAGCTGGCAAAGCTCCGGGACCAGATCCGCCGCGCGAAAATGCCGAAAGAGATTTCCGAAAAGGCGCTCGAAGAGTTCAACAAACTGAAAAAGACCCCTCCGATGTCCCCGGAGTTCACTGTTACGCGAAATTATCTCGACTGGCTCATCTCGGTTCCGTGGTTCAAGCGGACCAAGGACGACCTGAACGTTGAGCACGTCCGGAAGATTCTCGACAACGACCATTACAGCCTCGAAAAACCGAAGGAACGCATCGTCGAACACATCGCCGTGCTCAACCTCGTGCGGGAAATGAAGGGACAGATCCTCTGCTTTGTAGGTCCCCCGGGAGTCGGAAAGACCTCCCTGGCCAAATCCATCGCACGGGCACTCGGACGCAAGTTTGTCCGCATCTCGCTCGGCGGCGTGCGGGACGAAGCGGAGATTCGCGGCCACCGTCGGACGTATATCGGCTCCATGCCGGGAAAGATCATCCAATCGATGAAACGAGCGGGAACCGTCAATCCCGTCATCCTTATGGACGAAGTCGATAAAATGAGCATGGATTTCCGGGGCGACCCGTCGGCGGCGCTGCTGGAAGTCCTCGACCCGGAGCAGAATGTCGCTTTCAGCGACCACTATCTCGAGGTCGACTACGACCTTTCCAAGGTCATGTTCATCACCACGGCGAACGTTCGATACAACATACCTCTCCCGCTGCAAGACAGAATGGAGAGCATTGAGCTTCCCGGTTACTTGGAACACGAGAAGAAAGAGATTGCCAAGAGGCACATCGTGCCGCGCCAGCTCGAAGAGCACGGACTCAAGCCCAGTCGGGTCAGCTTTAAGGATGAGGCCATCCTGCGGATCATCCGGGAGTATACTCGGGAAGCGGGTGTACGGAACCTCGAGCGCGAGATTGCATCCGTCTGCCGCAAAGTGGCCAAGACCATCGTCCTCGGCGACAGCAAAAATGGGCACGCGAAGAGTCGATCAAGGTCCAAGGGAAAAGCCGTTGTCATCACTCCGGAAGCCGTTGAACAACATTTGGGCGTTCCGAAATTCCGCGTGAAAGAAGCCGAACGAAAACCGCGCATTGGTTCCGTGACTGGTCTTGCCTGGACGAGCGTCGGCGGAGACATCCTCAACGTCGACGTGACGATCATGCGTGGAGCAGAAAAGCTCACGCTGACCGGTCAGTTGGGCGATGTCATGAAGGAATCTGCCCAGGCAGCGTTGTCGTATATACGTTCGAACCCCAAATTGTTCGGCGTCAATCCGGAATTCACCAAGGGTCGGGAGATTCACGTTCACCTGCCCGAAGGATCGATCCCCAAGGACGGTCCCTCTGCCGGCATTACGCTGGCCATGGCTATTATCTCGGCGGCAAGCGGCAAGCCCGCCCGGAATGACGTTGCGATGACGGGCGAGATAACCCTACGGGGCAATGTCCTGCCGATCGGCGGTCTCAATGAAAAACTCCTTGCTGCCCAACGCAGCGGTATCACCACGGTCCTTATTCCAAAGGAAAACGTCAAGGACCTGGAGGAGATACCAGCCCGTGTAAAGGAAGGGCTGAAGATTATCGCCGTGGAGACGATTCAGGAGGCGTTCAAGCACGTGTTCAAGGGCAGGCGCAGCTCCTGAGGCGCGCTCTTAAAAACTTTCCCACGAAGAACACGAAGACAGCGTAGATCTGGAGTACACAAAGGGCCACGAAGAGTCAAGATATTATTATCACATTCGTGTCTATTCGTGGGCCACGTTTTATGTGGCATTCGTGTTCATTCGTGGGCCCATCTTTTAAAGATTGCCCACGAAGCACACGAATACATGGTAAATCTGGAGTAGACAAAGGGGCACGAAGAGTAGGAATGTATTCTAACCCATATTCGTGTCCATTCGTGGGCCAATCTTCAAGTCGCCGAAGAGACTTTATCAAAACCTGGCTCGAATAAGAGAGTGCACCACTACCATTTTTCCCCGTTCCTGCGTACAATACAAACGAAATGAATTTCCAAGTCACCGCCCGTAAATGGCGGCCGATGGTGTTTGAAGACGTCGTCGGCCAGTCTCACGTCACGAGTACGCTCCGAAACGCGCTGGCAACCAATCGCGTTGCTCACGCCTATATTTTCAGCGGTACCCGCGGGTGCGGCAAGACGACAACTGCCCGCATCCTCGCCCGCGCGCTCAACTGCCTTTCGCCGAAGGATCAAAACCCGGACAACACCTGCGACGTATGTCAGGAGATTACCTCCGGACGAAGCCTTGACGTGATCGAGATCGACGGCGCATCGAACCGGGGCGTTGAGGAGATTCGCAATCTGCGGGAGTCCGTGCGATACGCTCCGACCCGGGCCAAATTCAAGTTATATATCATCGATGAAGTCCACATGCTGACCAAGGAGGCCTTCAACGCGTTGCTGAAGACGCTGGAAGAGCCTCCGTCACACGCGATCTTTGTGTTTGCCACGACTGAGATTCACAAGGTGCCGATGACGATCCTGTCCAGGTGTCAGCGGTTCGATTTCCGCCGGATTGCCACGGAAGAGATCGTTGCACGGCTCACATACATCGCCGCCGAGGAAAAGGTGACGATCGGCGAAGACGCGTTGACAGTCATAGCCAAGAAAGGCGACGGGTCCATGCGGGACGCTCAGAGCATCTTCGACCAGGTGCGGGCGTTCTGCGGAAGCACGATCGCGACAATGGATGTGCTGAGAGCGCTAAATGCAGTCGACCAGGAGGTGTTTTTCAAGTTCTCTGCGGTCGTCTTGTCTAAAGACGCGCCGGGTGCGCTGGCCAGGGTTGACGAGGTCGTCAAAAGCGGATACGACCTGCGGGAATTTGTCGGCGGGCTGGCGGAACACTTCCGCAATCTGCTCATCGTGCGTGCAAGCGGATCGACCGACCTTGTGGAAATGTCGGCTACGTACAAGAAACGATATGAAGAAGAAGCCGGCCGCTTCTCCGAGGCGGACCTCCTTCGCATTCTCAAGCATGTGCACGAGCTTGAATCGTCGCTCCGGTTTGCCTCACAGCCGAGATATAAACTGGAAGCGGTCATACTGCAGCTGGCACGGATGGAATCGTCCGTCAAGATCGAGGAACTGATCCATCGACTTGACGATCTGAAGAAGAATTTGGGTGCGTCCTCTGCGGCGTCGTCAACGGGTCCGACAAAAGCAGTTTCTCCGGTACCGACGAGCGAAGTGCGCGTAGTCGGGTCGGTCAACGCCGGCCCAATGACAGCTCCCGCCGCCGTAAAGTACTCGGCGTTCTTTGGCAAACCCGCCTGGAGTCGTGCATCGGCATCCGAACACACTGTCTCGCCGTCCTCCCTTCCTGCGGCGGGACAGATGCCTGCGGCATCAAGGGAACAGATTATCGCGCGCTGGGACGAGGTCGTCGGCGATGTTCTGAGAACGCGCATCGCTGTAGGAACAACGTTGAGCGAGAGCCGACTGCTCGACGTCGACAATGGTCTGCTCCGCATCGCATGTCCCGACGAGTACCATGTGTCGACCCTCCAGAAACACAAGGAATATCTGGCCGACACCGTCTTCCGGCTTGTCGGTGCACGCGTACTCGTGGAACCGGTTCTGAGCGACGGCCGAAAAAGCGTCATCACCTACACGCCGGTCCAGGAATCGGAACGCAAAAGCGTGATCGTGACCGCATTACAACCGCCGACAGAGCAAGAAACCAAGGACCACCCCGTTCTTGCGGCCCTTAAACGCGAACTGGGCGCCGAACGCGTGGATTAAAAATTTTCCGGGCCTTGACTCTTCCGGCCCCGACCGCTACATTATTCATGAAAGGACCGCAGAGTATCGGATAGTTGATAGAGATTGTCGTGATTTCGCAGTACACACGTCTCTCTATCTCTGTCTTGTGGCCGAATTCGCAGGGTAAGAGAGCGAATTCGGCATTTTTGTTTTCTGTGCAGACGCCCGTTGCGGGAAGTACACGGTCATGGTTCATGAAAACGAATATATCGATCAGAAAAAATCAGGCAGCCCTTTGAAGACAGGATCCGCCTTTCTTCTTTTCCTCATGCTTGTCGCAGGCCCGGCCGGCGCTCAAACCGTGGCAAAATACGCCGGTGAATTCCTGTCGATCGGCGTAGGCGGACGAGCCCTTGGCCTGGGAGGGGCCTATGTCGCGCTCGCCGAGGACGCGACCGGCGGCTACTGGAATCCCGCAGCGCTCGCCGCTTTGACGTATCCGGAAGTCGGACTTATGCACGAGGAGCGTTTTGCCGGCCTGATCAACTACGATTTTGGCGCAGTCGTCATCCCATACGGCCCGGATGCCAGCCTGGGCCTCAGCATCATCCGCCTGGGTATCGACGGTATTCCGGACTCGCGTGATGCGCTGATCGATCAAAATGGAAACGGAATCCTGGACGCCGGAGAGCGACTGGACTATTCCCGAATCACCTACTTCAGCGCATCCGACCTTGCCGTCTATGTAACATATGCGCAGCGTTCATCGGATGACCTTTTCTACGGATGTAACGTGAAACTCATCCGGCGAAGCCTTGCAAACGGGTCCGCAACAGGCATCGGTTTCGACGCCGGCGTCCGCTACCGGCTCTTAGAAAACGTTTTTGTTGGCGCGAACGCGCAAGACATCACGACCACGCTTGTCGCATGGTCGACGGGGAGGAACGAGCTGATCTCACCGACGCTGAAAGTCGGTGGAGCGGCGATATTCGAGATGTTCAACGGCAGGCTGACGCCGACGGCCGATATGGACATCCGGTTTGAGAACCGCCGAACTGCTGCCGTGTCAAATCTCGGACCTATCAGCTTCGACCCCCACGCAGGAGTGGAGTTCGACTACAAGAACACGGTAGCGGTGCGGGTGGGCTATAGCGACATTCAACAAGCGACGCTTGGCGCAGGCCTGCATCTCCGAAAACTCGACATCGACTATTCCTTCACGGGATTCGGTGGAAACGCTGAACTGGGATCGACCCATCGGATCTCGCTGAGGTTAATGTTGCAGGAAGAGAAGTTTAAGAGGGGAAATTCCGAGACAGAAGAGTAGAGACAGGCTTCCGGCCCTCGGTCAAGCAGTCAAATAAAAAAGCCCCGCACCGCGGGGCCTTCGTGTTTGTATGCAGACCGCTCGGTCTACTTCGTCTTCATGACAAACACGCCGTTCCAATCGGGGGGCGGCGGGGCGATCTGATATAGTCCGGCGCGCTCTGAATAGATCTGTGCAACATGACACGTCGGGTCAAGCTGCACGGCTTGCTGCATGTAGGCGATGCACTCGTCCCATTTGCGCTGCCGGTACAACCGCAGACCTTCGTGGTAGACATCGAGCGCCTGCTTCTGCTCTTCTGTCATCGTCATGTTGTTGCGGCCGAGAAGCTCATACACAGTCACCGGCTCTGTCTTTCCCTTCACCTGGATCATGTCCAATTCACGAACCTGAACATTGTTCTTCACCAAACGGTGAGTGAATTCGCTGATCATGATGAACGACTCGTACTGCTTGTTCGCACCTTCCAGCCGCGACGCCAGGTTCACGCTGTCGCCAATGACGGTGTAATCGAAGCGATCTTTTCCCCCCATGTTCCCGACGATGACAGTTCCCGTATTGAGGCCGCATCGAGCGGATAGTTCCGGTCGCCCCTCTTTCTTCCACTTCTTCCGCAATTCCGCAAGCCGCTGCTGCATCTCGAGCGCCGCATAACAGCCGCGCAATGCGTGGTCTTTCTGCGGCAAGGGAGCTCCCCAGAACGCCATGACGGCATCGCCGACATATTTATCGAGCGTTCCGTCGTACTTGAGCACAATTGCCGTCATTTCTTCAAGGTACTCGTTCAGCAGCTCTACGAGCCCTTCCGGCTTCCCGTGATAGTGCTCGGAGATCGTGGTAAAGGAGGCGATGTCGGAAAAAAAGATGGTCAGATCACGCTGATCGCCTCCCAGCTTCGCCTTGGAAGGGTCGTTGACGAGAATGTTGACGACGGCGGGATTGAGGTAATGGGAGAAGACGTTCTTGATCAACGCTTTTTGCTGACGTTCGCCGAGATATTGATAAACGGCCGTCGCCAGATAGGCAAAGACCAGCGACAGGCTGGGATTGACAACGTTGATAAGGAGGCTCGATTGACTGAAGACAACGACGCCAAGCTCGAACACGCCTCCGATAAGAAGCAGCATAAAAAGAAATGCTCCGACCTCCACAAGCCAGGTCTGGCGCACTTTGATTTTCTTGAAGGCCAGCAATCCAAGAAATCCGGCAACCGAAAGTATCAGAACAAGAAAAACCTCGGATAAGGGGTCGATGGTAGTGATGAAACGGCCATCCAGCACATTTTGAATGGCTGTCGAATGGATTTCAACCCCATTCATCGAGTAGTTCTTCTTTCCCGCATCGTCTTTGTAGAGCGGCGTGCTGTGATAGTCCCGCTCCTCGGCCATTACCGAACCGATCATAACGATCTTGTTCTTAAAGAGCGCCATCGTCGCCTCGTCGTATGCGTCGATGGATGTTTCGAGTTCGATCTCGTCCTTTGTCTGGAACGCGTCGTCGTCGATGACCTGGGAGAACGGAACGTACCTGAAGGTCCCGTCCGGTCCATAATAATTGAGCAGGAAGTCCGACGGATTGTACCTCGGTATCCGCTGATTGCGGTACACGAAAGCGTCCCCATCAAGATTGACGACCTGGAGCGGTTTCAAACGAAAAGCTTTGTTCAGGGCCGCAAACGCCAGCGTGGGCGTGTAATCTCCCTCGGCGACGATCATCGGCATATACCGGCGGCAGACATCGTCCCGGTCCTTAACGACATTGGTCATGCCGATGCCAATGTTCTTATTATCCTTGTAAAAGACGTTGTTGTAGGTCTTGTCGAGTGACCGCACCTCTGCGTACTCGGACGAGGCGCCCGTTTGAACGGTCGCACCGAGGACGACGTTGTTGGTCCGTCGGAGGACATCAGCAAAGACGGAGTCCTCCTCACGCGGGGACTGGAAGGTAATATCAAATACGATCGCGCGGGCTCCGGCGCGGACAAGGTTCTCGGTCAGGTGTGCATAATAACTGCGCGGGAACGGGAACGGCTCAGGCATAGCCTTGAGATCCTCATCCGAGATCTTCACAATGACAACGTCGGACCGGTCTTTGAACCCGGCGGCGATCTCGGCATCGTAGGAGCTCTGATGTCGGTAGTCGATCGTCAGTCCCTCAACATTCTTAAGGAACCCGATCTCAAACAGCCAACCTTGCGTGAGGACGATGACAACAAGCCCGATACCCAGGCCGATTGCGACCTTGATGAGCTGGGGAACGACCTTTGTCTTGAATTCGTATGAAGTCATAACCGGCGTGGCTTCTCAGAAATTATACCGGTACACAAAAGACATGATCGTGTCGTCCTTTATGCCGGAATTTTGATATATGTCCAGAAGCAATTCGAAGACATGTGCCCGATACGTGTAATCTCCGCCGAAGCGGATGGCGGTCCGATTGACATCACCGAACGTCGGGGCGATCTGGGCGGTCAAGCGCAATGCGTCATTCATCATTCTATACTGTGCGCCAATGCTGACGGACGTGTAATTGAATTTCAGTTCGGTGAGAAGGCTGTCCGTATAGGCGGCGTCGCCAGCGCTGGCAGAATAGAAGAATTGATTGAAGCTGGATGTCTGGCTTGTAGAGAAGCTGACCGTTGTTTGGAAGGGTATCTTGAAAAACGTCGAAACCGACCCCTGCAAATACATACTCTTTTGATCCCGACGATAGATCGTCTTGTCGTCCCGGTTCACCGTGTTGAAACTCAACGTAACAAAGTTGCGGATCGATCCGGGGATATCGTAGGACATGCCAAGCGTGTACCGGGTGGCGGCATCATCGGCGGCCCCGGATGAATCTCTGAACGATCTTAGTGAATCGGTTATTCCCGGAGGACGGATAAATTGATCGTTGAGGCGAGAATTCAGGCCATAGCCCAATTGAATCGTAGGATATCCGGCGCCGTGGGCGTAGGTTACCGCCGTGCTCAGGTTCCCGTATTTCGTCGTACCGGTTTTCGTGTCCGAAAGATTATCTCCCTTCGACTCATACGAAATGCTCGCGAACAGCCTGTTGCTGAGCAATCGAATGTTGTCCGACACCGCTATCCCCTGGATATCCGATTGCTGAAACTCATTGCCGAACGTGCTGTATGACGTGCCGCGCCGAACAAACTGAGCCCGGATATAATTGCTGAGATAGTTCATGGTCAGGTACGACTCCATGGCCATCCCCGGCAATCCTTTGCCCGTCGGGTTCAACGGCTCCAGGTTACCGTTCACGGTGATAAAGTTCTCCGCGATTTTGCCGAGAGCCTTGACGTCGTTTCCCTGCTTCTTCAGTGAATCGTAATCTGCATCGGTGAAATTACCCCCG
>Ga0155966_1002_pt3 | contig 29169 bp, 25 predicted proteins | sample RifCSPlowO2_02_FD_107620 | JGI IMG/M metagenome (GOLD analysis project Ga0155966, IMG submission 107620) | Ignavibacteria bacterium RIFCSPLOWO2_02_FULL_55_14 | reverse complement strand
GGACACTCGAATTCTTGCAGAATCCCCGAAGTTTCATGAAATATTTCTCATCGTGACGGGAGAACTTGCGGTTTGCGGAACACTGAACGAGATTGCCGCCGTCTATATCGTGCGATGCCCAGACTGGGCACTTACGAGTTCCAATAACCTGCAGGAGGATCTATGAGGCATTTCATCGTCGCAGCACTTTTTGTCATCGGCAGCCTTGGACTGGTTGCCCAGGAGCAGGAGAAGGGTAAGTCGCAGCCTGCGACTCCCGCGACCCCTCCGACGGGTGAACAGCAGAAGGCCACGCCCGCAACGCCATCGCCGAACGCCGCTCACGGCATGGAGAAGAAGGCGGAGAACATGGAAAAGAGGGATGCGAAAAAGGCTACGAAAGGAGCCAAGAAGTCGGCGAAGAAGTCTGCAAAGTCGGCAAGGAAGGACATGAAGAAGGACATGAAGAGCGAGATGAAAGAGCAGAAACACTAAGGGCCGACATGCATCGGAACTTCAAGGGTCTCCGTCCTCTGGAAAGAGACCCTTTTCTTGTACGCAAGCTCGTTCGGACCCTGGCGTGCGTCTTTGCGCTGACTTCGGCGGCGTGGACACAGGAACCGGAAGAGGAAATTGAGGACGCCTCCTGGACGGCATCGGCAGGAGTACGTCTGTTGAACCGTCTGAGCACGTACGGCGTCGATACCGGACCCGAGCAGACGACCGTCATTGGCGGAGCCGGTCTGGACCATAGTTCCGGTTTCTCGGCGATGTTTGCGCTCGTCACGGCCCCCGGAGCAAGTGCGGTCTGGCAACGGACCGACCTTTCGGTTGGTTTCGACGTCGATCTCGACCCGACATGGAGCATGGGATTCGAACTTAGCCGGTCATGGTATGCGTCGACCTCGACGAGCGTCTTTCGCTCTTCTCCTGTGAGCGCGTCGATCTCCCTGGACCACGACGGCGAGGACGTGTCGTTTGGCGCCACGGTGGACCGGTATTTTGGCGACAGCGGCGCGACATTCTTCAGCATCGACATATCGTCGTTCATGGATTTGGACGGTATTGCTTTCCTGCCCCTTGCACAACTTTCCTTCGGATCGAAACAGACAACTTCGGGATCCCTCAAGCGTAAAATGGGGAATTCACCGTTCACCTCATCGCCGTCCTCAACGGTCACCGTCTCCGGCATCACCGGCCTCGACCTCATGCTCGTCACCGTCATACGGCTGGGCAACGGCTGGAGCTCGACTATCACTCCCGGAGCGAGTTATACGCCTTCTGAACTTTCGACATCTGACTTGCGGTTTTCGTGGAGCGTGGGGGTAAGAAAGGCGTTTGCGCTCTAAGAAATCTTTATCACCATAGCTTCCCACCCCTTCCCGACCGTGAACGGTCGGATTATGATCACACCGTCCCTACGGGACGGATACACAAGCCCATCCCGACCATGTATCATGCGTTACGCCTACACCGCTCCCCTGAGGACGGACAAGCGAGCGCATTATATTGATCGGAAGAGACTGATCGACACAAGCAACCGGTCGCGGAGCGACCGTGTGATCCCGGACCGACCATTTATGGTCGGTACCGTGAACAAGCAATACACACCCGTCGGGGACCGACGGGGTGAATAAGAAAAAGCCCCGGCCGAGCGTCGGACGGGGCGTTGGAATTGTCGACTGTCCATTGTAGATTTTCGAATGCCAATCGGCAATCGAAAATCGAAAATTGACAATTACCGTGTCCTTACATCTCCTTTAACATCTTCGCCACTCCTGCCACATGCTCCGATTCCTCCACCACAAACTCCCGTACAAACGCGTCCATCACCACGTCGTCCGCCACGAGCGATACCATGGATGCATAATGGTCGACGGCCCGCTGTTCGTGGGCTAGGCTTTCCTCAAGTATCTTCTTCACTGAACCCTTCGTCGGTTTCTTCTCGGCAACTTTGACGACCGGAGTTCCTCCGAGGTCCACCACCTTTTCGCCCAGCTTCGTCGCATGGCCGATTGATTCCGTCGCCTGTTCCCGAAGGAATCCGACGATCACCGGACGCGTGAAACCGAACACATTGAACGACGAGGCGAGATACCACATCGCTCCCGTCAACTCCAGCTCGATGGCTTTGTTAAGCTGGTCGATGACTTTCTTCTTATCCATGTTGCTCCTCCTTAAAAGATTCACCCACGAAGAACACGAAGAGTTAATGAGTTAAAAGTTTTTCTTAGTGTTCTTAGTGGACAATAACATTTCTCTGCAACCTACAAGAACCAATATATCCTTCGTGTGCTTTGTGGTGAATCTTCTACTGCGTCCCCAGCGCCCTCACGAGCCACAAACTGAGGTCCGGGACGTATGTGATCACCGCCAACGCCACAAGCTCAAGTGCAATGAACACGACAACTGACCGGACCACTTCGAAGACGGGCTTCTCGAACCTTAGGCTCGCCAGGAAAAGATTCAATCCCACGGGAGGCGTAAGATAGCCGATCTCCAGATTCGTCAGGAAGATAATGCCGAGATGCACGGGGTCGATGCCGAATTCCCGCGCAATGGGAAGGATCAAAGGAACGACGACGATGATGGCCGAGAAGATATCCATCATCATTCCCACAATGATCAGAAAACCGTTGAGGATCAGGAGGAACGTGATCGGACTGTCGATGTGGTCTTTCACAAGTTCGAAGAGATGCTGCGGAACCTCCTCGTCGATAAGGTAGTTCGTCAGGCCGAGCGCAACTCCAAGGATCGCCAGGATCGCTCCGACGAGCACCATACTCTCCCGCATCACTCGAGGTATGTCGCGCGTCAGATGCAGATCCCGATACACAAATACTTCAACGATGAACACATAGAACGCGGTTATCGCCGCCGCTTCGATTGCCGTGAAGGCCCCGCCATAGATTCCGCCAATGATGATGACGGGAAGCGGAAGTTCCCACGCGGAAGCACGGATCGCCGACCAGAGCTCACTCCAAACGAACGGAACCCGAGGAACCTTTGCGGTATACGACACGCGTATGCCGTAGACGGTCAGAATGCCCACGAGCACCAGCCCGGGCAGCGCCCCGGCGACAAACAGCTGGTCGATGCTGACCGAAGCGATCAATCCGTAGAGGATGATGGGCAAACTTGGAGGGAACAGCAGGCCGATGCTTCCCGAGGCCGTCACCAGTCCGACGGAAAACCGTTCGGGATACTTTTGCTGGACCAGCATGGGAAGGACGATCCCGCCGAGCGCGACAATTGTGACCCCCGAAGCTCCGGTGAAGGCTGTGAAGAACGCGCACACGCCGAGCACCACGAAGGAAATGCCCCCGGGGAACGAGCCGACCAGTGCGCGGGCCAATGCGACCAGCCGCTGCGGTGACTTGCTCTCTGCAAGCATATATCCCGCGAACGTAAACAACGGAATGGCGACAAGAGCGGCCGAATCCGCGATCCGATACAGTTCAATAATGACGGCCGATGCGTCGGTCCCGGAAGACGAGAATCCATACAACGCGAACGTAGCAATGATGGAAAAGAGGGGCGCCCCAAAGAGTGCGAGGAGAACGATCAGAATGACGGCCAACCACGCGTTCATGCCGTCCCCCTTCCCGCGGCGGCGGCAACTTTGACACACGCGCGGATGACGAAATGGAGGGCCAGCAGCACGAATCCGACCGGAATGATAATCTCACTGTACCACGCAGGAATTCCGGGCAGAAACTCCGACCCCGAGGCGAGGTCGTTGTGAATGAACGTGAGCGATGCGTGTGCAAGTATTCCGCACACAGCCGCCGCAAAGAGGTGAGTGATTGCCGATGCGGCATGACGAACGCGGTCGGGCAGAAATCGGGCAAAGGCGTCGATCGAGATGTGGCGATCTTCGCTCGTCGCAATGGCGGCTCCGAGAAATCCGATCCAGAGTACAATGTGGCGCAGGAGAATGTCCGCCCAGATGATCCCCTCATGGAAGACGTTTCGTAGTACGACCTGAACGAAGGAGAGCAGGACCATGACCGATAATAGGGCGATCAGGATCCATCCTTCGACCCGGGATAACGCCCGGTCGACGGCGAGCAGGACCTTCATGAGCCGCCTTTTTGGCTCATCCGGAATTGTTCAAGCTCCCGTTCAACTCGTTGCAGGAGGTCGGCGGTAAACATCGAACCCGTGAGCTGCTTCCGCGCTGAAACGCCGGCATCCTGGTACACTTTCAGATCTCCTTCTTTGGTTCTGATCACTGTAATCCCGCGGCGTTTGAACTCTGCGACAGCATCTTCGTTCTCCCTGCGGCTCGTCTCGGTGAGTTTGCGAAAATACGTTCGACCGTTGCGGACAAGAATGTCCTGGAGATCTTTCGGCAGCGTGTCAAAGTACTTCTTGGATACGACGACCGCCCCCGCGGCATTGGCGATCGGCACATCCACCATGTATTTTGCCTTCGTGTACCACTGCAGCACAAGCGCCGCATACGGCGATGTGTAGAATGCATCGAGCAACCCGGTTTGGAGCGATGTCAGGACGTTTTCGAGCGTCAGCGGGATCGGGCGCATATTCAGCGATTTGAACGCGGCCCCGGCGATCGGGTCCCCCTCCCACGTCCACATTTTCAGCTTCGAGAGGTCATTCGGCGTCTTGACCTCGACGTTGGTGAAGACATGGACAAACCCCACCTCCGCCCATCCGAGCAGCACGTAGCCGTTCGCCTCGTACGCTTTTTCAAATTCGCCCGTAAAGACGGTCAGAATGCGGTCCACTTCGTCGTGTGACCGGAACAGGAAAGGGGCGTCGAGGATGCGCACGGATGGGGCGATCTCGCCCAGACCGACGCCCGTGAACCCGCCGCTCTGAAGCTGACCGATCGCAATCTTCCGGAGAACGTCCTGTTCTTTCCCCTGAACTCCTCCAGGATACACCTTGAAGCGCATGCGTCCGCCGCTTTCCTTTCGGACGGCATCGTCATATTCCCTCATGATCTTCATCCATGAGCTTCCTTCCGGCGCCACGGTCGCGAACTTCACTGTGTATTGCTGCGCTGCCAATGGACCGGCAGACGCACACATCAGGAAGGAGAGGCAAATCATGGGTCCGAGTCGTCTCATCGTACGTTTTCCTTAGAACAGTTCGTCGATCTGTGACAGGAGCCGGCGAGCCTTGTGTTTGGCGACCGCATTCGGAAGGCGCACTTCGGGCAGAATGTCGATCGATGCATCTCCCACTTCGTCCAGGAGCTTCTTGTAAAGGTCGCGGTCTTGGACCTGCACGCAATACGTCTTCGCATACATCACCTGGGCCATCAGGAACTTCCGGCCAGAAAAAGACAGCGACTTCTCAAAATGTTCCTTCGATCTTTCCGGACGTCCGCCCAACACTGCCGGAATCGTTCCCTGTATCGACCCGAAGTACAGATCGGCTCCGCCGTAATAGTAGGACGGGTCGTTCACAAGCACAAATTCCATCAGGGCATCGACCTTCGAAAGGTCCGCCATGACGATGGCGTCTTCCCTGGTGATATTGATGTACGACCCCCACGAAAACGCAGCCCAAAAGACCGCCGGAACGTCGTCTTTGGATAACGCCGAGACTGCGGTCCGAAGTTCTTCGAGGCTGCCTTTGCGCGCGTTTTTGAACCCCGAACGCTGATCGAGGATTCGAAACGCATAGTCGCGAGCGCGCAGGTAGATTGGCCGCGCCCGCTCGACACTGTCGTCCTCTGCGAAGGCAAGCGCATAGGCGCTGTATCCCTGGGCCGCGAACAGCAGGATCTGCTCGTTGTCCGGGTCTCCCTTGATCAGAGCCTCGAGCAATTTCAGATTGCCGCTCAGTCCCTCGCGTGCAAGATCGAGGTCGGATTCTTCGTTGAACGCCTCGAACCCGTACTCCATAATGCCGCCGACAGTTCGGATGGCGATCGTTTGCACACATCCCTGCATGGACAGGGAGGCCACGAGAAGTGCGGAAAGAATACGCATGGTCGTTCTGAATGGAAGGAGAATATAGCCAATTTTGTTCCGTACGACAACGCACAGGCCCGCTCTTGACCTTCGGGCCATTTCAGAGTACGTTGCACGTTGTTGAATGCATTATGGCCCCTGCCCCGCTGAAGATCCTGATCGTTGAGGATGAAGTGAAGGTCGCCCGATTCCTTCGGCGCGGCCTCGAAGGCGAAGGATATGCGGTCGACACCGCTGCCGATGGTGTGACGGGCGAACAGAAGGTCCGCACCAATTCCTTCGACCTGCTGATTCTCGATGTCCTCCTCCCCCACAAAAACGGGTTCGACGTTCTCCGGGACCTCCGCACCGACGGCATTGTCCTTCCAGTCCTCATGCTCACTGCGCGAAGCTCCACCGAGGACATCGTGTCCGGCCTCGATAGCGGTGCGGACGATTATTTGACCAAGCCCTTCTCCTTCGACGAGCTGCTGGCCCGGGTACGATCGATGCTCCGCAGGTCTGCGTCCCGAACGGAACTGCGCGTTGCCGACCTCGTTCTCGATACGGTCAGCCGCAAGGCGCAGCGCACAGGACGCACCATTGAATTGACGACAAGAGAGTACACGCTCCTCGAATACTTCATGAGGAACGAAGGAAAGCTCGTTAACCGCCAGCAGCTCGCGCGCGACGTATGGGGGTATGATTTCGACCCCGGAACGAATATCGTGGACGTCTATGTCAACCATCTCCGGAAGAAGATCGACGCGGGATTCCCGTCGCGGCTGCTCCACACCGAACGCGGCCAGGGGTATGTCCTGGAGCATCGGCCCGGCGTGAAATGACGTTCTTTCATTCCATACGCACGCGCCTGACGTCCTGGTACGCACTCTGGCTCGCGGCGACGCTCGTCGTTTACGGCGTCACGTCCTACGTGGTGTCGCGCAATGCCCTTGTCGACAATCTCGACCGTTCTCTGCGCTCCGAGATCAAATGGGTGAACGACTTCATCGAGCCCAGAGCCCGACGCATAAAGCTGAAGCGTGCAGCCGTCCGGGAATTGCGCGAATTGCGCAAGATCGCGTCGCAACAGCAGGCGCCCGCTCCCGACTCCACGATCGCGGAGGAAGATGAGGCCGACGCCCTCTGGGGGGAGATCTACCAGCATACTCTCCTGAGTCCGCGCCGTCATTATATTCAGATCCTGGACCGCAACGGCGACCTGCTCTACCGTTCTCAAAGCCTCGGAATTCAGAAGCTGGAACATGCGGATATTCCGTACAAATGGGTGCAAGTGGTGACCTCCCGGAGCCCCGGGGGAGAAGAACTCCGCCTCGCCGTTACGCAGAATGACTTTGTCAAAATCTTCGTCGCGTATCCCCTCGAAACCGTGAATGAGGCGCTCGACAGTTTTTTCTTCTCCTTCCGCCTTTTTGCCCCTCTGGCGCTCATCATATCCGTGATCGGGGGATGGTTCCTGGCGAGCAAAACCCTCGCACCGGTCGACGATCTGACGAATGCAGCCCGGGAGATCACGGCCGAGAATCTGAGCCGGCGGCTCCCCGCGGCCCGGGTGGACGACGAGCTCGGCAGGCTGACTGCTCAGTTCAACGACATGATCGGCCGATTACAGTCGTCCTTCGCCCAGATCCAACAATTCTCCGCCGACGCCTCCCACGAGCTTCGCACACCGTTGACGATCATGCGGGGAGAGATCGAAGTGGCACTCCGGAACAGTCGGATCGACGGGCAAACGCGAGAACTGCTCGTCAGTCTCCACGACGAACTCCTCCGACTTTCTTCAATCGTCGAGAGCCTCATGTCGCTCATTCGGTCCGACCTGGGACGCCACTCACTGCAGATCACCTCTGTGCCTCTCCACGAGCTCCTGCGCCAGATCAGGGACGATGCACAGGTCCTTGCGGAAGAAAAACACATATCGGTCGGATTCGAAGAGCGGTCGCCGGTGACGATGAACGGCGACCCTCAGCGTTTGCGACAACTGTTTCTCAACCTTGTGGATAACGCTGTGAAGTACACGCCTGCGGGCGGCAGCGTTACAGTTCGACTCGAACGCGAGAATGGGGCGGCCGTCGTCAGCGTGCTGGACAACGGGGTGGGCATTCCACCCGACGAAATGCCCCTTATCTTTAATAGATTTCATCGCGTTCATCGCGAAGGTTACGAGGCCCCCCCTGGCAGCGGGCTCGGCCTGTCGATCGCAAAGTGGATCGCCGAGGCGCACAACGGAACGCTCGAGGTCGAAAGCAAGGTCGGCTCGGGCAGTTGCTTCCGAGCCGTGCTTCCTCTCGCAGCTATCATGCGGTGAAGTACAACGTGCAACACCTCAGCCTTGCCCCGCGCTGCCGGTCGAATCGATGCCGATTTCGGAACACCCTGCTGATCGTTGCGGTTGTGCTCGGCGTATGGACGCGCCAGGCAGAAGCACAGGCCGCCGCCTACAGCGTTACGATTCGATTCGGAAGCTTGAACACCGACTGTTATCCGTCGTGCGACCATCCGACGGAGTGGCTTCAGGCTCTGTTCGCTGATGTGGTCGACTCCTCCGGCGTTCCCGTCGCAGCCGAAGGGGTACTGTTCGATTGGGGCGTCGATTTCTGCGGAGGCCTTTCCTTGAACTACGGCTGGGCCACCGGTGTCGGGTTGAATCATATCGACGTCGACGGCCTGCTCAACAAGAACATTCCCGGCTGCTGTTCCACGTGTCCTCATACCGCCTACTGGGTGTGCGTGCGTGTCACCGTCAATGATGAGACCGCGGTGGGGCCGCTGGTTCTTGTGCCCAATATTCCACGCGTCCATGCGCTTCGACAGAACTTCCCCAATCCATTCAACGATCGAACACGGATCCCATTCGAATTGGAGGAACAGGCCCATGTCCGTCTTGAGATCCTCGACCTCCAGGGACGCATGATCGCGTGCCTGACAGACAGAACGTTCGCTCCCGGGCGTCACGCCATCGACTGGACGCCACACAACACGGCGAGCGGCGTGTATCTCTGTCGAATCACCATTTCTTCTCAACGTAGCTCCGCAAAGGTTTTCGTCGGCAAGATGCTGTTCGGGAAGTAATGCCCGATATTGGCCAGCCTTGCTTTTCCCTTGTTTTTTCGGTATTCAACACTTCGATTTTGACCGATATTTCCGAACGTGGCAAGAATTCAGCCTCCGAAGCGCACCCGCATTTACTTCTTTTCTGACGTTCATCTCGGCCTGGACACTCCCGAGCGCGAACGGTCGAAGGAACGCATGCTCCTGCGATTTCTCGACACGATCATGCGGGACGCCGAACAGGTGTTTATCGCCGGCGACCTGTTCGACTTCTGGTTCGAATACCGCTCGGTCATCCCATCCGGACATGTGCGCGTTCTCGGCAAGCTCGCGGAACTTACCGATGCAGGCGTCCGCATAACGTTCCTTGCAGGGAATCACGATTTCTGGCTGAAATCGTTCTTTCCAAAACAACTCGGCGTCGAAGTCTCTCTCGAACCCATCGAGCGAAACCTCTATGGCAAACGTTTCTTTTTGCATCACGGAGACGGGCTTCTGAGAAACGACACAGGCTACCGTATGCTCAAGTCCGTGCTCCGAAACAGGGTCAGTATCTTTCTGTTTTCGCTGGTCCACCCCGATATCACGGGCATGATCGCACGCTGGTCCTCCCGGACGAGCCGGCAGCATACCGGCAAAAAGACGTATGAAGGGAACGACATGGTGGATTTCGCACGTCAAAAGATCCGCGAAGGATTCGATGTGGTCGTTATGGGCCATAATCATCAGCCGCACGTCGAACGCTTTCAGAATGGCACGTATATCAACCTCGGCGACTGGATCGACGAACATACGTATGCGGTGTTCGATGGCAGGCGCATTACACTGAAGACCTTCCGGGCTAATGAAAAGCGCGAAAGGCGCGGATAAAGAAAAGATCCACCACGAAGTACACGAAGGGTAATTTGTTAGTAAGGGCGTGGTGAAAGAGGTTTGGACCACGAAGGTACACGAAGCAATAACACAATTTACTTCGTGTTCTTGGTGGTCAATATCACTTTCAAGTTTCGCCATTCACAATTACATAACTCTCTTCGTGTGCTTCGTGGACCATCTTCTCCATCGGCCCTCAACTTCACATGTCCAAGTCCACCTATAGCTCCGACGAAATGCAGCGATATTTCAACGACCCGGAATTCCGGAGGCAGGCCGCACGGAAATCAGGGCGTTGGTCGTATAACCGCTATTCGATGCTGCTTGTCGTAGCGGCCGTCGTCGTCGTCCTTCTCACGTGGTATACCGTCTACATCATCGACGGCCTTCCTTCCCTCGAACAGCTGGAAAACCCCCGGCCGGAGCTTTCGACCAAGATCCTTTCCAGCGACGGCGAGGTACTCGATCAGCTCTTCTATAAGAACCGCACCCGCATCCCCCTCGATCGGCTTCCGGCAGGGCTTGTCCCCGCGTTGATCGCCACCGAAGACAAGCAATTCTACAATCACTGGGGGTTGCATCTGACGCGGATCTTCAAGGCGTTCGTCAAGAATATCCTGGCGTTCGACCTTGACCGGGAAGGAGCCAGCACTATCACGCAGCAGCTCTCCCGCAACCTCTACCTGAGGGTCACGGACCGTCATCTCTTTGATAAGATCACGCGGAAGCTTCGCGAGGCGATCTCGTCTATTCAGATCGAACGGAACTTCACCAAGAACGAGATCGTCGAGCTGTATCTCAACGTGGCTTTTTTCGGCCGCACAGCCTACGGCATCGAATCCGCCGCGCAGATCTATTTCGGAAAATCAGCGTCGCATTTGACGATGGGTGAATACACGCTCCTCATCGGGATGCTGAAGGGTCCGTCGTATTATGACCCCATCAAACATCCCGAACGAGCTCTCGACCGGCGCGAAATTGTCCTCGGCCAGATGATCAAGGACGGCATTGTGCCGCAGGATTCCGTCGACTTCGTTCGCGCCGATTCCCTCAGAATCATGAGCATGGATTCCGATTTCCGCGTGGGCATCGCGCCGCATTTTGTTGAATGGGTCCGTCAGCAGCTCCTGAAAAAAGCGGAACAATACGGCTTCGACGTGTACCGGGACGGCCTTCAAGTGTACACCACCCTCGACAGCCGAATGCAGCGAAACGCCAACCGTGCCGTGGACGAGCATTTCCCAGTATTCCAGGCCGTGTTCGATTCCACATGGGACTGGCGTGAACATCCCGACATACTTCAGGACAACGTCGACAAGACGATCCGGGAGACCGATGCCTACCGGAAGGCGCGCAATTCCACGCAGCGCGACAGCATCATTCAGTTCTACGCATCCGATCAGACGTTCACCGATTCCGTCAAGCACAAGACACAGAATATCGAAGTCGGCTTCGTTGCCGTCAATCCTCATACAGGCCATATTTTGGCGATGGTCGGCGGCAGGGATTTTCGGAATTTCCGGTACGGCTTGAATCATGTGACACAGATCCGGCGCCAGCCCGGTTCCGCATTCAAGCCGTTCGTCTACACCGTCGCCATCGACAACGGGACGCCCGTGACGTATGAGATTCAGAACCAGCCCGTGACGATCCCCATGCCCGACGGCACGCGATGGACACCCGAGAACTATGACAAGAGCGTTGGGGGAAGATTTACGCTCCGCGACGGCGTCAGATTCTCCATCAACCTTGTGACCGTGCGAGCCATACTCGAGATCGCCCCCGCAAAACAGGTGGCCGAATATGCGAATCGCATGGGCATCCGTTCCCGGATACCGCCGTATGAGTCGATCGCCCTGGGGTCCGTTGAGGTGATGCCGCTCGACCTCGTCTCATCTTACGGCGTGTATGCCAACGAGGGCGTCCTCGTCTCCCCCATCGCCATCCTGCGCATCGAGGACAAGGACGGCAACGTCATTGAACAGAACACGCCCGAGAAGAGCGAAGTGCTGAGCAAAGAAACGGCGTATATCATGACCGACCTCATGAAAGGCGTCGTCAATTCGGGGACCGGTTACCGCGGCGTGCGGGCGTTCTACACCGGACCGGCCGCCGGCAAAACGGGAACGACGAACGACTATGGGGATGCGTGGTTCGTAGGATTCACCCCCCACATCGTCGCAGGGGCCTGGGTCGGGTTTGACGACAACCGGATCAAGTTCCGAAGCAGTGAGGGTCAGGGAGGGCGCGCCGCCGCCCCCGTCTGGGCCCGCTTCATGCAGTATACCTATGAAGACCCGTCCATCGCCCTGCCGTTTGAATCGTTCAATCAGCCGGATGGCGTGATCGATGATACGATCTGCGTGGAGACGAAAAAGAAGGCGCGGGAATGGTGCCCCGAAAAGACGACCGAAATCTTCAATGCGAAATATCCGATCGGCCTCTGCGACAAGCACACGTCACTGCAATGGAACGAGGGGGAAGCGGACCCGAGGAGGAGAAGCAAGATTACGTGGTAAAGCGGAGTAGGACTTTGTCGAGGTGAAGCAGTCAATAATGAATATTCAACAAGGAACGACCAAATACCAAGTGCGATTGAAGGTCCTACCTCGGAAATGCTTCACAATGACCGCGCCCATGCAATAACGATACTGTGCTCCAGGACCTACCAACGACGACGTTTCTTCAAAACCCCTTCCACAATCCTTGCGATAACATTCCATCATTCCAATATTCCATTATTCCTTTTGAGTTCTCAACGGCATTACTTCACCACCTGCATCTTCTTCGTCATCACTTTTCCCTCCGCAACCAGACGATAGAAGTACGTTCCGCTCGTTAACCTTCCTGCATCGAACTGAACCTGGTGATATCCTGCGCTCTCGACGCCGTCGGTGAGCGTTGCCACTTCACGGCCAAGGACGTCATAGACCCTCAGGCTTACGGGTGACTCCATTCCGAGCTCGAACGGAATAATAGTGACCGGATTGAAGGGATTGGGGAAGTTCTGATGAAGTCGGAACGTCACGGGAAGGTCTTGTTCCCCGCCTGTGCCGACAGTTCCGCCGGGCGAGATTCCCATGATATTGCTGGGTGCGCTCTCATTCTGATGCCGGTCGAGCGCCGTTGCCGCCACGTAGACGTACTCATCCGGGTAATTGAACCGCGTATCTTCCACCCAGTTCGTCGATGTCCCGCGAAACACGGCATTCCGGATGTCGGAGAAGTCGATCGGCAGCGTATACGACCTGTACAACAGATACTGCGTCGCCCCTTCCCCGTCCGACGCCGTGGGGGACGGATTCCAGCTCACCAGCCCATATCCGCTTCCCTTCTGGATCTTCAGGCTCTCCGGGGCCGCCGGAGGCACGGAGTCGCGCCATGCCATCGTGGGCAGAAGAACGCGATGAGTGTACGAAAGCGACCGAAGGGAATCGTTCAATTGTTTTGATGCGTACGCACTTCGCTGAAAGTACTTCGCGCTGAAGTGAATGCTGCCGTAGACGTTTGTCTGCTGCCTGTTCAGCGCAATCTGTTGGATAAGCTCATAGACGGGCCAATTGTACGATGGAAAAAGCCGATATGTCGCTTGTCCGATATAGATGTGACGTGAAAAGGAGTTTTGATCCCACCATGGAACCAGGATCGAATAATCCGCAATCGTGTATCCGCGGAGCCAATAGACTTGTGGGGCCATATAATCTACCCAGCCCTCCTGGAGCCAACGACGTGTGTCTGCATACAGCGCTGAGTAGGATTGCGTTCCCGCTGTCGCGGAACCCAGAGGATTCGAAGACTGATTCATCCAAATACCGAACGGGCTGACGCCGAATTTCACGCGTGATTTCGCCGCGTGAATGCTGTCGTTGAGCATGGAAATGAGCTTGTTGACGTTATCTCTTCTCCAGTCCTCCGGCGTCATCCCCAGCGGGTTGTAATTCGCGTATGTTGCGGAATCTTCCGACGTCACGCCGCTGTAGGGATAGAAGTAGTCGTCAAAGTGCACACCGTCGATATCGTAGCGACTCACAACATCCATAATGACGCTTGCGACGTACTCACGCACGGCTGGAAGCCCCGGATCGAGCATTTTGAGGGTGCCGAATGTGAGGATCCATTCCGGATGCGTCACGGAAATGTGCGTCGTGGCGACGCTGGACGAGGTCGTGTTCACCACCGCACGGTACGGATTGAACCAGGCATGAAGTTCAAGATTGTACGTGCGCGCCAATCGTATCGCCTCTTTCAACGGATCGTAGGAGGTGTCGGATGGAGCCACCCCCTGTGTGCCCGTTAGCCATTGGGACCATGGCTCCAGTTGAGACTTGTAGAGTGCATCGCACGAAGGCCTAATCTGGAAGAAGACAGCATTGATCCTGGCCTTCGACAACGAGTCAAACAGAGTTGACAATGATGTTACCTGAGAGGCTGGAGAGTAGTCCCCAGGTAATGGCCAGTCAATATTCGACACGGTTGCGACCCAAGCTCCGCGAAGCTCACGTTTCAGCGGATTGGATACGAATTGCGCGTGCAGGATGAGAGGAAATACGTAGATGACAAGGAGAGAATGAAAGCGGAAGCGAAAGGGCATGATACACCGAATTCTCAATGGACCATGATGGGCAATCCTGAAATGACATCGAACCTGCGTATGAAAATACTATCCCCTCTTCACAATTGCCATTGAACGATTGTGGTGCATGAGGCTTTACTTGCTCACAACCATTTTTCGTGATGCAGCGTACGCCGGCGTTCGCAAAACAGAGAAGTAGACGCCCGACGGAAGTCCCGCCGCGTCAAACGACAGTGTTCGCTCTCCCGCCTCCGTTGTCCCATCAAAGAGTGTTGCGACGACCTGACCGAGCACGTTATACACGCGCAGCGTCGCCTCCGTACGAACCGGAGATGCTATTGTGATTTTCGTCGTGGGGTTGAAGGGATTGGGGAAATTCTGGTCCAACGCAAAGCTGCGCGGGAGATCGGCCCTTTCCCCTGCCCCCGTTGTGATGGGCGTGATCACAAAATCGAACGACGTCGTCCCCGTGTCCGGAACCGAGACCTCAACCGTCTTCGGCAAATACCCGGTTTTCTCAACGTGTGCTGTTTGTGGGCCTGGAGCAAACCCAAAAATGTAAGAACCGTTGGATCCGGTCCAGCGTGTCAACGAGGGCTGGCCCTGAAAATGCAGGAGCACCCCCGGGATGGGTTGGTTTGTCGAGGCATCCCGCACAGTTCCCGTTACCACACCCCGACGGTCGTCAACACAGCGTACGACATGAAGGCCGGTCGACATGTCGGACACAATCGCTTTGCCGGACGGCAGAAACGGGTCAACACCCCAATTCCCGTTGAAGATTACGCTGTCATCCTGCGGATAGGAATCGAAATACCCAACTTGCACGGGCGACGACGGTGTATTCACGTCAAAGACGCGCAAACCCGCCGTATACCAGGCGACGTAGGCCAGCGAGCCCTTCACCACCACGTTGTGGACGATCGGCAATCCGAGATTCGTGCCGGTCGTTGAGCGAAGGAATGGATTCTGGATATCGGCCAGGTCCCATTCCTTCATGGACTTTTCCCCGATTGGATTTTCATCCGTGGTGAATACTCTTGCGCCGTCCCGGCTCGTCCAGGAATTGTGCGTGTGGGCGCCGGAATACTGCAATAACGTAATCCTGGACGGCGAAGATTTGTCTGCAACGTTGACGACATCCAGGCCGTTCGCCAGACACGATGCAAATGCCGTGTCGTTCCTGATGTGCGTGTCATGCACATAAAAACCGGAGTACATCCCAGCCTTGACCGGATTCTCCGGGTCGCTGATGTCGAGAATCCGCAGCCCGTTGAATGTGCCGCCGTTAAGATAGAGGAAGTGACCGTTCTGCGAGATGGTGTGCGCCGACGGTCGGGCGACCGTATCGGTCCACACATAGGTTTTGATCAGATGAACGGAATCGGGTAGGTACTGCAAGTCGACGATCTGAAGCCCGGCACCGGCGGCCACGTCCGTTGCTTCGCTCACGATGAACGCATAGTGAGTGTACGTCTTCATTTCCCTCCAGCGATTGCGGGGACCGGGAATGAACGCCCGTTCGATCAGCGACGGCCCTTCGAGGTCGACGACCTGGGTTCCCAACGGACATCCCAATAACGCATACTCGTGTCCGTCGGCGGCAACGTATCCCCAGCACGCGGAATAGCGATAAGGATTTACAACTGCCGTATCACGGTGTGTGTCCAGATTGCCGAACAGCTCCATGTTCTGGATCGACTGAGCGGACGCAATTCCCATGACGCCCAGACAGAAAGAAATGGTCAATAAAGGCACACGCATACATCGGTTGAATTTCCGCAAACGAAAGGAACAGCCAAGCGCATTTCTTTTGGCATGTTTGCCCGCCCGCCCGATTTCCATGCTTATACTCCGGTCGGGCGGGGAATGTTTAGCCGGCTTGGACCGTTTCTTGATCATCCTTTTTTCAATATGCGTTTGATCGACTCTCTGATCAAAGACGGATCAACGTTTTCCACAACTTCGACATGTCCGACCCTGTCCGGAAGCACGAATCGTTTCTTCCCGCTCACCGTCTTCTTGTCCCTGCTCATAGCGTCGATGATGTCCCTGGGCCGCAGGCGACTCACGGAGCACTTCAGTGGAATCCGCCGAATGAGTGCGACGATCCGGTCGTGCGCTTCCGTGGAGAGCATCCCAAGCTCGCGTGCGATATGCGATTCCGCAATCATTCCAAGCAATACTCCTTCGCCGTGTTTGATCAGACGATAACCGCCGGCTGCCTCGAGTGCATGTCCGATGGTATGGCCGAAGTTCAGGACCACGCGAATGCCCGTTTCTTTCTCGTCCTCACTCGTGATGCGGGCCTTGATCCCGGAACACGTCGCCTGAACGTGCATGACAGCTTCGTTGTCAATGCCGAGGACCTTGTCGACGTTCTGCTCCAGCCACTCGAAGAACGGTGCATCCACAATGACGCCGTATTTGACGATCTCGCCCAGGCCGCAGGTGATCTCGCGCAACGGCAACGTGCCCAGCACAGACATGTCGGTCCAGACGAATCTGGGCTGATAGAAGGCCCCGATCATGTTCTTTCCCAGCGGATGGTTCACGGCAACCTTTCCGCCGATCGAGCTATCGACCTGGGCGAGCAGCGTTGTGGGAACCTGAACGAGCGCCACACCGCGATGGTAGGTTGCGGCAATGAACCCGGATAGGTCGCCGATGACGCCCCCTCCCAGCGCGAGCACCGTCGCCGATCGACCGAAGCCTTCCTCGATCATAGAGGTGAAGATCTTCGTCGAACGTGCGATCGATTTCTGCCGTTCACCGGGAGGAATGACGATCGTCAGAGTCCGAAAACCGTAGTGTCGAAGGTGCTTGACGAGAGGGTCAAGATACAGGGACGCTACCGTGGCGTCTGTTATGACCGCCACATCGTCCTTCACTCCCTGCTCGCGCATCGTCGGCCCAAGCAGTGCGAGCATGTCGTTCCCCACATACACGGAGTACGGCCTTTCTTTGACTGCAACATTTATCGTGCGCTGTATCATAGGCTGCTTGTGCGGTTGACGATACTGCTCTCAGTGTTCGAACAAAGACCGACGACCCTACAGGTGTCCTTTGAGCCGTCGAACGATCTCATCCACCATTGCCCCGACCCGTGTTCTGTCGGACGGCACAATGATATCGGCGCGGTTGTAGAACTGTTCACGCGCCTCGAGAAGTGTACGGACCCGCTCTGTGAGGAGATGTGGAGGAAGCGTCCGTCCGTCGGCGTCGCGGAGTAGCGGCCGGTCGTGTCTGTGCTGAACGCGCCGGACGATCTCCTCCGGCGTCAGGTGGAGGTAGACGATCAATCCATTCTTGTGGATCATCTGGTAGTTGCGCTCATTGGCGATTGTACCTCCTCCCAGAGAAACGACGAGGTCCGTGCGCTTCTCCAATTCCTTGAGCACTTCTTCCTCCAACACCCGGAAACGATCCTCGCCGTCGCGCTCGAAGATCTCGACGACGGGGGCGTTCGCCTTTTGTTCAATGAGACGATCGACGTCCACGAACTCGTATCCCAGTGTATTGGCGAGAATCGGGCCGATTGTGCTTTTTCCGCTCCCCATGAATCCGGTCAAGAACACGAGATGTCGCGACGCCGCAGCCGTTTCAGCGGCCGGGTTGGAAGTGTTCGTCATGCGTGGGGTGGAAGTCTGACAGGTTAGAGACTCAAACCGCTAATGAACGCAAATATGATTTTGTTTTAATACTACCATTCGCGTGAATTCGCGTCCATTCGCGGTTCCAGTTTTGGGTGGATACTCGGCGCATAATTGCCGGACATGGCATTAAAAGATCTCCGAAAGATCCACGAGCACGCCTCCGGCGATTGAAAAGCCGTCAACGTTGACTTTGGTATGCATCGTAGATGTTGGGAAGTTAAGCGTCGAACCTTTGTACACGGTCGATCTCCGATCGTAGGTCCAATCCATGGTCACCTCCGGGTCCCGGAATCTGGTGTCTGCATGGAGCCAGATGCCCGGCGACAGTCGGTAGTCGAACCCGATCGATACGACAATGCCGTACCCGACAGGTAAGGATGCCGTGGTAGCCTCGACATCCACGATCTGGAGGATTCTTCCTGCGAAGTATGCGCCGACGCCGGCGGACATGGTGAGCCGTATGGTCTCGGCCTGCATCGGAATCGCGGCAAGGCCGCCGACTTCGACGGGGACGAGAAAGAATCCGTCGCGGACGGGCAGGATACGCAGCGTACCGTCGAGCGCAACCGGCTTGTCTCCCTCTTCAACAAATGACAAGTACTCGACCGACAGGAACGCTGCCACACCGTCCTCCGTCAGCGGCAACTGTAGCTCCGCGCCGATGCCGGTAAGGTCCTCAACGGTCATCAGTTCATTCCGGACCGAAAAGGAAGCCGACCTCGGGTTGAGATACATCTTTGCTGATGTTGTGTAAGAAGCGCGGATGGTCAGAGGAAGCCCCAGCGACTGTCCGTGCAGTACTGGGGCTCCCGAGAAGAGCGTCAGAAGGAAGGATCCACGAACAACAAGGCGAGAAAAACCTCCGGTGGACATGTCAAACTCCGCATATGGGCTACCGGTAGAACTGGTCGCGATAATCCTCGATGTCCGCCTGCTCCCGGAGGGTGCGTTGCCAGTCGGACATGAATCGATTTCGTTTCTCCTGAAGGATCTGTTCGCGCAGCGAAGAGCGTTGCAAGGCGAACGCTGCGGTGTCGACCGCCGAACGGGACAAGAGTCTGACAATATAATAGCCGCGCACGCCTTCGAACGGAGCGGAGATCTTGCCCGGCTGTAGTGCCAACGTTGTGCCAACGAATCTCGGATCGCGCCCGATGCCCGGTGGAAGATCGGTCGGCTTGAAAGGACCGGTGGTTCCCGCCACGAGCTCCTGATGCTCACGAGCGGTCGACACAAGGTCTGCGTCAGGTGCGAGGGTCTTCGCGAATTCCTCCGCCCGCTGTCGAACGACCGACATGCGTTTCTCGCGCGTCGCCGTCGCACGAACCGACGTGATGACCTCGTCCAACGGACGCAGGCCTTCCTCGCGAACGCCCGAGACCTTGAAGACGGCAAGATTTCCGTTCACCGAAATCGGATGGCTGATCTCGTTGAGGTCGTGATTGAAAGCAAATGCCGTAACCAGGTCGTTTTGGCCGATGCCGGGGATGAACCCTTCCTTCGTGAATTCCGGGGTCTCCCGCGGAGAGTAGCCGCTCTGCTCAGCGGCTTTTTCGAACCCTTCTTTCTCGGCGACATACGCAAAATCCTCGGCCGATCTGGTCGACTCATCGATCGTCTGCGAGCCCGGTTTGACCTTCATTGTCACCGCGGTGATCTTCACTTCGCGGCGGTCGTGTCCCAGTACTTTAATGACATGCCATCCAAACTGCGTGCGGACCGGCCCGACTACCTGTCCGGTTCGAGCGCTGAAGGCAGCATCTTCAAAGGGCTTCACCCATGTTCCACGGGCGGCCCATCCGAGGTCTCCGCCTTCGACCGCCGATCCGTCTTCGCTGTTGGCGCGCGCCAAAGCGCCGAAATCGCCGCCGGAACGGGCCTGTTTCGCGAGATCCCGGATCCTGGAGGCTACGCGGACGCTGTCAGCGGTCGGAACATGCCTCAGGAGGATGTGCGCGGCATTGACAAACTCCTGCGTACCCTGACGTTCGTCGGTGACCTTGATGATATGGAACCCGTCCGCGTCCCGAATCGGGCCGACAATCTCCCCTTTATGGGCAGCAAACACAGGCTTTTCCTTTGTTCGGCTGAGTTCGCCGTGTTTGAAGAATGCGTCCGACGGAGGGACTTCCGAATACGTTGTCGCCAGTTCCGTGAAATCCAACCCCGATTTTGCCTGATCGATGATCCGCTGGAGCTCAGCCTGGACGCTCGAGGAATCCTGGGCTGTCGCCTGCAGACTGAATGTCACATACTTCAGCTTGCGCGTTGCCTTCGTCTTGTAGTCTTCCGGATGCCGTTCGTACGTTTCCTGAATGTCCTTGTCCGTGACCGTCACAGCAGAATCGGGGACCAGACGGTTCACGTCGAACAACATGTACGCGGCATCGATGGTCACATTGCGGTCTACATACCTCTGCAGGACCTCACCTTCAGAGGCCTGGACTGACGTCATCAACAGGCTCTGTAATTTTTGACGCTTCTGTTGCTCACGCAGCACGTCTTCTACCTGCACCCAGGCTCCGCGATTCTGAGGGTTCGTGATCGCCTGTTCGTATGCTTCCCTGCGGAACGTGCCCGTCGAATCGCGGAATTGCTGGACAAGAAATTCCGGCGGGTTGGGTCCATTCACGACATCCCGTATTTCCTGGTCCGTCACCACGATACCCAGACGGTCCACCGCCTGGTTGATGAGTATCTCATCGACCATTTGGTTCCAAACCTGCGCGCGGATCTGGCGTTCCGTTTCCTCGTCCACGTCCTGCCCGGTCTGGCTCTTCTGATTCTCAGCCGTGCGGCGGACAACTTCGGCGAAATCTTTATGCTTGATCTCGTGCCCGTTCACCTCGCCGATCACACCGGTCCGATTTCCTCCAAACCCGCCGGACCTGCTCGAAAGGTCCATACCCCATTCGAAAATGATCATGAGGACGAACAGGACAGCGAGAACCACGAACATGGTCGACAGCTTGCTTCGTATACTCGACATCAACGGCATACTGCTGACAGACTCCTTCCTGCGTTCAAAAGAATGCGTGGATTCGCAACAAATTGAGAGGTCAATATACCGGCGAATCGGCTGAAATGCAACGAATTTAGTGTTGACTTTCGGAGCACATTGAAGTATATTTTTCGCTGTTCAGTCAAAGGATATGCACTTCCGGCGCGACGCAATCCTGCTCGCGCTTTTTTGTCTCAAGAAGGTCTAGCAGGAGTACGTAGCTGTGAAGAATTACCTGACCAGAATCCTCCTCATTGTCGGGGCGGTCGCACTCTCCCTCGTTTTTCTCTTCCCGACGTACACGGACTATTCTCACCGGAAGACCCTTTCGGCGCTTTCGGGTGCAGATAGCCTTGCCTACGTCGAACAGAACCAGGACGACATGCTCTCCGCAAAGCTGAAGCGGATGAAGCTCGGCCTCGACCTTCAGGGCGGTATGCGCGTCGTGCTCGAGGTCGATGTGATCCAGCTCCTCGACGATCTGGCGAAGAACAAGGACGACAACTTCCGTGCGATCATCGCCGAATTGCGCGCCGAAGCCGCCGTCAGCGACATCTCTGTTCTCCCGGCATTTGCTCAGAAATTCGCAGACCGGGGCATCCGCCTGAATCGTTTCTACGGGACCATTCGTGACGACGATGCGGCGATCGTTACTGAACTCGAGTCCGAGACCGGAAAGGCCATCGACAGGGCCATCGAGATCGTTCGCAATCGAGTCGATCAGTACAGAGTGTCGGAACCGAACATCCAACAACAGGGATCACGGCGCATTATCGTCGAACTCCCCGGCGTCAAGGACGAGAACGAGGTCCGCCAGCTTTTGCGGGGCACCGCCAAGCTCGAATTCCGCCTCCTGCGCGATCCGCAGATCGCCTTCCGCGTAATGCAAACGATCAACAATTACCTCGCCGGAAAGCTGGACACCAGCGGCACGAGCATTGCCGGACGCACCGATTCCGCGGGGACCGCAAAGTCAAAAGCTCAGCAGAAACCGGTGGATGCGCTCACCGAACTGACCGGCGGTACCCAATCCGCCACCTCAGATACGACTGAAGAGGCCCAATTCCTGCACGAAAACCCCTTCTTTGCCTATGTCCGCCCCAATCAGCAGACGGCGGAAGGGTTCGTCCTTGACAAGGACCGCGACCGCGTGCTCCGATTGCTCGCACGCCCCGACATTCAGCGCCTCCTCCCTCCGGATTTCGATTTTGCATGGTCGGCAAAGACAGTCACGGACAATGACGGAAGTCAGTATTATAAGCTCTATTCTGTCAAACGAACTCCCGAGTTGACCGGCGGTGTCATTATCGACGCGGCCGCGAGCGTCGATCCCGAGACGAGTCGCCCGATTGTGAACATGGAAATGAACAGCGAGGGTTCTCGTGAATGGGCCCGGATCACCGGGGCCAACATCGGCAAGCAAATAGCCATCGCCCTCGACGACGCCGTCTTTTCCGCGCCTGTAGTGGAAAACAAGATCACCGGGGGACGCTCTCGCATCACGGGCATGGATTCGCCCCAAGAAGCCAGGTTGTTGGAGATCGTCCTGAAAGCCGGCGCCCTGCCCGCTCCTGTTGCGATCATCGAGCAGCGAACGGTCGGACCATCACTCGGTGAAGATTCTATCCGAAGCGGACTCTCGGCGACCATGTACGCGTTGATCCTCACCGTGCTGTTCATGGTCGTCTACTATCATACCTCCGGTTTCGTCGCCGATTTTGCCCTGCTGTTCAACATTCTCTTTATTCTTGGCGTGATGGCCGGATTCCAGGCCACCTTAACGCTGCCGGGTATTGCCGGCATTGTTCTCACCATTGGCATGGCTGTCGATGCCAACGTGCTGATCAATGAGCGTATCCGTGAGGAACTTGCGGGGGGAAAGACGCTGCGCGCGGCAATCGATTCAGGATATGCGAAAGCGTTCACGGCGATTCTCGATTCCAACGTCACCACATTCCTGACGGGCGTCATTCTGTATCAATTCGGGTCCGGACCTGTGCAGGGATTCGCATTGACGCTCATCATCGGCATTGTCGCGTCGATGTTCAGCGCGATCATTATCACTCACCTTGTGTTCAACATGATGACGGACAAGGGACTGCAACCGAATTTCGGTTGACCCCAAACCGCTGCGTTTCGGAGCTCACTGACTCATGCGATTCTTCAAGAAGACAAACATTCAATTCCTCGACTTCCGAAATGTCGGATATTTCCTGTCGAGTACGCTTATCGTTGTGGGCCTTGTTTCACTGGTTAGCAGGGGCATCTCGTTCGGCATCGATTTTCTCGGCGGGACGGAGATTGTCGTTAGTTTCCGCCAGCCTCCCGATATCGGACAGATCCGAACCTCACTGAATCAGGCGGGGATCCTGGGAACCGAGATCAAGACATTCGGAGAACCGACGGACGTAATCATCCGGACCATTGAACAAGCTGAAGGGACTGCGGTCGGCGACAGGATCAGGGACGCGCTCTCCGGGAATTACGGTCCCGGCAATTTTGAGATACTTCGCCAATACAAAATCAGTCCGAAGGTCGGCAAAGAGCTCCGGGAAGGTGCCATGTATGCCATCTTCTGGTCCCTCGTAGCCATCATGGGATACATCGGCTTGCGATTCAAATTCGTGTACGGCGTTGGAGCCGTTCTCGCCTTGCTCCATGACGTGTTGATCACCTTGGGAATCCTCTCCCTTCTGAACGACGTCATTCCGGGCTTGAACCTGGAGATCACACAAGAGGTCATCGCCGCATTCCTTACACTGGTCGGTGTGTCGGTGAATGACACTGTCGTTGTGTTCGACCGTATCCGCGAAAATCAGAAGATCTATCGCAGCCTGGGGCTGAAAGAGATCATGAATCGAAGCCTGAACGAGACGCTGAGCCGCACGGTCATTACGTCCGGCACCATCTTCTTCGTGTTGATCGTTCTCTTGATGATGGGGGGAGAAGTGAACCGGGCTTTCGCCTTCACCATGACCATCGGGATCATTGTCGGAACGTATTCGTCCATTTACATTGCCAGCGCCGTCGTGCTGGATTCAACCATTCGGAAGTCACTGCGCAAGGCCTGAGCGCACGAAACCGGAGGCAGGGCCATGATGAAATTCTCGTCAAAAGAAACTCAGGGTGTCACCGTCATCGCGCTGACCGGCAACGTTCTCGGCGGACCGGACGCCAATGTCCTCAACGATCAGTTGCGAAACCTCCTCGGTTCGAACAAGAAGAAGGTCGTTATCGACCTGGGGGCAGTGCAATTCATCAACTCCTCGGGGCTGGGCATGCTCATCGGCGGCATGACAACGATGCGTAATGGCGGCGGCGAACTCAAGCTCGCCCGCGCCTCGAAGAAGATCCATACGCTGCTGGAAATGACGAAGCTGTCGAGCGTTTTCGACGTGCATGAGAGCGTCAAGGACGCTGTCGGCGCATTCAAGTAATACGGCCGCAATGCCTGTCGTCTCCCGCCCGCTGTTCATCGCCGTCGCCGGCAACATCGGCGCCGGCAAATCCTCCCTCACCCGGCTCCTCGGTGACCGATTCACTTGGAAGCCGTTCTACGAATCCGTCGACGACAATCCATATTTGGCCGATTTCTACGGCAGTATGCCGCGGTGGTCGTTCCACCTGCAGATCTATTTCCTCGCCAACCGGTTCAAGACCCACAAGCATATCGTCGAGTCCGGTTCGTCCGTCATCCAGGACAGGTCCATCTACGAGGATGCAGAAATCTTTGCCCGGAATTTGTATGAGATGGGAAGAATGGACGAGCGGGACTACACAACCTACGTTTCCCTCTTCCATGTCATGATGGAGTACCTCAAACCCCCCGACGTGATGATCTATCTTAAGGCTTCCGTCGATACGCTCATGCGGCAGATCGCCAAGCGGGGACGCGATTTTGAGAAAGGCATCGAACGGGCGTATCTCGAACAACTCAACAAACACTACGAAGACTGGATCCGAAGGTATACCATCGGACCCGTGCTGATCATCCCCTCTGACGGCCTGGATTTCGTCAACAACCCGGCCGATCTGGAACATATTATCGGACTTGTTCGCTCTTCGCTTCCCCAAATCGAACTCTTCCCAAAGTGAACCGCGAAGCGACGCGAATAAACGCAAATTGAAGACTATCTTTTGATTCGCGTGCATTAACGCCTGCACCCACCCCCGCCCGACCAGAGAAGGCCCAAAATCGGGCGGGCACCATCTTTTTGGCGGGTTCATTCGCGGTGAAAGCTTTACAGGCCGGCTGGAAGAAACACGAACGGGCACCCCGCAGGGATGCCCGTTGTGCTGTACAGCCACAGAAAAGTTCTACCTGCCCCGCAATCGTCTCGAGTACTCGGCTTTGTTCTTCAGCAGTCCGAGGGTTACGAGCACCTGGGGATCCTCTTTAAGAGACGCCTCGATTCGCGCTTTGTCGCCGCTCGATCGACCGAGGATCTCCTGCTCCAGTGCCGTCCTGATCTCCGCACGATACCTGGCCACGGAACGTTTCTTTTCCTGCTGTGTCATGCGCTCGAGCGAGGTGATCTCATCGAGGAATGACTTTTCGTACCGTCCGTCAGTGGCGATTTTGCGAAGCTCTTTGAGCGCCGACTCCGTGTCTTCCTCATACTGGAAACGCGTGAGCGACAGGTATTGGTCGAATTCATCGACAGTCTTGTTGGTCACTGCAAAGGGCACGTCCAACCTTCCCTGTGATGCAAGGTAATTGGCGTACTTGAAAAACATGGCTTTCCGAACGAGCGCGGCAATCAGGGGTCCGGCTTCGGGAAGCGGCACGAGAGTATCGGGGTGGATGCCTCCCGCCTCTAGGACGGGACGATGGTTGCGCGTCTGGAACAGCCGTCGCAGACTGTCCGGGACGACCGACGCCTCGCCGTCGCGGGTACGGTGCGCATAATCGAGCTCCTGGATGCAGCGCCCCGAGGGCGTGTAGTAGCGCGCGGTCGTGATCTTCAACGAAGCAGTCTCTGTGAGACGCGAAATCGTCTGCACAAGTCCCTTGCCGAATGTTCTGGTGCCGACAATGACTCCGCGGTCAAGGTCCTGGATCGCGCCGGCCACGATCTCGCTCGCACTTGCACTGTTCTCATTCACGAGCACGGCAAGCGGGATATCCGGCAGCATGGGTTGTTCGGTCGAAAAATACTTGCGTTCAGTCTCCGACTTGCGCCCGCGCGTCGATACGACCAGACTGCTCTCTGGAACGAACTTTGCCACGACGTCGACCGCGATGTCCAGCAACCCCCCGGGGTTGTCCCGCAGGTCCAGTATCACGCCCTTGATTTCTCCGGTGGACTTCAGATCTTTGAGCGACGATCGTAGGTCGTCCCCCGCGGTTCGTGAGAATCGTTCCAACCTCACGTACGCGACCCCCGGCGCGGCATAACCCGCGTAGGAGATGTTGCGCACGGGGATCTCCTCGCGGACGAGAACGAAGTCCAACGGAGCGCTTTCCCCCTCCCGCTCGATCTTCATGCGGACCTCCGTCCCCGGTGAGCCGCGGACAAGACGTCGTATTTGGTCGACGCTCGCGGTCGAAACGGGCGAACCTTCGACTTCGACGATGCGATCGCCGATACGCAGTCCCTGTTTGGAAGCGGTGAATCCTTCCAGGAGATTAACGATGACCACTGCACCGTCGCGGACGCCGATGCTGACCCCGATCCCGCCGTAGCGTCCCGTGGTCACGAGGTCGATCTCGTCGCTTCCCTCTTCATCGATGAATACGGTATACGGGTCGAGGCCCTTCAGCATACCGTCGATGCCCGACCGCATCAATCGTTCGGGGTCGAGTCCGTCGACATGTTGGACCGCGATCTCGCGGTAGACTTTACCGAAAAGGTCGATGCTTCGGTTGATGCGAAAAAGCAGTTCGCCGTCTTCCGCTCCAAGCGCAAGGAAGAGCACCGCCGCAGCCGCAATTGAAATGCTCCACTGAACGACGGTCCGGCGGGTGAATTCATGTAGTCGCATGTTTCTCCTCTGTCATCATCGCTTCAACGTGCTTCCAGATCTCCTGTTCAATTGCCTCTACAGTCCTTGTTCCATCGATGACCTTGAATCTGGCCTCCTCTTTAGCCAGGCCAAGATATCTCTCCCGCACGCGCCCGTAAAAGTCGTCTCCCCCCGATTCCATGCGATCACGGCGAGTCGCCGCAGCATGCATTCTGCGCTGGACTTCTGCCGGCGAAATGTCGAGGAAGAACGTGACATGGGGGGTCAATCCTCCGGTCGCCCATCGATTGACGGTCCGAATGATGTCTGCGGGAATGCCGCGCCCCGCCCCCTGATAAGCGGTCGTCGAATCAAAGAACCTGTCGCAAATAACCGCCTGCCCTTTTTCCAACGCAGGCCTGATCACGTGCTCGACGAGCTGTGCCCTGCTTGCCGAAAACAAAAACACCTCAGCGGCGTCGGTCAGACTGTGCGTTCCTTTGTCGAGGAGGATGTGCCGGATCGTTTCTCCGACGGGGGTTCCTCCCGGTTCGCGCAGCACGAGGACGCTCCGTCCGGCGCGCTGCAAGCGCGATTCCAATCGGCGCACTTGCGTCGATTTTCCGGAATGGTCAAGTCCTTCAAAGGTAATGAACAGCGCCATGGTCGGGATGGTCAAAGTACAGAAATCAACGGCCTTATGCAACGCGCGTTGCGGGTCGTGGTTTTTTTTGCTAAGTTGATATTTCCATGATGCCCGCCCGTTGACCGGATGGCGAAGTCCAACAAGAAGCAGACGCCTCGTCCTCGTCCCCAATCCCCGCCACCTTCGACCATCAGCGAACGCCGTCAGGAATCGCGCGATGAGGATTCGATCCTCATCCAAAAGGCTCTGAACGGCGACCAACGTTCATTCCGCAGACTCCGACATAAGTACCACGACGCGATTTTCAACCTCATTGCCCGCATGATCCGCAACCGGGAAGAGGTCGAAGACCTGACGCAGGAAGCATTCATCAAGGCGTTCACGTCCCTCGCGTCCTTCAACGACGAGTACGCGTTCTCCACGTGGCTGTACAAGATCGCCACGAACAACTGCATCGATCACATCCGTCGCAAGAAACTCCTGACGTTTTCGATCGACAAGCCGATCGAATCGAAGGACAGCGACTATACGTTTGAAGTTCCCGACAGCACCTACGAGCCCGACAAGAGCATCATCGCCGACCAGAGGAAAAAGATCCTCGACGAGGCGATCAACTCCCTTCCGCCAAAATACCGCCAGGTCATTATCCTTCGTCACACCGAGGAAAAAGAATATCAGGAAATCGCGAGGCAGCTGAAGCTCCCGCTGGGAACTGTCAAAGCGCACATCTTTCGGGCGAGAGAGATGCTCTACAAGTACCTTCGGGACAAGATGCGTCATTACTAGGAATGCGAACCGACCTTCCGACACAGAAGCTTACATTTCTTCCATGGCCGGCGAATTCTGTCTGATTTCGGCGTACGAGAACGCAACTTCCTCCCTGAAACGTCCGTAAATCATTCAGGCACATTATCTTATGCATTCTCGAACACTGCCATACGGACTCCTCCTCTGTGCCGCGGCGATGCTGCCCGCTGCCGCTCAACGCGTTCATAAGGAATTTCCCTTAACGAATGAACGCGAGCTTGTCGTCATTGTCGATGTATCTTTCGGAACGCTCGTGTTTGAACGCGGACCAAAAGGAATGGCGGCTGTTGTGGAATTTGAAGACCGGGAAGATCACGAGGACCGCCTTCAAGTTACGTATGATGCGGACGTTCGCGGAAAGCTCAGGATCAAATCGAAGAAGTCGTCGAGGGTGTGGGATCGCGATGAGGACGGATACGAACGCAGGATCGTCGTGAAATGCTCTTATGAAGTGCCGCTCTCCATTGAATTGGAATTGGGCGCGGGGAAAGGGGAGCTGGACATGACGGGATTGCAGGTGCAGGACCTTCGGGTTTCGACCGGCGCAAGCGACGTCAAGCTCTGGTGCAACCAGTTGAATCCAATCCTCGCCGAACAGGTGGATATCGAATCCGGAGTGAGCAAGTTCACCGCAGAAAATCTCTCAAACCTGAATTTTCGGAAATTGAAGTTCAGCGGCGGTGTGGGGT
>Ga0155966_1051_pt2 | contig 29274 bp, 20 predicted proteins | sample RifCSPlowO2_02_FD_107620 | JGI IMG/M metagenome (GOLD analysis project Ga0155966, IMG submission 107620) | Ignavibacteria bacterium RIFCSPLOWO2_02_FULL_55_14 | reverse complement strand
TCGTCGAGAGCTCGACCTTCTCGAACCGCAAGCCGCTTTCGTGATCGAGGAAATGATAGAAAAATCCTTTGTATCCTGTTGCTTGATTCGGGTGATCGCTCTGCGGCGCGTACCAGAGAAACTTCAGCGTGGTCAACACACGATCGGCAACGGCAGCGCGCCCAACATAGCCCCGCTCGACACCGACCGGATATGCCGTGAGTGCGAAACCAATGGCAGCAACGCTCGAAAACGATTGCGTCGGCCAACGATCCGGCGTGAGGCCGTTCGCAGGGTTGGTGGTTTGCCAAAACCACATAAACGTCCGTTGTTGAAGTGTGTCGAGGAAAGGGTCCCAACGTTGTTGCGCGGAGAGGCTGTGGTTTCCTGAAGGAAAACCAGAGAAGGTCGCTATACAGACGAAGCTTAGATTGAGAAGCAGACGCTTCACGTCCAATACCTTTCGCTGACTATTGCAAAAAAATCATCTTCTTCGTCTCACGGTAGCTGGCAGCATCGAGACGATAGTAGTACACGCCTGAGGGAAGACCGCTTGCGTTCCAATTCCGAGTGTATCTACCAGACGGCAAGACTTCCTCGACTAAAGAGCCAACCTCCCTTCCAAGCACATCGTACACCTGCAGACTCACGTGCGCAGCATGAGGAATGCGGAACTCAATGATCGTCGTGGAATTGAACGGATTTGGATAATTTTGGGAAAGTGAAAAAGCCTGTGGGACAGATCCACCCCCCTCGGCCAGAGCCGTAATGGTCTGAAATCCGGCCGCCGCCAGGCCGGCTATTACTACCGGATGTTCCATGAAACGGTTCCATACCGTTTGTCGGAGATGGTTTTCGATCATGATAATGATCGGGCCTTCATCGATGCCGAGGTAATCAGTGGCAAACCAATTTGCGCCGACATTGAACGCGTCCCGAAAACCGTATGGTCCGAAAAGCTCCTCACCATATCTCTCGTACATTGCATGTGCGGCTTGGATCGATTCGTTCGGCGTGAAAGCAATGGAGCTGATCGACGCGGTCGGTGCAATCGTACCATCGTCATACCCAAATGGAGCTCCACGTTCACGGTATTCGGTTGGCCCATCACATGCCGTCAATCCCCAGATATCGGGGCCGTATCCTGCGCGCCCGCCGGGATTAGTGATACAGTATGCCCGGTTGGCGAGGGTTGCCCGCCGCGAGTTTTCAAAGTACGTAATTCCCCGCCCTCGCATATACGCATCGTCAATGTTTCGAAAATCAACCCAGCATTGCGAGTATTGGTGAGTGAACAACGCAGGGTAGGCAACGTGGTCGTAGCCAGCGTATGATTTCCACTGGTAACCGCTGGTCCATGCTCCCCAGGCGCTTCCGCGGAGAGCGTTTTCAGTGGCCCCCATGCCGAGAATATACAATATCATCGCTTCGTTGTAGCCGATCCATCTTGCACCGAGAAACGATCCGCCATTTTCCGGGAACCATCCCATCGAGAGGGTCGACCCGCTGTTCGCCATCCAAACCCAATCCACTCGATTGTAGATCGAATCTGCCAGAGAACGAATCAAAGATTCAGTGGAGTCCGAGCCGTTGAAGTACATCTGTGCGTCGAGAATGCCCGCCAACAAAAGCCCTGTGTCGATGGAAGACAATTCTGAATTCCAAGTCCGAACGCCAGTATTCATGTCGAGGAAATGATAGAACCATCCTTTATATCCGATCATCCCTGAAACACTCGTTCCCTGCGGCTTCTCCCAGAAAGTCCTCAGAGTCGTCAGCACGCGGTCGCTTGCAGATTCGCGCGTAACCCACGCCCGATCAACGCCAATGGTGAGCGCGCTGAGGCCAAAGCCGACGGCTGCGATGCTTGCGGGTGCTCCCTGAGAGCTGCGATCCTTCACAAGTCCGGTTGCGAGATTTGCTTCATTCCAGAAATACGCAAACGCAGCATACTGGAGAGTATCCAGGAGACGATCGGTCGAGAGCGGAGGCGGCGTGGAAGGCCCCCCCGTGATGCGAACAGCCGCGAGGAGGTCGATCCACAATGTTCTAGTGCCCGATGTCAGTCCATTGGCAGTAAAACGGACCGTTTTGACCGAAGCAGGTGAAAATCCGCCAAAAGGCTCGAATGCGCTGAAAGGAATTGCGACACGCTGCCAGCTGTTCGTGTCCCCATCGAGTGTGACGTACGACCCCATGTCAACGAGCGGCGTCTTGGCATTGGTCGTTGCTTCTTCAAGTCCGACCTTCGGCAATTCCACCCCTGGGATAGGCGCCGGAGCGTTCACGAAGAATACCAGACTGTCATAACCGGAAAAATCGCGTGTTTGCCATCCATTGCTCGCCAGAAACATCTCCCAGTTGCCGCCGGACATGTGATCGTACTCGAGAACAGCTGACATCGTACCACTGTAGCGATGGACGGCGTCAAGGGGCATTTTGTCCGTGTTCATCAGCTTTAGGTAATCGCCGCTGGATGCAAATCCGTACGACGCGTCGCGGTAGACCGAGGAGATCAGATCGTCATCAAATATGACAGAGAATGTTCCCTGCGCCGCGACAGAAGCGGCAAGCGTTACGGTCAGGAAACATATTCGCAGGAGAAGTTTCATTTCGAGCCCATCGTTATAGAAACAACGTGGCGCGAGCCGGCCTGAAATACGGGAAGCAAAACCGAATCATCCGGAGTGAACCTTTCCGTTTCGCTTCCATCAATCGTCACGCGGATAATTCCTGTATTAACGCGGGTAGGGTTCTTTACTTCGATCTCATACTCAGCCCCACGGAAAACCCTGTGCACCTTGAATCCCTTCCATTTCTTAGGAATGCAGGGACTTAGTAATAGACCTTTCTTCGTCGGACGAACACCGAGGATCCACTCCAATCCCACCTTGAACAGCCACGCTGCCGATCCTGTATACCATGTCCATCCGCCCCGTCCGTAGAAGGGAGACTCGGGTCCATCGATATTTCCTGGTGTAACGTAAGGTTCCGCCATGTACTCATCCGCTTTTCCGCTGCGGTTGACGGGATTGAGCTTTGAGAAAATGCGATATGCCGCTTCACCACGTCCAAGCATCGCCGCCGAGATCACACTCCATGTAGCCGCGTGCGTATAGACACCCCCGTTCTCACGCGAACCGGGGGCGTAGCGAGTGAGGTATCCGATCTTTTCATCCGTGGCTTTGTAAGCCGGGTAGAGCAGCACCGGTCCTGCTTTGAACTCCAATTTCTGCTCAACGACATCCATCACCCGCTCCGATCGCTCGCGGTCCGCCACGCCGGAGATGACAGCCCACGTTTGAGCGTTCAGAAACAATCTTCCTTCCCGGTTTTCATTTGATCCGATCTTCTCCCCTGAGTCTTTCGTTGCCCTCCAGAACCACTCACCATCCCATGCTCGGGAATTCAGAACCTCACGCAATTGGCCCGCTCGTTCTTTGTATCGGAGCGTGCGATCCTGGTCGCCACGCGCTGACGTGCATTCCGAAAAATCATGAAGGATCTTATGAAGGAAATGACCCAGCCAAACGGATTCCCCTTTCATCTTCAATCCGACTGCACTCAAACCGTCGTTCCAGTCCCCCGACCCGATGAGTGGCAAACCGTTCTCGCTGAAGCGCTCCAACGCTCTGTCTATCGCCCGGCAGCAATGCTGGTAGAGTGAAGCAGGCGTTGCCTCATCGACAAAGGGAACCTGACTATCGAGAATTGCTGCATCATCCGTCTCCTGAAGATAGCTGTCTACAACAAACGGGAGCCAGAGGAGGTTATCGGAAACGTCAGGGTGATGGCCGATCTCTGTAAGGGGATGCCACCAGTGATAGACGGTTCCGTCCTTAAACTGATGCTTCGCATGAATCAGTATTTGCTGTTGTGTTCGCTCCGGGGCGATCGGAAGGAAGATCTGAGAATCCTGGAGTTGATCACGAAAACCATACGCGCCACCCGTTTGGTAGTAGGCCGTGCGTCCCCATATCCTCCCCGAAATGGCCTGATACTTCAGCCATACGTTCAACATAAGGTTCATGGCCTCATCGGGTGTGTCGACACGAACGGTACCCAGGCGTTCCGTCCAACCTTGTTTGACTCGCTCCAGCGCACCACGGACCGCTCCAGTCTTCCTGTACTTCTTCACAAGCATCTTCGCTTCTTCCAGTGAAGAAGCTGCCCCGAGGACAAACGATACGGTCTTTTCTTCCCCTGGTTGGAGGGCGACATTAATGTGCAAACTTGCTACAGGATCGAGACCGTTTCCCGTATGCTTTTGGAGGCGCCCCTCCAGGACAGAGCGAGGCATTTGTTGGTCCCTATACATTCCAAGAAACGATTCCTTGTCGGCATCGAACGATGCGGGCTTTATACTGGAAGCATGAAAGGCAATGTAGGGCCAGCCGGTATTCCAATGCCCGTTCTCCGTCGGAACCTCCCACAGCCTTTTTGTTGCAAACAATGCAGCCAGTCGGTTGTCATACGAAGTTTCGATGAAGCACTTGTGAAACTCCCGATGCCAATCGGGCGACGCACCGAGACCCCATTCAAGATACGTAAAGAGACTCAGTTTGCGCGCTTTTCGCGTAGTGTTTCTGAGCGTAAGGTTCCAGACTTCCATCGGCTCATCAATCGGCACAAATGTTAACAACTCAGTTTCTATGCCTTCATTGAGCGATGTGATGATGGTGTAGCCGATACCATGCCGGCATTCGTATCGGTCCGGTTTGGCACACACGGGTTTCCATCCGACCGACCAGACCCTTTTGGTGTTTGCATCACGAACGTAGACGTACTTTCCCCACTCGTCCTTAATGATGTCCTGCTCCCATCGCGTCAGGCGATTCAATTGCGCGTGGGTTCTCCAGCTATAACCAGAACCAGTTTGAGAGATCGTCATTCCATAATCGCCGTTACCAAGAACATTAATCCAAGGGCGCGGTGTTTTTGGATTCGTAATAACGTATTCGTTATGCGTCTTGTCAAAGTAACCGTATGTGTTCTTGAAGAGTTTCAATTCAGAGTGATCTTTGGACAACGGTGGAAGAAAGAAGGGAAACTGAGGACCTGCGCCAGCAAACGCGACAGTCGGGGATGACGTGTTTGGTGAAGGACCTTCGCGAATCTTTGACCTACACGCTGCGATTCAGAATCCTACTCCAACGGTGAACCGATGTGTATCGTTCAACCGCCCATGTTCTGCCCATGCATAGTCAACATGAAGTAGTGAGCCAAAAACCTCATACTCCAACCCGGCGCCCGTTGTTAGTCCAACCTCAGCATCCTTCTGGTAAAGATTCTGATACCCCCCCCGAAGAGAAAATATTCCCATGAAGTTCCACTCAGCACCCAAGCTGACACTTTCTGTGTTGTCGTTGGGATGGAACGCATCGATCGCAAATCGAAATCGGTTGTTCTCATCGATGAGCAGCGGTACAGCAAGACCAACGCGGAAGATGACGGGCAACGAGAATTCTTCCGTGTAGACTTCACCCGGAAGATTGCTGTTATCACCGTATTTATCCGGGTCCAGATCGTAGCGAATGCGAAGGTCTCGTCCATTGTAACGCCCCCGGGTTCCAAAATTGGAAATGCTGGCGCCGATGTTTATGCCGTCCGCCGACAGTTGATACAGAGTCCCGAAATTCAGAGCGAATGCGCCAAGCGAACTGTGCCAGATGGTTTCCTGCATGTACGAGACCTGAAGCCCGGCGGAGAATCTGTCGGTGATGCGCCGGCCATACCCTATGCCAAAAGCGACATTGGAGACCGTGTATCGTTCTCCGGTTCCCAACGGCCTTTCAACGGTCCGGACGTCGATCTCACCGGAATTGAGGGAAGTCATGCTGAGATACAGCATTTGGGTTTCAGCCAACTTTATACCGACCCCTGCATAATCGTAAGCAATATCGGCGATCCAGAGACTGTGCGTGAACTGTGCCTGGCTGGAAGCCACATGACCCAGTGCTCCGGGGTTATAGTAGGCGGCAATGACTTCATCGTACGACGCCACTCCCGCATTTCCCATGGCACCCATCCGCGCACTCGGTTCGATCATCAAAAACTGGCCAATGGTCGTGCCGGTCTTGCTTTGCGCCCGAAGAAATCCACTGACGCACAGTTGGACGATAAGAAAGGCGGCGATCCGTCGAAAGTGTGCTTGCGCTCTCATGCTATTTGATGACCGCGAACTTTCCTATGGAAGATCCGAATTCATTACTATCCACATGGTAAATGTAGAGTCCCGGAGCGATCTCAAGATTATCTTTCGTCCTGAGATTCCACGCTACAAATCCATCGATCGAACCATCGTGGTGCAGCGTTTGGACGAGTTCTCCTCTGACTGTGTAAATGCGAATGATCGCATTTGCGGGTAATCCGCGGAATTCGATCCGGCGCTCACCACGTCCAGCCACTGCAAACCGTTCAGGCTCAAAACTGGCTGACCCGACGTAAGGATTCGGAACAACATACGGTCTGAATGTGAACTCTTGCTTCGCCTTTTCAACATTGACGGAATAGCCTGTGGTGATAAAGGTAAAATTATCGCCCGCTCCAAAAGGCTTATCAATGATGGCTTCAAACACATCACCTTGCGTCGGTGGGACGATGGCGCCACGCACATACTGGTCGGTGGTGTCAAGTTCTACGCGCCACGTTGCGCGCGGTGTAGAGGGCGCGCTCGGGAGATACGTTACAATGTCAAAGAATTCGTCGGGCCGACTGAGCGTGCTGTCATTGTCAAGGTCGCGGAACTGAGTTTTCAGCCGGTATGCGCCGCTGTCTGTATTGGCGACGACTCTAAATCTCACCGGCTTTGCCGGCCGGCCGACAGCAGGAAGGGATGTGTCGAGTGGAACGCTACTGAATGTGATCGTTAGATTATCGGGGAAGCCCGGCCGGAATTGATTAATGGGAAGAACTTCCTGATACGTGAGCTTCAAGCGGGTGTTCGATTGACTTTGTGGACTGAACCCACTCAGCGCGTTGTTGAAAAGAACAGTCTGCGGGGTGTTGATAACGGGGAGTATCCCACCTCCCACCTGACCTGTTTCTTTTCCGTCGAGTATTGTTCCCTTGCTGATCAAGATTTTTCCGGTTGTGCTGTCGATGAGCTCATAGAAATCCGCCCGGATATTCACCGATGCGTCGGTTTTGAACACGAGATTGAATGTATGATTGTCCGGAACAAGGTCAGAATTGACAACTTTCGTTTCTATCGTCCCTGTTCCGATCCCGGAGAGGCGAAAAAGAGAACTCGTCGTTGCCCCTGCATATCCGAGCACCTTCGGATTTGGCCGGACTTCAACTGCATTTTGCGGCAAGATGACTCCACCGCGGGCCGTCCGCGAAATTGTGATCGCATTCTCTGAAGGATAGAATTCCAACGAGTCTGAGCCATGGTCGTAGGACGTGATCGCATAATTATAGAGCTGTCCATTTGTCACGTTGCTGTCAACCCACGTATGAGTGATTCCTACATCGTCCCCAAGATAATAGCCGACTCCTTCAACCATCTGCTGGGAGAATTCCTTGATGCCGTTCTTCAGGTCAAATTGAGCAATCGGGCGACCGTGGCCGATCGGGCCAGTGCCGCGGGCATTAGAAACGACTTTTGGGTCGAGAAAGAACGGTTCGGTCGATCGGTAGATCCGATACCCTTCGAAATCGTTCTTCAGCGTAACCGGATCAACACCCCGCTCGGCTACATCATCCCATGACAACCGCACATACCCATCACCAGCTTCAGCGTGAACCGTGGGCATTGGCGGTGGAACGGCAAACTGGTAGTTCGCATTGTAGATCTGCTGCACGGTGCGCACGGATCTCCGAAGTTCGTCCAGATCCCCTCCATATCCCAATGCCAGGCTAAATCGCTCTGTCTTGCCGGCTGCCAGCTTGAAGGGACCGGAAGCAAACAGAAAACCGAGATTATAATTCGCCACCAAGGCCGAATCAAATCGAGCGCCCGGGTCTACATTCGTGAAATGTTCCCACAGACGTCGTGGCCAAGCTCTCCCGTCATCAAAGAACACGATGTAATCTTGTTCCGTGGACGGATTTCCCTGCCCCGGTCTGATCCGATTCATCTTGAATCCGGTCAATCCTATTTGATCGGACTCGTGAAGATCGGTGCGATCGAAGTTTGTCTCTCCATCGGTCGGAATTCCATCTCCTTCTCCGGTATCGTTCGTTCCCCAGATTCCATCCACACCGGTGTCATGAAGATCGGCCACCCAATCCATATCTTCATCACCCGTCCACCATCGTCCTGCCTTGACTGCGGGAAGCTGATCAATCGGTCCGTACGCCTGCTCGAAATTAACGAGGTTGTATTGGGTCTGCACGTACGCTAGAATTGTTGCAGTTCCGACGATCAGTTGCCCCGGGCCCGAGTCTCGCCCTTCTTCTGTGATCCCGTCGACATCGTTGTCAATACCATCGGTGCCGTTGCCGGGCGTTTCGAGATACGCGTATCCAAGATAGCCGGTCGTTGCACAGTTAGTCCTGAGCCCCACGCCATGCCCCTGCTTGTCCCACGTGTACACGAGATTGAGTCCAAACGATTTATCAAAGAATGCATTGTCGTCATCCGATTCGAATACTCCGTCGCAGGACATAGCGGAGCCCCCGACGCCGGAATCCATGTACAGTCCAAAGATGATGTTGTCGTCGTAATCTGTTGTGCTTTCATTGGTAATATCATAGTGCCAGAAGACGACGTTTGCCGCCTGAGGATTCGCCCATTGGAACCCTCTTACGACTATACGCAGTCCAAGTCCCCGACGTGTCGTGTCGCGCGAATCCGGGTAGTAGTCCCAGGCGTCATAGAAATCATCATCCATCAGACTGAAGCTCTCAAGATCTGCCGCGGGGCGTTTTCCAAAATAGCCGTTCCAGGATCCAGACCATCCGGGATCATCGGGATCGTTCGTCTTGTCGATCCACGCATCCGGCCATGTTCGCGGGTCGTTGCTGAGTGCTACGGAACGCCCCCGGTTGATGGCGGGATCAGCTTGAAAAAAACCGGGCCGCGGTTCGAAGCGCATCACCCGATTCCTGTTTGGACTGAATCCCTGATTCTCTCTGTAGCCCGTTTCCATGATGTATGCCTCAACACCATTCCGCTGCCGGATTCTCGCAAGAACAAAAGGCGTGATGCCGTCGCTGTAGTTGATGCCACTTCCCTTTGGAACTTCCACGGAGTGGAAAACGCTGAGATCAACATTTCCCGGATCCGGTGGAAAATCGCCGACCATTCCGTAGTTGTAAAAGACGGATCTGATGCTATTGGCATCATGAATGCCGCTTCGCTCCGCATCCACACGACCCCGCTGATCCAGTGGTACGACAGGTTGAAGCTGTGCCAACGCCGGCACGAGTACGAGCAAGGAGAGGTGAGAAAGAGAAAAGAAAATCGCAAAAGAATGCCGTCGCATGAGGGGAGTGTTCATTGTTGCACGATGCCCCTGAAAGACATCCCGATTTCGATCCTTCGCGGTGCATAGTATCGGCTGGGGTCGGAAAGTGTCACTTGATCACCGACGGGATTGAGCGAATAATCTGGGCTCCCGGTATCGGCGAACACAAAGCCGTTGAAGAAGCGCGAGTCGAACAGATTGAACACTCGAGCAAAGACACTCAGATCGAGACCGCCAAATGCGAAGTGTTTTTCACCCCGGACATCCACAAGTACGGAAGAAGGTTTTCGACCCGAATTGGCCTCCAGCGAAGCACCAAATCCGGTTCCGATGGAGGGTGTATACGGTTGGCCGCTCGCGAATTTAATGATCGACGTGACGCTAAAATCACCCGGCTCTTGCAGCACAAAAACCGCATTCAACGTGTGACGTTGGTCCCACAACAGGGGTACCTGTCGCGGGCGCGGATCTTCCCCAGCTTCAGCGCGCGTGGCCGTCTCTCGTGGATCACTCGAGTTTCCTTGAGCAAATTGGTATGTATAGTCCACGTTGACGTTGAGCATCCCGAAACTACGGTGGTCGAGCGCAATGGTGAATCCGCTGACGGTTCCAAAATCGACATTCGTGAGGTGGGCATATTCCGCCGCAGCATATGTGGAAATGAACTCAACTCCCAAAAGGTCCCGGATATCTTTCGAGAACAAACTTACATCCATACCAAAATACTCTGTGAATTCCGCCTTGAAGCCAAACTCATACTGCGCGGTGAACTCCGGCTTCAAATCGGGATTACCGAGTACACCATACGAGACACCTCCAGCTTGAAGCTCTTTCAGAACGGAGTAATCCGAGTTTGAAAAGAGTTGTCCCAATCCCGGCATTTGATAGAAATGCCCGTAGGAGAAAAAGATCGAGCCTCGTTCGAGTATGGGATACGATACGCCCAATCGAGGAGCCACTACGATCTTGTCTGTGGTCTTAATGGGAATGGAAAGAGGAGCACCGGAGATGGTGTTCGCAGGGTTTTGCAGATCGCTCGGTACGCGGGTGTTTGCGGAAAAGTACTCCATGCGCAAACCGGCCCGAACCGTAATGTCGTTCCACTCCATACGATCTTGCGCAAACACCGCATACGATACAGGTTTGTACGTCCTCACTCCGGGATAATCCGGATGATCGATGCGGGGAAGAAGAACTTGCACCCCTCCCACTGTCGTCGGCACCAGCACACCCGGTGAACCGAACGAAAGCAAGGAGAGTTGGCCTTCACCACCAAGCTTCATGAGGTGAGACCTCGTCGCTTGATACGTTGCCGACGCTTTCACGACGAACGAATTCGTCTTTTGTCTGAAGCGGTTCAGGTCAACGCCCTGCACCGCCGCCCCTAAACTGTACGTCGCATCCGATTTTGGATCTCCTGCCTCCAGATAACGCGGGTCAAAGACATCTTCATACATCAGGTCGGAATACTCGAAGAAATTTTGGCGAACGTTTACAGTGTAGAACATGATGTCTGAAAGCGTATGTGTCCAATCGAACCCGTGAGCCAGCGATACGCTTCTCTGCGTTTTTTCACCATCGGGGTTCAACCTGAAAAAATGGTTGTATCTCTTTTCGGTAATGTTATTGCCAATGGCCTGGTAGCCAACCTGGATGTTGTCCAGCGATCGATTGGAGAGTTTGAGCTGACCGCCCCATTCGCCAAAAGGAGTCATGGGAACAACAGATCCATCTCCCGTGGGATAGAAGGTCTTGCTCTCGAGGTCAGATCTGTCCGTCGGCGAGAATCTCCTTTCACCAAAGAGATACCCATCACTTGTATAGCGGCGAAGGCCCACGAGGAAAGTTGTTGCAGGAAGAAACGTCGGGCCACTCAGGCTAAATTGATAATTCTGGATAGCCCATGGACGCAAGGCTCTGGTAAACGTGAATCCACGGTTGCTTGAGGACGTGTGCACATCGCCTATGTATGTTTCCCCGCTCCACTCGAAAGCGTTCTCAGAACCACTTTTCAGAATGGCATTGACTACACCGCTCATCGCCTGTCCATACTCTGCATCAAACGTCCCACTGATAACTTGCACTTCTTGAAGCACCGACCGATCGAGACGAACGCTGGAAGAATTATCGAACGGATTATTGACCGACACCCCATCGAGCTGGTATTGTACTTCCCCCTTGCGACCCCCACGAAAATGGCCGTCGACAACACCTGCCTGAAGGTTGATAATATCGCTGAGGTCCTGGACGGGGAGAACGGCGATGTCTTCTTTTGCAAGGATAGAAACCGAACTTGTTTGACGGACATCCACAAGCGGTCGGTCTGCCGTGATGATGACTTCCTGTGACTCGATCACTTCTTCCGGTAGAGACTCGTTGAGCGTCGTGGTCTGCCCCGCCGATATTCTCAGTTGCTGCACAATTTTGGTTTGATATCCGATGCTGCTGATACGAACGTCGTACGTTCCAGGCGGAACATTGATGACTACAAAATAGCCTTCTAAATCCGTCATGGCACCCATGCTTGACCCAACGATGAGGATGTTGGCTGCTAAGAGAGGTTCCCCTTTCTTGTCCAGAATCCTGCCGCTCAATTTGCCCTTCGTGTCTGCTACAAGTGAGGCGGGGAGCAGGAAAAAGAGAATGGCGGCACAGGGGATGACCCGCAGCAGGATCAGCCGAACACTCCGTAGAGATGGGGGGAAGCGGAGAAAAAACATACGTAGAGCTTCAGGTGAAAGCGGGACGTGATACAACCCGCAGGTAGTATGAAGTTATTTGATCAATATCATCTTCGTAAACGGTGTCGCAAAGTGGGTACCCGACTGTGCAGCTCTCATTTCCAGTCGATACAAATAGACTCCAGAGCTGAGTTCCGTCGCGCGGAAATCGATCTGTCGTTCACCGGCATTCTGCTCACCGATATCAATCGTGGCGATGCTTCGCCCCAGAACGTCGAACACTTTCAGAGTCACAACGCCCGCTTGCGGCATACTATAACGAATCGTTGTTGATGGATTGAACGGGTTGGGATAGTTCCCTATCAAAGCGAAGGATTGCGGCAGTTCCGCAGATCCTTCGTGCACTCCCGTCACGACTGTTGAAGGATCCATGTAACACCACGCCGGACCTGCAGGTCCGCCAAATTCACGCATGAACCACGTCCGTGTGCCGTAGTCATCGGCGGGATTGCTGAACTTGTCTCCATCGAGCAACGTCGCACCAAGGAACAATACCCCGTCACCACGACCGGCCGGGTAGCCGAACGCTGAGAGTGCCACCTTCATTTCTATCGTGTAACCCGCATCGACATCTTCAGGGCCATTGATCGTCGTTCCCGGCTTCATCGCCACCGCCGCTTGTGCAAGACCGAGGGTACTCAGGAGGTTTAAATATGTCCCCAGTATCGGCTCTCCGGCGGGAGAAAAGCGAACATCCAGGTGACGTGTGAGAAGAACGTGGTCGACCGTTTCGAGAGAGTCGCGGGCGTTGATCGTGACCCTGAACCCATCCCATCGGTCGAAGTCCTCGTTCGACGTCACTACCTGATCCTGAATGTCGACGCCAACGTAGACAGTGTCGTCTTTAAAAAAGTACTTCAGGACCGCATAACCGGGATCGAGCACGGGAGGTACACCAGTCGCACCGCTCAACGTCGGTTGATACTGTCCGCTGCGATACGGTCCGACTCCGGGATAGGCCTGTCTCAACGTGGTATCATCATAGGCGATTCGAAGACTGGAGGCATTCTGCCAAACGTTTTCAGTGAGGAGGCCGTCAATGACGGGCACCGGATGATTCACGGCGTTGGGAATAATCAGATCAGGTCCGATTTCCGGAATCGATGCCGTATTGACCGTGATGTCCGGCCGTGCGTGAATTTGGCCGATCGCATATGCGGAGGCATTACCCCAGGGACCCTGCCACCATGCGCGGTTTCCGTAGAACCGTGAGTTGTTGTACGGCCACTGCCAATCGGCATCATATACGGAAGAGTTGAATTCGATTATGATTCCGTCCGGATTCGTCGCGTCATAACCTCGGACCGTAAGATCGAACCGTATCTCCATCGTGTATCCCTGATCCGGGGTAAGATTTGCCGTACCATTCTTGTCATCGCTCGACACACCCTGAACCACGGTTGCGGCACTCCAGACGTCACGGTTAGCCGACGCCCCACCGAAATATCCCGGCGGAGCTCCCGGATTGCCTGAGTTCGGATCCGCCCATGATTCAGTCACCCATCCGTAGCCATACTCAAACGGAGGAGCGGGCACATTGGGCGATGAGTGATCGCGAATGTTCATCATAAGTGCGTCGCACTCGTTAAGGAGCCCGCCGCCGACAGAACTGTCACGTACCGAAACACCAAGAATGAGCTCATTCCCTTGCACTAGAAATTTGATCGTTGCGCGTGTTGGATCGGTAACAATTCCATTCCAACTTCCCCCTGAACGCTCAGGCTTCCACCCACTCCCAGGGACGACCCATGAGTTGCTCGAATCGTACGCGACACCAACCGAATCAGCGACCGCCCAAGCCGGCTCATTCAGATTACCATCAATGGTGATCGTGCCGCCGGGTACCGTGCGTGCCCACACGGCGTCCGTTCGTTTGATCATCTGCGCTTGCGCCGTAAGAAAGAGGCCGGAAAGAACCGCGATGAGAGGATATTTCAAGGCGCTATTCATCTCAAACTCCTAAGCGTGTCTGGGCTTCATGAGAATTTCAAATCTGCGGTCGCCATCAACGTACGGAGTTGCAGGCCTTTTCGACCTGCAACTCCGTAGAACTTTATTTCACAAGGAGGAGCTTTTTGGTGGACGCAAACGGCTCCTGTCGATCGCCACTCAACGGCGTTGCCGATAGGATATAGAAATAGAGACCGCTAGACAGGTTCCCCGCATGGAAGACGAAATCGTGGGTGCCCGCTGCCATCTCCCCATTCACCAGTGTTTGCACCTCCCGACCCAACACATCATAAATTTTCAATGTGACCATGCTTCGTGTTGGCAATCCAAACTGAATCGTCGTGGACGGATTGAATGGATTAGGATAATTCTGCCCGAGGGAGTACACTGAAGGAACTGAATGATCGGCCGTTTCTGCCCCTGTTACGGGGGATTGCAGCTTCAGCGTCCGAAATACATCGCCCCATTCACTGCCCCACCATGATTTGTAGTATGAACCGATGGTGTGATCCCATGCATTCATCGGATGCTCATACCCATCCGGATCGAATATGGCGAGTTGGACCGTGAGGTTAACATCCGAGCCAGTATAACCCATGGCGACAAGATCCACCATAAGTTCCGCCTCGTAGCCATTATCCACATCGTCCGTGTCATTCACCGTGCTGCCCGTGAGCAAGTAACCCTTCCCCATCCCGAGACCCACGATCTGCTCTTCATATCTAATGGTATCTTTGTTTACGCCGGTGTTCTGCCAATACAGCTTGAACTCCCTTGCCTGTCCCACTGCGGTCTTCAATTTCATGAAGAGTCCGTCACCTTCCCAGTCAAACTTGCAAAGCGACTTGTCGTCCGACTGAATTCCAATGTAGAGTTTGTCAATCTTTTGCAGGAATTTCACACGTGTGAGAGTGCTATCTGTGTGGGGTACTCGGTAGACGACATCCGCATCAGTAAACGGATTCTTTATATCCAACCCAGCCGTCACCGTGTATTCTCCGGTCACCTTCTTCAATTGAGCACCTGCGCCAAACGCAAGGGTCGGCGCACCGGTCCAGTCTGCCTCATCGAGTTTCCCGTCAAAGGACATCGTGCCCGCAGCGATTTTCACCGCGAGCGTATCTGGATCCTCAAAGGGCTCGAGCGTGAACATGAGGGAGCGATACACATCGCCCCACTCACTGCCCCACCACGACTTGTAGAATGAACCGACGTTGTGGTCCCATGTATTCATCGGATGCTGATACCCATCAGGATCGAACACCGTTAGCGACACCTCAACGCTCCCCAATGGGGCCGTATACCCGAGTGCCGCCAGGTCGATCCTCAACTCTCCACTGTAACCGTTGTCCACATTGTTCGTATCGTTCACCGTGCTGCCCGCCGGCAATGATCCCCAGCCAGATCCGGTACTCGCGATCTGCTCCTCATATCGCATCGTGTCCTTGTTGGCGTCGATGTTCTGCCAATACAGCTTAAACTCCCGGCCCTGACCCACTGAGTTCTTCACCTTCAGGAAGATACCGTCTCCCTCCCAATCGAACTTGCCGATCGACTTGTCGTTCGACGTGATCCCGATATACAGGTTCATCCCCTTCCGCAGGAACTTCACCCGCCCCCAGGAACTGTCGGTGTTCGGAACATTGTATACCACGGTCGCATCCGTGAACGGATTCTTCACATCCACTCCCGCCGTCACCGTGTTCTCGCCAGCCACCTTGAACGTCTGCGCCCCGTTTCCATAGATCAACGTCGGCGCTCCCGTCCATGATGCTTCATCCAACTTCCCGTCCAGCGTGATCGCCGACGATGCATTCTTCACCGTCAGCGACGCCGGATTATCAAACTGCGCATTCAGCGTTGATGCGCAGAGCAGTGATCCCAGAAACGCCAACAGGGCCACATGAGCAAATGTTTTCATTGGAATACGCCTTTCTGTTAATTATAGGAGCGTAATGCAATATGGATGTGATTTAAGAGTTCTTAGTCGTTATGCATAACAGGACAGCCACACGATTCTCGAGCGATGACTTCCGTGTCAAGTACAGTCCGGTAATTCACGTATTCTTTCTTTGCGTGAACAGCTTCAAGCAACCTCTTGACGGCAAGCGCCCCGAGGTCACTGATGCGAACGCGGACTGTAGTGAGTGACGGTGTAATGTAGGTGGCAATGGGAATATCGTCGAAGCCGGCAAGTGCAATATCCCCCGGGACAGAAATGTTGTGGGCGCGCAATGCGCTCAAAGCACCGATGGCCATCGCATCATTTGATGCAAAGATCGCAGTGGGCTGCGGAGTGGTATTCAAGATCTTTATGGCAGCTTTGTATGCTGATGCCTCAGTGAAATCGCCCTGGAACTCGTACGACGCGGAGTATTCCGCATGTGAAGCCTTGATCGCATCTTGATACCCGCGCAGTCTTTCCAGAGCATCTATGTTCTTTTCCGTCCCTTTGATGATTGCAATGCGTTTGTGTCCATGACTCGCGAGATGAGTGACAACAGCGTGTGCGCCTTTGTAGTTATCGATGTTCATCGCATCGACGTTGTTGCCGTCGACATGGCAGTTTAGCAAGACTACCGGTAGTGCGCCGGGAAGGTTTGCATATAGAGCTGATGTGTCAATGTAGGGCGACATGATGATGAGCCCGTCAACGCGGCCGCTCATAGTTCGCAGCGCGGCTTCGATTTCCGCTTTGCTATTGTGCGAGCTTGAAATGATAAGATGGTATTTGTTTTGGCGTGCTGTGATGTCCATGCCCCGAATGACTTCGGAAAAAAACTCTCCGTAGAGATCGGGCAACAGAATGCCGATGGTTTCTGTTCTGCTTCGGCTAAGATTTCGGGCGGCAATATTCGGCGAGTAACGAAGGTCGCGCGCAACTCGCTTAACGATCTCCCTTGTTTCGTCCTGAACCAAAGTACTTTCGTTAAGAACGCGGGAGACAGTCGCAATTGAAACTCCTGCTTTCTCTGCAACCTCTTTAATAGTAACGCGCACGTTCCTCCTTAATGTAAACGTTTACATTTGTGACGAAAAAAAGAGTTACTCAGCATCTCAAACCTTTTACCGTCGGGAAAAGTGGAAAAGATTGAGGTTATTGTCAAGCGAAAACGAAATCATCGCCTCTTTGATCGCTCAAACCCGCACCGGGAGTTGGAAGCTGTCATAAAGTATGCCAAGAGCCCCGTCGCCTCTACTAGCGGGGAAAAATCAACTGGGAACGCTCAAATATGCATGGTTCGTGAATCGTAGTCAGGTTGCCGAGCGCAACGACGCGGGAACTGCTTACTTCGAAAAACAAAATTGCCCCGTCACAGAGTTGTCCGTGTTCGGGGCAATTATGTTGGAAACGCTCCAAACATCAATATGCCAAATTCCAAACGAAGGGCGATGCTTAGTCGTTTGTCATTTTAGGAATCACGCCGAGCAAAGCGGGATCCGCCGCCTCAAAATGCAAAGACGCCCCGAGCGCAGGCTAAACTGTGACGGGGCGTTTTTGTTGGAAGAATCCCAAGTTCCAAATTCGCAAGTGACAAATTCTGAGACCCTGCAAGTCTTATCGGGTCTCGACCCGATAAACTGTATCCAACAGAGTACCGTCTACCCACTTAACAACAGCGATAGGATGCTTTGGGTCAACGACAGGTTTTGCCGGTCTGCCGCCGCAGATGGCGAGAACTTCCCGCTGGATTTCCTCCATTGAGCGGAGAGGCAAGCGCGATCGACGAACGGCCTTGACCAGGTCCTCACGCAACGGATTAACCGCAATGCCACGCTCCGTGACAACCGCGTCGATCAATGACCCAGGTCCGCACAACGTCGTTACCCGGTCGACAATCACCGGAATCCGGTCACGGAACGACGGGATAGCGAGAATCGTACACTTCGCGAACAAACAGTCTTGCCACCCTCCTATTCCATGCAAAAGCAATCCGTCCGAATGTGTGACGACATTTGCGTTGAAGTTGCAGTCCACTTCTGTCGCACCGAGCACGACAAGGTCCACGATGGAAGCGAAATTCCCCTTTCCATGGTAATTGTATGACGTAAACGGAGACGTGGCGATATGCCGCGGATCGTCGCGCATCGAGCGGACACCCGTTTGGTCGAATGCTTGTCCATCCAGGATATAGTCTGTCAGCCCCTCGTCCAGAAGGTCCACCAAAACCTTTGTACTCCCGCCCCGCACGAATCGCGCCTTGACGCCTTTGGATTTCATGCGCTCCTTCAGCTTCAGCACGAACGCCAGACTTGTCCCGCCCGCACCTGCTTGAAAGGAAAATCCGGGTTTCATGATGCCGGCGGTTTCCGCGAAGTGCGCCACATGATCTGCTATGAGTTGCCGGTCCGGACTCTTCGTAACGACGGTGGTCCCGGAAACGATCTTCGACGCATCCCCCAGCGACGGTACCACTACAACCGTATCGACGTTGTTCCCCTGGATCGCCCACGGCACGCAGGGGAAAGGGACGAGATTGTCGGTGACGACAATGACGCGGTCGGCATATTCCGAGTCCGCTAACGCAAAACCCAACGGTCCACAGGCGGAATTGCCCCATACGCCGTTCGCATTCCCGAAAGCATCGGCGCTCGGCGCCGCAATGACCGCGATGTCGATATGCACTTCGCCATCCTGCACGGATTGATAACGCGTTCCGTGTGACCGTAGGACCCCAACGCCAGACATATTCCCCCCTGACGCAAAACGCCCGAGAGCGCCATTCATACTCCCTTCGATGTGGTGGATCACTCCGGATTCGAGATAGGGAATGAGCTCTTCGTGGCACGGGAATGAAGCGCTCGGAAACCAGCGGATCCCCTTCACCCCCAGTTCTTTCACCACCCGAAACAGAGACGCCGTGAGCGTGTCCCCGTTGCGAAGGTGATGGTGCGTAGAGATGGTCATGCCGTCGCGGATGCCTGAGCGCCGCAGCGCATCTTTGAGACTCTTCACGACCTTGTTCCCGTCGGAAGGATAGTCGCGCGAACTGCGAATCGGCGTTCCCGCCGTCGTTCCACTTGGAGATATGCCCCTTACAGTCGCGAACGGCATCTGCCGGGCGCCGTTGACCGAACGCGGGACGAGACGCCCCGCGGCATTCTTCACGAACGTGACCGGCTGTTTCAATTCGGGTCCTCCTCCCGCACGCCGAACGTTGCCATTCGGAGGATACGATGCGCGCGAAGTATCACCGGCGCATCGATCATTTTGGAACCAAGCGATACTACTCCCAACCCGCTCTTGCGTGCCGCTTCAGCTGCGGCTACGATCTGGCTCGCCTTCTCGACCTCTGCCGTAGTGGGTTTGAACGCATCATGGACAACGGCGATCTGTCGGGGGTGAATGCATCCCTTTCCATCAAACCCCAGTGCCTTCGCCTCGAGCGTGCTTCGGCGCAATCCGTCGAGATCTTCGACGTCCGACCACACGCTGTCGAGCGCCTGCACACCGACCGCCTTCGCGTTCGTCATGACCGACATCCTCGCGTAGAAACTCTCACGTCCTTCCTCGGTCCGCTCGACGCCTATATCGGCGGTGTAGTCCTCCAACCCTATGGCCAAGGCGCACACGCGATGCGACGACGACGCTATAGCATATGCGTTCACGACCCCCAGCGCACTTTCGATGATCGGAAGGATCAGCGTTTCACCGGAGAGATGATGCTCGTGCTCGACCTTTTGGATCGCATCAGCGATCGAGCGCACCGTGTCCGCGTCTTCGCATTTTGGGACAAGAATGACATCGGGAAATTGCGGGACAACCATCGCGAGGTCTTCAACTCCCAATGCCCCTTGATTGATCCTTACACATCGCTCAGCGTCGAAGAAATCGACGCTGCGAAGTGCATTACGGACGAGAAAGCGGGCCTTGTCCTTTTCTGAAGGAGCAACGCTGTCTTCCAGGTCGAGAATGACCATGTCAGGTCGATGAAGTCCGGCGTTCGCCATGAACTTCGGCTCGTTTCCGGGAAGGTACAGTCTGCTGCGCCGCGGCCGGTCCTTTACGCCCCGTGTCTGCCGTGCGGGTTGCTTCCCGGGAAGAAATTCCGCAGAAATCTTCGGCCGTCCACGCTTCACGGCCGCTTCGAGACGCGCGGCGAGGACGAACGGTAGCGCTCCCTGATCGACGATGTGGATGACAGCATCGGTGACACCGAGCGCCCTGCAACCTTCTTCGACTTGGTCCTTGATCGCGTTTCCGTACAGCGAACCAACCTTGCTTTGGATGTCGACGATGAGGCCGCCGCGTTCCTTGAAGGAGCAGGTCACTGTACAGTCGGAGCGTGCAGTCTCTTCCATCAGGCGAGCTCCACGAGTTGCTCTGCCACCTGGAACATATCCATTCCCTTCGTGAACGGCAGGCATGCCCCGTGCGCCACCCGGACCTTCTCGATCCACGACGGCGGAATCGCGGCCGTACCCTGCATGCCACCGCACAACGCGCCGACGATCGCCGCGATGGAGTCCGCGTCGCGTCCCCAATTCCCCGCATAAATGATCCCGCGGCGGACATCGCCCGCGACGAGACGAAAGACAGCAAACGCTTCCGCCACGGCTTCCGGCGCGACGGCTTTATACTCCGACCACAGAGCCTTGTGAAGTTGCATCCATGCTTGCTCGATCGACGGGTTATTTTTAATTATCTCCTCGGAACGGACGAGGGACTGTCTCATCCAGCTGTCTGGCGGGGTAACGTCGATCGCGGCGCGGACCACCTCGTCCATTGTTCCGCCCGCGATCGCAACAGCAACCCCAACCGCTACAGCCTGCGCTCCCCAGATCCCGTCGCGCCAATGACTGATGCGTGCGTCAATTTCCGCTAGACGCGCTGCTAATACGGGGTCTCCGGCCGCAAAGATCCCCACGGGCGTCATGCGCATTGCCGCGCCGTCGCTCATGTAGTGCGAATTGTGCTGTCCTGACAACGGGGGAAGGACGCCGCGCCGAATGTTGGCCGCCGCTTCCCGTTCGCTCGCGCCGCCACGCTTCAATTCCGAGAGCGGGAGAACGTGCCGCTTCCACATGTCGAGCACACGCGCGTCCGTGAGATTACCACGAGATTCAATGAGCGTTTGGGCAGTCAACAGTGCGAATTCCGTGTCGTCCGTTCCGGGGGCAGGACCCTCATGGAAGTCCATGGTGATACCATACATGAAATGATTCTCGGGCGTGCGTGCAGCATCGCCAAACGAATCACCAATGGCATGGCCGACCATCGCTCCTCGTGCCCGGTCGAGGTATCGTTCCTTGCTCTTTGTCAGTTCTGAACGGGAAAGCATGTTTTTCCTTTAATTCGTCTTGGCATCAATGTGAGTGCTGCGCCACACGACACGTCCGGTCCGCCAGATCGGTGAGCGCAGACTTGTCAAAACTCTTGATGCTCGTCCGTATCCGATTGTTCAGCGGAGCGATCCATGCATCCGGCAAGCGGGACCTGCCCAGCATAGTGCCCGCCACAGAGCCCACGGTTGCCCCGTTGCTGTCTGTGTCCCATCCTCCCATCACGACGTTGCATATCGATCGCTCAAAGTCGCCTCTTCCGTAGAGCAGGGCAGCGACGACGAGCGCCGCATTGTTGATCGCATGGACCCAGTGATAGTGACCGTATCGTTCCTCAAGCCTGTCGACGGCGGACGGCCACGACGACTCTTGCTCAGGCAACGCTAATACGAATCGTATGGACTCGGCCAGCCGCGACGCCGGTGGGACAACCTTGAGAGCCGTTTCAACGACGACCCGCGGTTCATCGCTGACACATGCTTGCGCGAGCATGGCAGCGACGAACATCTCTCCATAGATACCGTTCCGGACATGGCTTAGACGCGCGTCCCGGAAGGCGAGGCAAGCTGCGCCCCGGGGGTCGCCCGGTGAGATCCATCCAAACACATCCGACCGGATCTGCGCGCCGATCCATTCCCGGTAGGGATTCCGCCGGATAGCCGTGAAAGGAGGTTCGACGCCATCGAGGAGATTCACATATGCAACACGTTCGGCCGTGAACGTCGAAAGCACGGGAACCATCGTCAACCACGCCTGTGCGATATGCTCTGTCGTGAAATCTGCCCCGGCCGACTCGACGACGGAGAGGTTTACCATCGCGTAGTTTAAGTCGTCGTCTTCCGTCATGCAGACGATGTTTTCCCGCAGACTTTCACGCCCGTAATGTCGATTCCATGGGTACTTTTTCAGCAAATGGTCGGGAATCCCCTTCTCCGTGATGTACGCTTTCAACGGCCATGAATCGTTCGACCGAAGAAGTTCTTCGATGCCCGCGCGCGGCGTTTTTTCGACCGGTTTTCCGAGAAGACAACCAGCCGCACGCCCAAGCCATCCCCCCGCGATGCGGTCGGCAAGAACGTCGGGGGAAATGCCCTTCCCACCCGTCGGGACCTCAGGAAGAGTACACAATGCGAGGATGTGATCCAGAGATGACGGCTCCCGGCTACTATCGAGCGAACGCAATGTGACCGCATCCTGTTCATCCAGGATCGTACGAGCAACGTTTCGCAATAGCTCGTCGGCCATCCCGGACGATTTGGCCGCCGACCAGCGACGGCGCAATGTTTCGATGCTGTCCGTTGACTGACCTTCTTCGGACGCCTGCTTGAACGCGTGCTCGACCATGTCGAGCGGATCGATCCAGGATATACGCACTATCGTTTCTCGCACGCGGTAATGAACTCTTCGACCAAAGCGATGAGATCACATCCGGCCATCGACGGAATGCTGAGCCCTCGCAGGGAACGCAGGGATTTTTGCCATTCGTTCGGTATCACATTGCTTGAGGCAAGAGCTCCTGAGAGTGCAGCGACGAGCGGCGGCACTCCGTCGGCGCATTTTGCAAATGCGAGGGCGCCGAAGAGCGATTCTGTGAACGACCCTTTCGCCGCTGACACGACTGCGAGCGACACAGCGAGCGTTTCGGGGCCCGCACAACCGTCACTGTATTCGACATTCACGAACGATGAAAGAACGGGAACGAGGTCGATCATCGTCTTGTCACTGTCCACGGCTGCGAGTGCTTGCGTTACGATACGTTGAGACCAGGAACCTTCGGGCAGGACCCTCACAGCTGCGTGGATGACATCGTCTACAGATCCACCGGCACACCCGACGCTGATAGCGGAGGCCGCGGCCTGCGCGACCCAGATGCCGTCCTCTGCATTCGTCGCCGCTGATTCGAGTCCCGCCATCCGTACAGCTTCTTCCGGCGAAGACGAGCAGGCAGCCCCGATGGGAATGGCACGACATACGGCGCCATCGTCAAAATAATGGGGATTATCCCTTCCGGTCGCAGGGGGAAGCGCCCCCTGTCGGAAATTCTCCAGCGCTGTCTGTGTACTCACCCAGCCCCTGACAGATTCTTCATGCTTTGCAAGCGCCAACCACGACTCTGCGACCGACTCCGTCGTGACGCGGCATCGATCGCGAACAAGGTTCTTCATCATCCATGCCGACCACTCCGTGTCGTCCGTAGGAAAGAGGTCGAATGCATCCGGCGGCTGATTGAGCGAAAACGGCATCGGCACGCGCAACACACCGCTGTCTTCCCGTTGCGCGTCCATTTCCCTCCGAATGCGCCGTGTCCATGCGGGAAGCGCCCGACTGCGATGATACATGGACGGCCATCCGATCGCATCCGCGATGGCCATTCCGAGAAGTGCATTTGTCGCACGAGTTCGAAAGCCCTGCGTCATGTCCAATCCTTTGCGGCAGAAGCCAACGCGTCCGCTGTTTGTTCGATCGACATCCCCCGCACAACGCGGAGACACGTCCCGCTGGCTATACCGACCCGTTCACGCCACTCGTTGGGAATGACCTCGACTCCCTTCAGTGCTCCGATGATCGCTCCCGCAACGGCTGCGATGGTGTCAGTATCCCTTCCGACATTGACAGCGCCAAGGACCGTGTCTCGGAAATCTCCTCGTGCGGCGGCCACTATTCCAAATGCGAGCCCCACGGCCTCAGGTCCCATGTCGGGCCAATAGTATGCTTTCTTTGCCAGGCCGGTGTAGAGGGGTCCGAGGGCAGACCAAACATCCTTGTGTGATTGTCCGATTTCCACACCACGATCGATCGCGCGGCGAGTCCAGGAGTCCTCTGGAATTGCTGTTCGCGCCGCCTCCATGACGTCAATGAGCGATTCTGTGCTGCACGCGCACGCAAGAGCGGCCGCTACTGCTCTCCCGGAATAGATGCCCTCACCCGCGTGTGTGACGGACCCGTCCGTCGATGCCAACTCTGCGGCACGATTCGGATGACCGGACGCAACGATCCCGAACGGCGCGACACGCATTGCCAATCCGTCGCTCCACGAGTGAAGATGTTGACCGCTGTGCGGCGGCATCAGTCCGGATCTAAGGTTCCGGATCGCAAGCATTTCGCTGAACCCGGCTCCTTTGTAGGAATTAGCGGTGGAGATGATGTCCTTCTTCCATGCTTCGGCGATGCGTTCAGCCGTCAACGCCGCCCCGTGCCGCAGCAGGAGCCGCGCGTTGAACAGCGCATACTCCGTGTCGTCACTGCCGGTCTGGTCGGGACTCAGAAAATCCGTGACGCGGCCCCAACGATGCGCGATCTCTTCGGGTGACTTGCCCTCAGTCGGTCCGCCAAGCGCATCTCCGACAGCCAATCCCAGAAGGCAACCGCGTGCCCGAGACGTTCGGTCGGATTTCATCGGGCTCTCTCTTGATAACGACCGAGCACGGTGTTGCTTTCCTCTTCAATCCGGACCGCAACCTCATCGATGCTCAGTCTCCCGGAAAAGTACTCCTGAAACACCGGATTCGCGACGCGGCTTTTCCATTCCACGTAGCCGGGAGCGCCCATCCACGTTCCCGTCGTCAGGAATTTTGCGGAGGCAGTCGTGATATCCCACCCTGTGGCGGGGTCCCGAAATTCCGGCGTTTCCAGACAGGACCGTCTGGCAGGCAACATCCAGTCACTTTGCGCGAGCCGGGCCATGTTCTCTCGAGAGAGCATGAATCGGATGAAAGCCATCGCTTCCGACTTTCGCTTAGATGCGACGGGAATGCTCAGCGTTTGCGCACTCGTCCCCGCTTCCTGGGTTTTTGCCAGGATCGGCGGTATGACCCCCCAGTGAAATCCCTTCGGGGCATTCTCCACGAGTTGTTGTCTCGACCAGGCTCCGATGCCGACCATCATTGCATATTTCCCCTGAAAGAAGCCGGGAATCATCGCCGGTCCGGATTGGCCGATGCTCGTCGGCGACGTCGACCGGTCCTTGTGTATCATGTCATAGATCGTGGTGAGCAGTTTCCGTTCTTCGTCCCCGACACGCACGACGTACCGGTCATTCTCCTTGCGAAAGAACGAACCGCCAAACCCGATGGAGAGATTCATCATGATGTTCGCACAGTTGCGAAGTCCGATCGCCGCCCCCCATCGATCGATGGTGCCGTCTCCTGACGTGTCGAGCGTCATCCGTTTTGCCGCGTCCCGCAAATCATCCCAGGACCAGGGGTCATTCAACGTCGGCGAGACGATTCCAGCTCGCGACATGTAGTCGGCGTTATACAGCCCGATCAACGACTCCATGAGGAACGGAACTCCCGCGACCGAGCCGTCAGGTTGTCGAACCGACGCCCATGCCACGTCGAGTATGTCGTCCTTCATTTCCGCGTCGATCATCGGTCCCAGGTCGGTCAGAAAGCCCCGCATGGCGAAGTCGATAATGACCGACGATTCGTAATGGAACACGTCCGGTACGTCTCCGGTCTCGAAGGACGTGATGAGATAATCGTGGACGGAATTCCACGTTCCCTGCACATACTCCACTGGCATCTCTGGATGTGCCGCGTTCCATTCGGCGACGATCGCGCGATTGACGGCGAGGGCCCTTTCCTGCCATGCAAGACTCACAAAACGAAGTCGCGCATGAACAGGCTCGCCGGAGTTTTGACGCGATCCTATGACATATGCCGCGGTCACCAGAACGATCGCTACTACGGACACAACGCCGATCCTTCGTGCCGGATTCATGTCAATTCTTCACCGCACCCGCAAGAAGTCCGGAAGAGAACCATTTCTGCAGAAATCCGAACAAGATCACCGATGGCACCGTTGCGAGGACGCTCGCCGCAGCGAGCGGTCCTGTTCGCGCCTGTCCCTCCATTCCTGTAAACCGCGCCAGCTCCACCTGCACGGTCATGAGACCCGGGTCCTTCATGAGGACAAGGGCGAAAAAGAACTCGTTCCACGCCGAGACGAAAGCGAAGAGAACCGACGCACCCACAGCCGGCAGGAGCAGCGGAGCGACGATCCGGAAAATGACCTGCATTCGAGAGGCGCCGTCGATCGATGCGGCCTCTTCGATCTCGACAGGGATCGAATGGACGTAGCCCTGGAGCATCCAGAGCACGAATGGCAACGCCCAAACGACATAGACGAGTGTCAATCCTAACAATGAATCCGTCAGCATCATCGAGCGGAGCAATATGTACAGCGGGATCATCACCAGGATCACGGGGAAGATCTGAGACCCGAGGACCCAGCCGAGGATGATCTTATTCCATCTGGTGGAATAGCGTGCAAGGGCGTACGACCCCGGAAGTGCTATCAGAATGGCAATGACGGTCGAGGCGATGCCGACATAGAAGCTGTTTAGCATGCTTGTGAAGATGCTCTGTTCCTGAAAGATTGTGCGATAGTGGTCGAGGGATGGCGCTTCCGGTATCACGGACACGACTCCGGAGTAGATCTCCGTTGTCGGCTTGAACGACGTACCGATCATCCAGATAAGCGGAAAGACAAGGAAGAGAGCGAACAGAAGGAGCCCAGCATGCGTCGCAGCATCGATGAGGCGCGAGTGGAGCTTCATACGCGACTCTCCTTCAACTGTACCCGAAGGTATCCAAAGAGCACGACACTGATCACAAGTACCATCACGTTTCCGATCGCGGCGGCGTATCCCACATACCCGTACCGGAATGCTTCCTCGTACGCGGCAAGCATCGGGAGACGCGTGAGGCCTCCGGGTCCTCCCTGTGTCAGCACCCACACGATCCCGAACGTGTTGAAGTTCCACATGAAGGAGAGCGAGACGACCGCCGCAAGGACCGGCGAAAGCATCGGGAGGGTGATATGCCGAAACTCGCGCCAGCGGTCTGCACCGTCCACCCGCACAGCCTCATAGAGATCTTTTGGGATCGACTGCAATCCTGCGAGAAGGAAGACCGCAGCCTTCGGGATCTCTCCCCAGATGCCGGCGACGATCACAGCCGGTATGACATACTCGAAACTCGAAAGCCAGTTGATCTGCTGGTCAATGATCCCCGCGCTTATAAGTACACCGTTGAGGATCCCGGCATCAGGGTCGTATACCTGCCGCCACACAATCCCGCGAATGATGGGGGGCATGGCCCACGGCACGAGCATGATCGCGCTGTACCAGGAGTTAAATCGGACCTTACGACTCAGGAGAAGTGCAAGACACAGACCGAGAAGTACCTGTCCGACGGTGACGATGAGCGTCCAAACAAAGCCGACCTGAAACGATTTCCAAAAAAAGACGTCCTCTGCCATCCGGATGTAGTTCGCGATGCCGTTGAACCCGATCGGGTCGCCCAGCGTATAATCGGTGAAACCGAGATAGACACCGCGAAGGAGCGGTACGACGGAGAGGAGGAAGACAGGGATCAGCGCGGGAAGGAGAAGGACCAGTTGACTTCGCGAACGGGCCGCTCTCGCGTGTTCATTCATGCCGCGACCCCGCCGACGTGTTGAGCCGAGCCGTCACTGACTGAAGAAGTTTCGCGACGAATTGTTGATACTCGCGCTCATCGGGCCCAACTGCGTCCCGGCCGACGACGATGACGAGCTCGTTCGCAGGGTCGATACGCAACACCGCCCCGGAGGCCGCCTCGTGACCGAAGGTCTTTTCGCTCAATCCGTTCCCTCCGAGGAGTGAACAGCCGATCCCCCACGATCGCGCACGTTGTCCCGAAGCCAATGAGAGCGGACGAGGAAGCATTGCCGAGAAAGCGTCTTTTGAAAGGATTTCCACATCTCCCAGCCGCCCGTTGTTCAGCAACATTTGGCCGAATCGTCCCAGGTCAGATGCTGTTGCATACAGTCCGCCGTACGTATTCTCCGCATAGGAATGTGACATTCCGAGCGGGTCGAAGATCATGCGTTGAAACAATTGGGGCACGGTTTCACCCGAGATCCGTTCGAGGACCTTGCCCGCCAGAGCATATCCCGAGCGATGGTAACTGAAAGTCGTGCCCGGCGTCAGGTACGGGAGCGCCTGAGCAACGCGGTTTTCCATCGACGGCTCCCAGTCCGAGGCCCATTCTCCCGCCCACGAAAGCCCGCTCGTATGCGTGAGGAGATTTCGGAGTGTAAGCGGGCACGGCTGATCACGGCGCAGTTCAGGAAGATAACGGTCGAGTGGGGAGTCCAGGTCGACCAGTCCCCGGTCGACGAATTGCATGACGAGGACACCTGTGAAGAATTTGGTGATGGACGCCATCCACGTTTTCGTCTCACGTGTCATCGCCGAACCATTTGCGCCGGTCCCGAACGCTTCGTGAACGACGACCTCTCCTTTGTGGGCGATGTACAGCACCATCGGAACGCCCGACTGCTCCGCCCATGCCGAGCCTACTCTTCGGATCTTGTCGAGATCCTCTCCAGTGAAAACCGTGCGTCCGGCAGGTATCGTAGCCGACTTCATCGGGGCTGTAGCTGTGCTCGTTCGGACCTGTATGCTCGGAGTCGCCGAGTTCGGCCCTCGCTTGAACTGCGTCCACCAGAGCCTATCACGCACGCGAGGCGTCAAAACGCTCGACGCGGCGGTGTCGTACTCTGACAAACCCGCAAGAAATACTGCGGCGTCACGGTCATACGCGGGAAACATGAGAAGACTACCGAAGGAAAAACGCCGGAGGTTCTGTTCGTACGCTTTCCACTGGGAGTCTGTTATTCCAAACGACGGGAGCGGCCGCATGGTCACCGGGACTTCCGGACTATAATCGTCCATATATACGTCTGTGCAATACAGAGTCGCATATCGAACGATCGAATCCCCAGCCGCCGTGGTTCCGCGCACGACCGCGCCGTATCGTCCTTTTTTCCCCGCGCGATCCACACGTGTGAACGCACGGTCATAGAATTCCACGCTAAGGCGGATAGGCCCCATCAAATGTTCCACGCGATCTGGATTC